>Ga0315555_1003541_pt1 | contig 10721 bp, 5 predicted proteins | sample SalMarSW160380MG_FD_202113 | JGI IMG/M metagenome (GOLD analysis project Ga0315555, IMG submission 202113) | Salt marsh sediment microbial communities from the Plum Island Ecosystem LTER, Massachusetts, United States - Salt Marsh Sediment SW1603-80 ...
CCGGTAAAAATAGTCCGGTACTAACATCACCGGCTTGATTTTTTCAGGATTAATATCAATACGGACGCCAGACGAACATCGATTAGTTTTTTCTTCCTGAATATTGACGTTTCAATCTTGACAAAATCAGCTTCAAAAGCGCCGTCAGGGATCTTTCCTGACGGAATGTTCAAGTCATACGCTTCCCCTTTTTAATTGACAATTTCGGCTTTATCATTATCTTTACGGCAGATTTGAAAATCTGACGAGAGGCAACATTTTCTAGTAATTTTCTCGCACACCGGCAATATTGCCACTGCGGAAAGGGAGAGTAAGGTACTGGACAAAAATATTGAATGTTTATATGAGGCGTCGGCATTCTATCCCGATGCCGCCGGCAGGAAATCCGTTGCGGCGGACCGCCGGCACATAATAAATTTTCCATTTCTAAATGAAAAAAACCAAAGGAGATTAAGAATGTCCGGAAAAATAACTGTACTGACAATTTTCTTATTAGGTTTTTGCCTTAGCACGCAGGCCCAACCGCCCGCTTTTAATTCTTTCTGGGTAGGATCATCGGGACTGCTTCCCGAAGAAACCTGTACTCCCTGGTCGCTTACCAATGATCCCGGGGTGGAAGTCCCGACGTTTAGAGGCGATTCCCTGAGATTCTTTGTTAACTATTGGGATGAGGTTATGTATTACCGACACCTTGATTCCGACCTGACCTTTCTCGATACGACCGTAATTGAAGCCTGCATGCGTGTGGAGGGTGGTGTGACTTTTGATACGCTGGAATATATCGGACAGATAGCATTTACGGTTATGCCGGACACAGGTAACATCCTGCAAATAGGCTTTGATACCATTTTCGTATTATCCGGGCCGGGAACCAAGGGTCAACAGGCGGCGGTTGACACCCAGGACGAATTTCACACATATAGAATAGAAATTTATAATAAAAGCGGTTTTTCCGTTTTCTATGATGATTCGCTGGTCATTACCGGCTCTGTTTTTGCTGATACGAGTTGGTGGGATGAACCTTCAATCGGCTGGGGTAAGATGTCCAATCAATGCGATGGCGCGACCCGGTGGTTTTCCGTCAAGCATAACGCTTTTGATTTTGCTGTTGATACCGATGGCGACCGAATTGGCGACGAATGCGATAATTGTCCTGGAGCCGCCAATGCCGATCAGACTGACGCCGATGGCGACGGCATGGGCGATGTCTGCGATGGCTGTCCTCATTTCTGGGGCAATGACTGCGCCAATATGATTTGGGAAGCATCATCCGGCGAATTCCCCTGGGATATATGCCCGCGATGGGATACCCTGTATGATAATACGACAGGGACATACACCTTTGAAGGTGATACACTGGTTATCAGGACAGACGATTGGGCGGAATATTTTTGGAATTATAAGGATGCGCCAAACATTTCCATGCCTGAGACCCTGATTATTGAAGCCGAAATGAAATATGTATCCGGCGAGGCGATTGATCCCGAAAATTGCCCGGTAAATTCAATATGGTTCATTGTCGAGCCGTACCGAGGTAATGCCTTTTTCATCGACGTAGACCGTATCCTTATTTGGGACGAATATGGGCAGGTGGGTGACGAGGCGTTTGTCGATACTGATGACGATTTTCATATTTATGATATTGTCGTTTATACACGCGACAGTATCGCTGTTTATTATGACGGAGTTTCTACTTTAACAAGCAATATAATCGATACTTCGGCCTGGCCCGATTCACAGGCCATATATTGGGGGCAGATTACACAAAATGCTTATGGCGATTCCAAGTGGTTATCATTCAAACACAACGCCTACGCCTTCGATACCGATTTTGACGGGGATGGCGTTTATGATTCCTGCGATAACTGCCCCACGACATATAATCCGGATCAGTATGATACCGACGGTGACGGTACCGGCGATCTGTGCGAAGGCGCTATTACTGTCACAAATCTGGATGATTCCGGGGTAGGTTCGTTGCGGTGGGCGATTGATTCAGCCGGGGCGGATGATCCGGCTTTAAATTATATTGAATTCGCCGTATCTGGTACCATACAACCAATTACACCTTTACCTCTTATAAAATACGGCGGGCCGGTTCATATTTATGGTTCCACGGCTCCAGGTAAGGCCGGTTCTGTTACAATTGACGGGTCAATCGTCGGAGTAGGTAGCGCTTTTCAGATTGGCTCCGGACATCATATTATTGAAGGTCTCAATATAATTAATTTTGCCAATTCAGGTATTTACATCGACAACGATGGTGCCGACAGTAATGTGATATTAAATAATACTATCATCAATTGCGGCGCCGGCATTATACTTAATGATAGTGTTCGATACACGCAAATCGGCGGCTATGATTCTTTGGAGCGCAATATATTTATCGACAATTACTATGGTATATCAATAAATAGTTGTTTTTATAACCGGATAATTGGTAACCAAATCGGAGGAACATTAGCCGACAGCACCGGTGGCAACGCCAGTAATGGTATCGACCTTTATGACGCCCATAATAATTTTATCGATTCCAATATCATAGCCTACAACGGCGATTATGGCATTCGAATACAAGGCGACACCATTAGCAGTCGTTATAACACCATTACTCGAAATCAAATATACCAAAATGGCGAAATTGGAATTGATCTTCATCTCTCCGGCGATCCGACCGGCGTTACCGAGAATGATTCCGGTGATGTTGATATGGGTCCCAACAATTTGTTGAATTATCCCGTCGTCGACTCGATAAAGATGAATCCCGACAGCTCATTCTCCGTATTCGGGCCGGTAATCAATGATCTGACAACAATAGAATTTTTTGTCGCCCATCCGGGTGAAGATAGCATGCAGCCGCCGGATCCGTCAGGACACGGCGAAGCCTACAGCTTTATTGGCTCGCAAAACTATGTTGCCGGTGATTACGAGTACGTTATTCCGAATACGGTCAACCCCTTTTCGGTAATCAGCATGACGGCCACCGATAGCAGCGGTAATACTTCGGAGTTTTCTGAAAATTTCACGCTTATTCCCGGACCCCTTATTATTGTCGGTTATACGACCGCCAAGGCGAATGCTATCAGCCTCACGGTAACGGATCCGGAAGGATATTATATCGGTCGTGATGCCGATGATGTATTGTTTCAAAATCTATTCCCGGCAACGTATACCGAGGCGGCCAATGATTCTATCTATATAGATTATCCCAAACCGGGAGTATATACTATAAGTGTCATCACCGAAACGGGCGCCGCCGCACGAACGACGTACGGGGTCGGAATACGAATCGACGGCTCTGAAGAAAATGTGGCAGTTGTCGATAGGGATTTGCCGCCGCCCGGAGAGAGTGATGACTACGATTACGAGGTCGAAGAGAATTGGCATTATATCAACGGTGATGCCAACCGTGATTCGACTCTGAACATTTTTGACATAACATTTATCATATCGTATTTGTACCTGGAAGGTGAGGCCCCCTGGCCGGAGAATGCCGCCGACGCCAACTGTGATTTGGTTGTCAACATTTTTGATGTTACTCATTTGATTACGTACCTGTATCTGGGCGGGGAAGAACCTTGTTATCTGGAGAATTAATTTTAGAAAATCGAATGACAAACCACAGGAGGCTTTCATGCAAACAGATAATAATATCAAAAATATTATCCGCCTTTTACTTTTGGCCGGTCTTATAACGCTTTATCCGACGATTATATCTGCTGCCAGGAGTTATAAACCGGCTTCCGCAGAACAAAAAAGTATTTATTCAGACATGACGCAACGCGGCTCGATATGGTATGTCGATGACGATAATGTGTCGGGACCCTGGGACGGGACATTATCGCATCCATTTTTAACGATCCAGGAAGGTGTCGATAGTGCCCAGGCGGGCGACACGGTGATGGTGATGCCGGGCAGCTACTTCGGGGCCTGGATATTGGCTTCAAGCTGGAGCGGGCATCCGGGGACGGATAATATTATAATTATGGGCAACGGCAATCCGGAAGATATCGTCGCGGCTGGATCTCCAATGGGTATGGCAACATTCTACGCCAATGGAACATATATTGAAATCAAATCGATGACTATCACCGATGGCGATATAAATGGCATCCTGCTTTCATGTGATTCGGCGATAATCGAAGGAAATATAATAACCGATAACGGAAATCCATCCGAGTGCTCTCATTTTTACGGAATCGGGATTTACGCTGATGCACAAGTACAAAAGGTAACCATACAAAACAACGTTATAAGTGCCAATGGCAGATCCTGCGATGACGGTATTTCCGGCGGCGGAATTTATTGCGAGGCTGCAGAATGCCATATACTCGATAACGATATATCCAATAATTTCGCCATGGGCAGCCAGAGTTGTTATGGTGGCGGGCTTTATTGCGCCGGCGGTGGTCTTATTTCAGGGAATCTATTTAGAAATAATCATGCTGAGGGGCAGTATTCGTATACGCATCCTGTCGAGTGTTATGGCGGCGGAGTATATTTAGACAACAGCGGAGCGGCATCTTCACTGTATTTTGAGAATAATACTCTCGTGGAAAACTGGTGTGAAGCCAATGCCGGTTTCAAACAATCGGCGGAAGGCAAGGGCGGTGGAGTATACTGTCAGTCCGGCGGCAGCATTTTTTTTGAAAATAATATAGTCGTAGGCAATATCTGCCGTAATGAAAATATTCCGGCGGATAGCGTCGACCTTACTCTGGAGGGAGCGGGATTGTACTGCGAAAGCCCTATTTCATGGATTTATATCAATGATATATGGAACAATATTCCCGAAGATTATAATTCCGTTATTTACCCGGATCCGGCCGACTATAATATCTCGGCTGATCCCGAATTCTGTGAACCGGACTCGGCCGATTATCACATTTATAATTACTCGCCCTGTGCACCTGAAAATAATGGCAGTGGTGAGTTAATTGGGGCCTTTGGCGTCGGTTGTTCCACTAATGTTGTAATAACCGTGACCAATCTAAATAGCTCCGGAACCGGTTCGCTCGCCTGGGCTATTGACTCGGCCAATAATGATCCGTTACCGAATAGAATCGAATTTGCTGTTTCCGGTGTAATTTCGCAGCCCTCTGGAATGCCGGTATTGACAGATCCTGTCGGGACGAGCATTAATGGTTCTACGGCACCGGGAAAAGCCAAATCGGTTGTAATTGATGGCGGAGGTACCTTAAATACTGGAATGGAGATTGATAGCCCAAACAATACGATTGAGGGTCTTGAAATCAGAGAATATTTTATCGGGATTATTATTAATGGTGCGGGAGCAAGATATAATAATATATTCAATAATACTATTGCCGAGAATTCTGTTGCCGGTATTGCAATTACCAATTCCGCCAACAACAATCAAATTGGCGGATATAATCCGAATGAATCCAATACGATAATAGACAATTATGTCGGTATAGCTCTGGTCGCTGATTCAATCAGAATAATTGGAAATCAAATAGGCGCTTTTGGGCACGGCAACACCTTCGACGGCATCAATCTTAGTAATTCAGACTACAATCTGATAGATTCCAATATAATATCCTATAATGGAGAAGGCGTGGTTTTGGTTTCTGGCGGCTCGTATAATACGATAACAAGAAACAAGATATTTTTAAATAGCGATCTCGGCATCGATTTAAATGATGATGGCGTTACAGCCAACGATCCCGGCGATGGTGACAGCGGCCCGAATAATTTACTCAATTTCCCCGTAATCGACACAGCTTATATGAATCAGGATAATTCTTTTACGGTTGGGGGAAATGCAGCAGCAAATGGCCGGGTCGAATTTTTTGTAGCTCATCCGGCGGGAGATTCATCTCAACCGGAAGACCCGTCGGGTCATGGCGAGGCCTATTCCTATATAGGTTATACCACATGTAATATTGCCGGTGGATTTGCATATATTATTCCTTCTTCCGTCGGTTATCTCAGCCGGGTTACCGCTACCGCCACCGATACTTTCGGAAATACATCGGAGTTTTGCGAAAACTTTACTTTGATTCCGTCGAGACTTATCATCGTCGGTTATACGATGGCCAGGGCGAATGCTATCAACCTCACGGTTACCGATCCGGAAGGATATTATATCGGTCTGGATGCCGATGATGTTCTTCATCAGACATTATTCCCGGCAACGTATACTGAAGCGGCCAATGACTCTATTTATATAAATTATCCGAAACTGGGGTCTTACACAATAACTGTCATAAGTGAAACCGGGGCTGCGGTCCGAACGACGTACGGGGTCGGGATACGAATAGACGGCTCTGAAGAATCGATAACGGTCGTTGACAGAGATCTGCCTCCACCCGGCGAGAGCGACGAATATGATTACGAAGTCGAGGAAGATTGGCATTATATCAATGGAGATGCCAATCGCGATAAGACTCTGAATATCTTTGACATTACATTTATTATTACTTATCTATATCTGGAAGGTGAGGCCCCGTGGCCGGTAAATGCGGCCGACGCCAACTGCGATTTGGTTGTCAATATTTTTGATATTACTTATTTAATTACGTACCTGTATCTGGGCGGCGAAGAACCTTGTTATCTGGAGGAATAATGGTGAACAGATCCGATTATAACAGAGGGATTTTATGTAAGCGCGGACATATGAATTACGGCATTATATTTATCCTTCTATTTTTGCTGCTTACACTATCCGCATCGGCGCAGCAGAGCAAATCCGGTCCGACACCACCGCCCGGGATCGATCGCGGTTTACGTGCATACAGCAAATCGCAGGTCGTGATTCCGGGGGTCCCTGCCTATCTCTGGCATCATGGCTGCGGCCCGACGGCGGTCGGCATGGTTATCGGATATTGGGATCTCAACGGTCCGGACAATCTTGTGCCGGGAGATGCCTCGACGCAGACACCGGAAGTCAACGCCATGATTGCCGACGATGACGGCATCGGCGCCTGCGGATATCCTTATTCGGATCATTTTCAGGATTATTCCTGCCCGATCGATTACTGGCCGACGCTTCTGACCGATCGTTCGGAGACCGGCGGAACTCACGCGGACAATTGTGTCGCCGATTTTATGCTGACATCACGGAGCGCCTACGGCAACTTTTATGGATGGAGCTGGTTCAGCGATGTCCCGACTTCGATTATTGAATATATCAGCATGGTCGAACCCGATGTGATGCCCGAAGTTACCAATTATGGTTACTGGTCATTCAACTGGGAAGATTATAAAGAGGAGATAAATAATAACCGGCCGCTGGTTCTTCTCGTTGATACTGATGGTGACGGCGAAACCGATCATTTTGTGACCGGCATAGGATATGACGATGCCACCACGGAATATGGTATCCATGACACCTGGGATACAGCGGAACATTGGTACCAGTGGCGGGAAATCGGGGTCGGTGTACCATGGGGCATTTATGGGGTAACGACGATTCGTAATATTATCTGGACACGCCCGTACTACATCCTTGATTCGTCCTTTTTCAACGATAACAATGGTGACGGTTTTTATGACCCGGGCGATACGGTACAATTTTATTTTTATGTCAGGAATATCGGGATTGCCGCGCAGAACGTCAATATCACTATGACCTCCGACGATCCGGACGTCGTTTTTATATCATCTTCGATCTCATTACCGGTCATTAATGGCGAAGGGACGCCCTATGATAATTTATCGGCGCCGTTTGAATACATCGTCCCGGAAGTAATCAATCCGACTTTCGATTCGTTCTTTGTCACGATTGAATCTGATGAAGGGACATTTCAAACCGTCTTTGGATTCGAACAGGTGATCGGTCGTACGCGTATTTTGATTGTCGATGACGACCGGGGCGGTGGTTATGAAGAATATTACGCCGGCGATTTGTATCAAAAACGGATACCGGCTCATCTCTGGGAAAAATTGTCCGCCGGATCACCGCCGGCTTCGGTTTTGGAAGATTACGATATGGTGGTTTGGTTTACGGGGGATACTTCGTCGGATCTTATTCAAACAGACGATATAAATTCGATGAAAACCTATCTGGATAATGGTGGCGGTCTCTTTTTGACCGGCCAGGGTCTGGCAAATGAACTACATAATGAAGATTCCGCTTTTCTTGAAAATTATCTTAAGGCCCGCAAGGGCGATTATTATTTCCATTTTATTCATGAAGGCGAGGATGGGTCACCGATTGGTGACGGGTTGCAAATAAGATATTACAGCATGGCCAACCAGGAGGTCTCATGGTCACAGCAGATCGAGGTACTTCCACCGGCGATACCGGCCTTTAATTTTATGAACGGGGGACCTTCCGCATTGAGTTATGAAGGTGCCTACAAGCTTGTTTTCTTTAATTGGGGTTATGAGGCTATCGCCAGCCAATTCAGCAACTATGCAACGCGTGATTCTGTCATGACGAACATATTGCTGTTTTTGGACGGCTGGAATTCTCCTCCCTGTTATGATAGTGACAGCGACGGTTATGGTGATCCCGATCATCCTGAAAATATATGCGCCCCCGATAACTGCCCATACGTTTATAATCCGGATCAAACCGACAGCGACGGCAATGGGGTCGGCGATGCCTGCGAATGGTTGTGCGGCGACGTGAACAACGACGGCACGGTTAATATTTTTGATATCACGTTTATCATCTCCTATTTATATCTGGGTGGGCCGGCTCCAGTATCATTGGAATCGGCCGATGTCAATCATGATGGGCAAGTTAATATCTTTGACATCACATATCTTATTTCATATCTATATTTGGACGGAGCACCGCCGGATTGTACGTAGGAAAAACATGGCCTTTTAAATAAAACGGGGATGGTAATAACCATCCCCATTTATATTTTCAATATTTTATAAAGCCGCTTAAGGCAAAATACGGCTATTTTTTCGTTTCGGCTTCCTTCTTTTCCGGCATCTGATGAACACCTTTCGCCACCATTTTCTTAAAATCGAAATCTTTGGCCAGAGCTGCTAAGGCTTTCGGGGCCTTCTCATTGTGGCAGCCTTTGCAGGTCTTTTCGTCCGGCATCATAAGACCATTAGCGATGGCCTTCTCTTTATCCTCCATTATGGATTTTTTCATATAATCACTACCCGGCCCATGACAAGCCTCGCACTGAACGCCGGTCAGTAATTCGCCCTTGGCGGTAGTCCCGGTCGTATAATACTTAAGAAGGTCTTTATTCTTCTGGTCTTCGGCCGAAAGAGAATCATAGGCATAGGCATGTTTGGTTTTTTCCCATGAAGGATAAATCCCGTCCTTATTATGGCACAATTTGCATTTTTTTACACCGACATAATCGTGCGTAACCTCTTTCGCCGCTTTTTTGGCTGTTTCTTTTATTGTTTCGTCTCCAGCCATAACAATGACAGCTAAAAACAGAAAAGTGGCTGTTAAGATAGATACGGCAATTCGCATGGCAACTCACTTTCTCCGAAAATTAGTATTAATCCGGTTTACTATATTATTATACACTTCAAGCCGTTTTGTCAAGTATATAACAATGGAATCCATAAGCTAATCGGATTTTTATTGATAAAAAGCCGATTGATATCAGGCCGGTTACTGCTGTTACCTATTGTCTGTCATTCAGTTGTGGACGTTTTGGTGATTTGGCCGTGCTCTCTGGCTTCAATAGCATCGACTAAAGTTGTCCAGGATAACAGAGCACATTTAATTCTGACAGGGAATTTCCTAACTCCTTTCAGCGCTTCCAGATCACCAAGATCGATGTCTTCGCTGATTTCCTCGCCCTTCAGCAACGCCCGGACGATACCGGCGATTTTTTTTATCTCATCTAAACTTTTGCCTTCGACAATTTCGGCCAGCATCGAGCCTGAGGCCACCGAAATAGCACAACCGGCGCAATGGACCAGTACATTTTGCACTTTGTCATGATTCATTTTGACCTTGATTTCGATCTCATCACCGCACGCCGGATTCTGCCCCTCACTGATCAGATCGGGATTCCGAATATTCTTGGTTCCGCGTGGAAAGCGATAATGCTCCATTATAATATCGCGATACATCTCGTCGAGTTTTCCGCTCATTTTAAAAAATACCTCCTGGCCTCCGCCAAAGCTGTAATCAATCGGTCAACGTCTTCCCTGCTGTTATAAATATACGTGCTGGCTCGGACGGTGGAATTGACACCCAGCGATCTGGTCAGGGGCTGGGCGCAGTGATGCCCCGCTCGAACCGCAATTCCCCGCGAATCCAAAAACTGGGCCAGATCGTGGGGATGAATATCGGGGTCGGCAAAGGATACGGCGCTGCCGCGACGCCGTGTATCACGCGGCCCGTACAGTTTGACAAAGCCCAATTCGCCTAATCTGCGCAAGGCGTACCGGGTCAATTCCATCTCGTGGTTACGAATATTATTCATGCCTATTTCAGTCAAATAATCCAGCGCCGGTCCAAAAGCGATGACATCGGCAATATTAGGTGTGCCCGCCTCGAATTTCCACGGTAATTCGGCCCAGTTGACATTATCATAACGTACTTCGCTGATCATTTCCCCTCCGTACTGAACCGGTTCCATGTTTTTCAGGTGTTCTTCTTTTGCATAAAGAACGCCAACCCCTGTCGGACCGAGCATCTTATGGCCGGAAAAGGCAAAAAAATCGGGATTCATCCCGGCAATATTAACCGGCAGGTGAGGCGTACTCTGAGCGCCGTCCACCAAACAGACCGCTCCGCGCCTGTGAGCTAAATTAATTAT
>Ga0315555_1003545_pt1 | contig 10716 bp, 4 predicted proteins | sample SalMarSW160380MG_FD_202113 | JGI IMG/M metagenome (GOLD analysis project Ga0315555, IMG submission 202113) | Salt marsh sediment microbial communities from the Plum Island Ecosystem LTER, Massachusetts, United States - Salt Marsh Sediment SW1603-80 ...
GTCTTTCAGAACTATGAAAATGGGACCGGGCGGTGTTCTTTATGCCGGTCGAACCATTTATCTGTATCAGTTCACCGAATCAACCAAAGACAGCATAAGACTGGGCAAAGCAATAAATGATTTTGATTTTGACGAAAATCTGAATATCTACTATTCCACCAAATTTGCTATTTATAGTATTGATCAAAACAAGAATGAAAGATTAGCAGCAAGTTACCCGGATTACCTGGTAAACTCACTGCGTGTCTATAACGGGTACGTTTATGTAGCCGGAAAATATAATCTAACCCCGGGAAGTCCTGATTCAGTTAAATCGGGTATATGGAGAAATCCAATTCTGAATACCTCCGGCGATCTCGGTTCCAAAGAACTGGTCTTTGATTGGAATAGTTATTATGGCACCGGTACGGTTGGTATTCCCGATATCCTGGCGATTACCTTCGCTGACGATGGGGATCTGTACGTGGGAGCTGATTCAACCGACATTTCGGATGCCATCACGGTTATATCCCCGGACGGAAACGGCCGGTATCTTCCGGAAAATGCAAGTCCCCTTTATTCGGCAGTCCTGTTACCGCCGGCCACCAATTTTATGTGGGGGAACAGTCAGTATTTATATGTAAATCGCAGGTCGTTAAGTGGGGAATACCGCACCGTGGTGCGGGTAACCATGGGCAAAAATTCCGCACCTTATTATGGAAGACAACCATAGAAATAATCTGTAAATGTTGAATTGAAAAGAGAAAGGAGGTGATTGTTTTTATACCGGAAAACATTTATGGAAAATTCTTTAAATTATTCACTAATTAAACTAAGGAGTATGTTATGAAAAAATTGCTTTTGGGTGTATTAACTGTGATGCTGCTGGCAGGTCTGGGGTATGGACAGCTTTCGACCTGGACATTCGATTCCCTGATTGTAAATGGTCGTACGATCGCTACCGACTATGGCGCGGCAGCTGTCAATGTCCCCGGATTCAGAAATGCCTACTCGGTCACACTTGATCCGGATGGTAAAATATGGTGTGGATCCTATTACGAACGCCTTACTGAGTTTACTTCGGAATATCCGGACAGAATTGTCATCATGACCCCGACGGATACCACAACATATGCTGTGAAACCTATTTTTATTCTGGATCCCGCTACCGGAGAGGTGGACACCCTGGCCTTCCTTAATTTACCGGATGGTTCTATTGATACCCTGGTAGGGGGCCATCGGGGAATGGGGACTGACCCCCAGGGGAATATAATAGCCTCCTTCTCGAATGGATTGGTCTATAAGATCAATTATCAGACCCACGATGTCATTCGTAAATACAGCACCGGTGGAAGCAACGGGCGACCGGGTGTGGATGCGGACGGATATGTATACCAGATGGACGGAGTATTCGCCACCAAGGTCGATATTCTCGATCCGGATGACTGGGCAGCACCCTTCAACACCGTTACCGGTATCTCTGCCGGTGTGACCCGCTGTATGGAAGTATCCCCCGATGGGAAGAATGTCTATATATGTTCTATGAGTGGCGGTATTCATCGCTATTACAGTGCCGATGGCGTTTTTGGAACCTACACCCTGGTCGATACCATCCTGTATTCGGTGACGGTTGATACTACCACCTATCCTTTCGTGACCAACCTGGCACAGTGGAATCCAGCCGGTCTTCTGTGGATAGCCAGTTATGATGATGTCAGCTACCGGAAGATATTTGCCCTTGACCCGGACCAGAATTACATGATTGTGGACAGCCTGAAATCATTCGAGTTCTTCGCAAATACTGACGGATCCGATACCACCACCGGTGGTTATGCTCAACCAAAGTACCTGCGTTGCCTACGGGACGCCTATTTCAATGCGGCGGGAGATGAGTTTTATGCTGCAGAGTATTATGGCTACGGAATAAAACACTACTCGGGTACATTCACTTCCATCAAACCCGGACAGGATAGGAAAGTGGTACCGGGCTTGTTTACCCTGTATCATAACTATCCGAATCCCTTCAATCCCACCACGGTCATTCCGTTTGACCTGCATAAAAGTGCGCATGTGGTTCTGAGGATTTATGATATGCGGGGTGCTCTGGTTGGAAAAGTGATTGATGAAAACACGTCTGCCGGACCTCATAAATATACGTTTGACGCACGCGGTCTGGCCTCCGGCCACTACTACTTCAAACTGACAGTTGATCATTCCGTGGCTACCGGAAAGATGCTGCTGGTTAAGTAATTATGGTGTAAGCTCTATTTTTGCAAAAGCCGACGGATCCTGTCTGTCGGCTTTTGTTTTTAACATGAAATCGATAAAATTTACCATTCAAATATTTAATGGCTGAAAACACTGCAAGGTTAATATCAAAATGATTGTGACTATTGCTTTAGCTCCGAAACTGAGTGGGCTGTCATTGTCCCGGAAGGGACCACCATGTGGCGAGACATGGATGTCGCGGCCCGCCCGGCAGACGCCGGGCCAATAGTGTCCAGTTAAGATTGCATATATATAGCGAATTGTAAAATAATTGTAGGATTTATAGATTTGACTGATTAAATCTCTTTCATTTTCAGATGATGGAAATAACCCACCCCTTAATCCCCTCCCTCATGTATGAGGGAGGGGAAAGGCCCTATTCATAGGGCCAGGGGAGGGTCAGATAAGACAAACTCTTAGAAACCAGTGATAAAAGCACTGAAAATTCAAATTTTACCAGACAACAATAGCTGCAGGTCAGTTAATCCCCGTATTCACTGGCTGATCCCAGGGAAGGCTAATACTGCAAGAATCCTGAGGAGATTGCTTCCTGTCTGGCACAGGGATGTGACAGGTCTGTCTGGCGTGCTGCCCGTAATGATACACCGCTCCGTTTCGGAACTAAAGGAATAGTCATTTAAAAAAATACATTTTGATATTCTTTCAACCCTTATTATGTTAAAGTAGTTTTTGTATGTTTAGTATATGTAAAGGCTATGATACCTTCATTATTAATATAAAACTTTACATTAATATTGTCAGGAAATTTTACTATGCGTGTCTCTATTCTTTTGCTCTTTCTGTTATTTCTCCTCAGCCGGGTTTTTGCCGGCGCCAATGAGGAATTCCGTGCGGTCTGGGTTATTACCTGGGAACATATCAGTGCATACAGCACTCCGGAAGAAAATAAGGCGCGGGTGCGGCAGATACTGGATAATGTTAAAAAAGCCAATATGAATGCCGTCCTCTGGCAGGTAAGGCAGAGTGGAACAGCCTATTATAACTCTTCCTATGAACCCTGGGGTTACTATGCAGGATACAGCTATCCCGGTTATGATCCGCTGGCCTATGCGGTGCAGGAAGCCCACAAAAGAGGACTGGAATTGCATGCCTGGTTTAACTGTTTCAGTGCCTCGGATATTGTGAATGGAGCGCCCGCCCAGGTTCATCCGGAATGGGTCTGCCGGGATGGCTACGGGGTTCCCATGCCGGCCAGCCGGGCCCTTTCGCCCGGATTGCAGGACGTGCGGGATTATACCATCAACGTTGCCATGGAAATTGTACACAATTACGATATTGACGGTCTGCATCTGGACTATGTCCGCTGGAATGAATATGACCGCTCCGATTTTACCGGCCTTACTGTGGAGAGTATAGAGGATAAATTCGCCCCTGACGGAATTTTTTCCGAGCAGAAAATGGAAAACCTGGCTCTGGTGCCAAACCAGGAACGCTATTTGTATGATGTACAGAATCCCTATGATCCGGTCACGGCACCGGGTGGTTTTGCAACATGGGAAGACTGGTGGCGCTGGAGTGTCACTGAATTTGTGAAGACATTACACGATTCCATCCAGCAGGTTAAACCCTGGGTAAGGCTCTCTCCTGCTGCACTGGGTAAATATCGCTGGAGCAGCTGGCAAGGATACGGCATTGTATTTCAGGATGCCGCCCTCTGGTTTAACCAGGGATTTGTCGATCAACTGACCCCCATGCACTATCACTGGACGACCGGCGATCAGTTCTACGGTATGCTGGTGGCGGACGGACAGGAAAGCTGGGGATACTGGATACAGGCCGGCGTAGACAGTGGCCGCCTGTTTACCGTCGGTCCCGGTTCCTATAGACTGGACGAACTAAATGTTTGGGATAATCATACTCAGATTGTCCAACGTTCCCGCGATGTTCCCTGGGTGGACGGATTTCAGTTTTTCAGTTATGGCAGCTGGAGAAATCACGACTACTGGGAAGAGGCAAAGGATTTGTTTTTTCAGCGGCTCACCAAGGTCCGCGCGGCTACATTTCTTAATAACCAGTCTCCCTCCGCACCCCTAATAACCGTCACTAAAATCAATGATTTGAGATATGACATAGAGGTATCACCCAACGAACCGTTAGCAGAGGATCAGCGTTTTGCCATTTACCGTTCAGAAGACGATAACCCCGATGTTGCTTCTGATGAACTTATAGATATTCATTTCGGCCAGGATGTATATACTTATACCGATACCATGAGCGGTTTACAGAACTTCAACGGCCGCTATACCTATTATGCAACCCGTTTCGACCGCTACTGGAATGAATCGGTTATCTCCAATACTTACCTGAGCGATTCCATCCCTTCCTTTGCTCCGGTAGTTCTCTGGACGGATCCCCTGCCGGGAGATACCATACCGGTATTTATTCCTATAGTTATAGATTTTTCCAAAACTATGGATACCGCCACATTCCAGGGAAATTTGACCTTCGAGCCTGCCGTACCTGCATTCAGCCGGTACTGGAACAGTGATCAGAAACAACTTGTAATTATACCTCATGAGGATCTATTTCATGATACCTTATATGCTCTGACCATCCATAAGGAAGTTACCGACATCAATGGTAAACAGCTGGATGGAGAATCCAATGGTGGGGGAAGTGAAGATTATGTCTTGCAGTTTTTTACCAGTGCTTTGGATATTTTTCCTCCCCGTCTGGTTTACAGCAATCCTTCCGTCAAGGCTTATGTAGATGATTTTGATGTGGATAATGTTATCTCTTTCGGGTTTGATGAAATGCTGGATCCCGCCTCGCTGCAAGTTGCTTCCACCGCTGTGACCACAGCCGGACAGCCCGTGGCTCATAAGGCCATGATTTATAACATGAATGACCGAGCGGTTCTCGGCGTCCAGACTGAAGATCCTCTCTATTCCGGACACCCCTTTCGGGTTTCGGTATTTACCGATATTACTGATACATCCGGTAATCCACTGGATTCTGCGATTGTAGTGGATTTTGAAACCGAACCCTATGCCTATGAGCTTAAAACTCTGATTGATAATTTTTCCGGATCCGGTAACTGGCAGGATCCCGGGTACAGCGGCTCGACCAATGGGGTGAATACGACATTAAGCACCTTCGGTATTGTCAGCGATGTTTATCTGCCCGCTGCTTATACACCGGTTGAAAAAAAGTCCGCACGCCTTTCTTATGTCTGGGATCCTGATTTGCTGGCAATAGGAAATCCCAATTATTTATTAAGGGAATTTCTGGATGAATCACTACCGAGAAATGTATTTTTCAATACCGATTATATCCTCCAATGTTATGTCTTTGGTGATGGAAGTCTGAATAAATTTCGTTTTGCCCTGGATGAAGGAAACGGAACCCTCTGGCCCAATCATGAAGTATCGGTATGGTTTACCATCGACTGGATGGGCTGGAAACTTATCCAATGGGATTTAAGCGATCCGGATATGGTGGGCAACTGGATCGGAAACGGTACCTTGGACATGAGTACTTACCGCATAGACAGTTTTCAGCTGACGCACGACAGTACCGGCGCCATGTCGGGTACCCTTTATTTCAAGGACTTGCGCGTGGTCAAGAAAAAATATGAGATTACGGTAATCACCGATAATCATAATGCCGGTTTACCTCAGCAATTTGCCCTGCAACAGAATTATCCCAATCCATTCAACCCGGTAACCACCATACCCTTCGATATCAGCAGATCCGGACCGGTCCAGCTTAAAATTTACAATGTTCTGGGTCAGGAAGTGGTTTCTTTGGTTAACAAGGTCATGCAGCCGGGTAGTTATAAAATTCAGTTTAATGCGACCAATCTCGCATCGGGTGTTTATATTTATGAATTGAGGGCCGGCGATGTTGTCTTACATAAACGGATGATTTTACTCAAATAATCAATATTTAATTGTATTTTGGAGATCTTTAATGAAAAGAATTTTAATTTTGGTTCTGGGAATTGCCGTACAACTTTACTCCCAGGATATATTTCAGGTGAAATCGGTTAAGGTACTGATGGTTCCGTCCGGCAATGAGACGGCCTATATGAACCCCAACTGGGCACCCGTTGGTAATAAAATTGCCTTTACCTCCGGGAATTATAAGGGGATCTGGCTTTTCGATTTTGGTACCCAACAGTTAACACAAATTACCGATGAGTTGTCCGCCGGATTTGGATTTTCCTGGTCGGATGATGGTCAGACTATTCTGGCACGGGTGTCAAGATACCAGGATAATCTCAGACAAAGTGCAATCAAGATTTTTAACGTCGCCCGTACTACAGAAATATACCTGACGGAATACCGTACCTTTCTTCCTGATATTCCCAGATGGACCCCTGGGAATTATCAGGTTTATTTCTTCAATGGGAAACAGGAAATGTTTATTGATGTGGGGGAACCTCAGGAGAGTCGTGAAGCCGGAAAAATCTTCTATTCACAAAATGATAAAATTTTCATAAAGGACAATATATCTGATGAGCAATCCGAAATGAGACCCTTTGCGGGGAAGCAGTATTTAAATCTCACCATCTCCCCGGATAACCGGTATATTGCCTTTGAGGTTTATGGTGGAAATTGCTACATAATGGATACGCAATCCGGAGCCCTGGTGGATCTGGGAAGAGGGAACTATCCCCGCTGGTCACCGGACGGCCAGTACCTGGCTTATATGATGGCTCAGGATAATGGCTATATATATACCTCCTCCGATATTTACATTTCGAACCTGACGGGCACTATAACCCAGAACATTACCCGGGATATTGACAATATTGCCATGTATCCTTCCTGGTCTCCTTCCGGAAACCGGATTGCCTACAGTACATACGACCAGGGTACCATTGAATATATTGAAGTAGAGAAATAAATGATAGATTTAAGAAATTAGGAAACTGAAATGATGATCAGAAATAAAATCGTAATCTTTTTAACTCTCCTTTTTCCTCTGGGGATATTTGCGCAGGTAACCGGTTTACAGGGATGGAATATTTTCGTAGATCCTGGTCACAGTCAGAATGAGAATATGCCGCCTTTTCCCTGGGGCATGGCCGAGGCCAAACGTAACGTGCGCGTGGCGCTGCAATTAAGAGATATATTACTGACGGAAACTGATATTGATACAGTTTATCTTTCCCGCACAGATGATTTTCAGCAGGTGTCGCTGTCTCAACGCACTACCCTGGCTAATTCACTCAATGCGGCCTGGTATCATTCCATCCACAGTGACGCCTCTAGCAGCCCCAATGCTAACAGTACCCTTCTACTGTGGGGACAGTATAATAACGGGCAGGAAAAAATACCCAACGGAGGCCGGGCCATGTCAGACATCATGATTCAGTATCTGACGGATGGCATGCGTACCTACACCATAAGTGGCTCAATCGGTGATTGCACTTTTTACGGATGCGGCGTCTTTACCGGTCCCTGGTTGCATGTGAACCGCGAAAGCATTATGCCCTCCGAACTAAGTGAAGCGGGATTTCATACCAATCCCATCCAGAATCAGCTGTTCATGAACATGGACTGGCTTCGGCTGGAGGCGCGTACCTTTTACTGGTCGATTCTGGATTATCATAATATCCCGCGACCGCCTGCTGACATTCTTACCGGAATTGTGACTAACATGGAGTCGGGAGAACCTTTAAACGGGGCAGTAATCAATGCAGCCGGGCAGCAGTATGTTACCGATACCTATCAATCCCTTTTTAATCAATACACCAATGATCCGGATCTTCTCCATAATGGCTTCTATTATTTCGAACATATGGATTCGGACTCGGTTGTGGTAACGGTCCAGATGGATGATTACTATTCAGATACGGCCAGGGTGGCCATTTCAGATGACTTTTTTTCTTATAAAGACTTCCCCCTGATTTCCCGTATACCGCCCAGGTTATTGTCCAGTACGCCGGCGGATGGTGATACTGCCGTGTCCACTTTGGCGGATATTGTCCTTCAATTCAGCCGGCCCATGAGCCGGGCATCGGTAGAATCATTACTGGTAGTTACACCGGATATAAATCCTGTTTATTCCTGGTGGGATAATGATACGCGCCTGGTAATTCGCAGTGATTCCTTGAAGTTCCTGACAACCTATACCTTATCCATTCCGGGAACCGTTAATGATAAATACTCTCATCTCTTTGACGGAAACGGAGATGGTATCGGTGGAGACAGTCTGGAAATTACTTTTACTACCGGCATAGATGTATTTCCACCGGAAGTTCTGGCTTTTTATCCCAGAATGTATCAGAAGAATGTTGAACGAAGACCGATTATCAATTTTGAATTTAATGAGCAGCTGGATGACAGTTCGATTACCAATGATATTTTCCTGCTGGAGGAATACCAGAACCATCAGCCGGTGCAGGGAGTGCTTAAACACTACGTGGTCAATGATCGAAGTGTTCTTAATTATTTTCCGTCAGTAGATTTAATCCCAAATGCTCTGCATGTAGTACGGCTTTATCCCGGTTTAAAGGACCTGCTGGGAAATACTACCACCAATACCCGCTTAATCAGTTTTACCAGTGCTCCTACGGATTTTCAGTTTCAGCAGATTGATGCCCTGGAACCGGGCTTTTCTTCTTACTGGCGGCAGCCGCTCTGGAGCGGCAGTACCACCGGAACCGATCCATCCCCGGGCGTGTATATGGCTGAAAATCAGCAATACCTCAATGAACTCACCGGAAGCACCCGCTCCATGGAATTATATTATGATTGGGATTTGAATGCTTCCACCTGGTTGATGCGGGAATACCTGGATGTATCTGCCCCGCGTAATGTTACCTTTGATACCACCTATACGTTACAATGCTACATATTCGGGGATGGTGGAAATAATTTCTTCCGGTTTGCACTGGATGAGGGGGACGGGACATCCTGGCCGAATCATGAAGTGTCCCAGTGGGTCAAAATTGACTGGCTGGGCTGGCGCCTGGTGCAGTGGGACCTTGGTGACCCCGCCATGGTGGGCAGTTGGGCTGGTCTGGGAAATGGTATTCTGGATATGCCGCAATATCGTATGGACAGCTTCCAGCTGACCTATCAGTCAGGTGCCGCTACCAGCGGAAAGGTTTATATTGATGATTTACAATTAGTTAAAGCAATCCCCATGACCGGAATAGCCCGGTCCGGTTCTGATGGGAATATTCCGGCACAGTTCATGCTCGAGCAGAATTATCCCAATCCGTTTAATCCGGTTACAAATATATCTTATGCAGTTCCTGAGCGGGTTCATGTAAAAATTGTAGTTTTCAATGCACTTGGACAGCAGGTTCAAACGCTGGTTTCGGAAGAGAAGGATCCCGGCACTTACCGGGTACGCTTTGATGCCAGCAATCTGGCAGCCGGAGTCTATGTATACCAGATCCAGGCAGGCACATTCGTCCAGTCACGTAAAATGATTTTGTTAAAATAATATCATTAGAAAAAAATTTTAACAGGATTAACGGGATAAAAATGATATTCTATAAATTAGGTGAACTTTTTGCATGAAACCTTCCCTGGATTGATGAAATTTCAGTCGCAGCAAAATCCGTGTTAATTCTTATTTAGACAAATCGGTATTTTTTTAAAAACGTACTGAATTAATGGGAAAGAAAAAACTGAGTATAGAAGATAATGACTATATCCTAAGCTGAGCTTAACGTATAAATATTTAATTTCACTTAGGTTTGTGGGAAATTCTGATTTTTATCAGGCTAGGGAGTACTAGCTCTCCAGAGGAGCGACATAATTATAGTAATAATTAGGTTTACCAACCTCCCCTGTTTGGGGTTGTCCGAACATGAAGGAAATCAAGATATTGCGTCTCGCACGGTGGGTCTTTAATGAACCGTTTTAAAATAGAGTAAAAATATAAAAATTTTCGACTATTATTTCTTTTTGCTGAGCTAAGGGCATAATCATCTAAATGATAAAAAATTCACCTGAGATTAAATCGAAGGGATAAAAATCATGAAACGACTAAACAACTTTATCGTTTTACTGTGTCTCACCTGGATGTCAGTCCAGGCTCAAAGCCTGTTCGAGACGCATACCACCACACGGGTTGGACCGGGAATGGTGTATAAACATATTACCGTCCCTTCCCGCTTGTGGAATATCAATGTTCTGGAGATTGACCTGACCAATCCCTATGTCATTATGGAGACGGTTAAGGCCAACGAGCGGTTGAGCGGTTATGAAACTACCAGTTCTATGGCCGGCCGTAAAAATTATCAGGATCATGAGGTGGTAGGTGCTGTAAATGGAGATTTTTACGCCTCCGGTGGTATTCCTTTAAATACTCAGGTGGTAAATGGCCAGATCCTGCAGAATCCCATAGACTGGCCGGTTCTTTCCTTCGATTTTGAAAATTATCCCACCATTGATCCGGTGAGTTTCAGTGGCAGCCTGATTACGGGTAATCAAAATCAGCCGGTTAATGGCATTAACCGGGATCGCGGCACTGACCAACTGA
>Ga0315555_1003547_pt1 | contig 10711 bp, 5 predicted proteins | sample SalMarSW160380MG_FD_202113 | JGI IMG/M metagenome (GOLD analysis project Ga0315555, IMG submission 202113) | Salt marsh sediment microbial communities from the Plum Island Ecosystem LTER, Massachusetts, United States - Salt Marsh Sediment SW1603-80 ...
TTCTTAAGTACGGGCGGATCGATTCCCTGACCGCATTCGTACAATTCTTCGAACAGCGTGTCGCGATTGGCAATGATTATCGCCGGATTGCTGAGCAGATGATATTGTATAACAACCGTCAAAGGCGAATTGCTGGCCTCATCGGAATATACCCAAACCGTATCAAAGGAATCCATTCCGCTCAACCCGGGAATAGAATCAAACTGAATCGTTACCGTCTGAGGAACGCTGCCCGAATCGGGAGTAAGGCCGACAATCTTATTCGAGGTTTCCTCCACGTAGTAATTCATCGAACCAGCACCCTGGTTATAGACAAGAAACTGTCGGTCATCCGGGAAGGGATCATCGACATCAACGACCACATATAAGAAGTCGGGATCAACGCCCAGAAGAGGCAGACTTGAAGAAATTTCCAACCGCACTTCGGCGAATTGCGGATCATTGGTCGCCGCCGGATCCGTAACGACAACGGTGTCCCAGTAAACACCATAAGATAATCCGGTTATATCAACCGACAGAGTAATGGTAGTGCCGTCGGAACCTGATGTCGGAACAATCGTCAGCCAGCTTTGCGAATTACTTGCTGTCCAGTCGAGGGTTCCTCCGCCGGTATTGTATACGGTCAGGAATTGATCATCGGGATTGGATGAATCGGCGACGGCAAAGAAATTAAAGAAATCATCGGACAGGTCGATGGTCGGAGGCGGCTCCTGTAATATTAATGTTACCGGGACCAATACCGGGTTGTTGGTGGCGTTAGGATCAGAAACGGTAATCGTATCATAATACATTCCCGTGGATAAGCCGGTTGAATTGGCAAAGACCGATACATTGGAGGGGGCGGTACCAAATGCCGGCGCGACGCTCAACCAGGCTGAATTCCAGCTGGCGGTCCAATTGAGAGTTCCCACGCCAACATTGGTTATGGTCAATGTCTGGGCGGGAGGTGACGATTGTCCGGTGACACCCTCGAAAATCATGGAATCGGGTTCGACGTCGATTTCGGGATCGGTCGGCAGGGTCCCTATTTCCCAGCAGTACGGTCCGTTAAAATCCGGTGAAGGAGGATAAAGCAGCCAATCATAGGATGCTGTTCGGCCACCGATGGAATCGATACAGAATGTCCCTTCTTCATCGCCCTGAAAATGAAAACGGTAATACGGCAACTCGCCAAGATCATACGGCCAGCCGGTGGCGGCACTGCCGATACCGGTGAAATTAATGGAGTCGGGCAAGCTACCGTCGTAACTCCAGGGCGATATCAGCCAGAACGTGCCCCAGAAGGCCTCGAAGCCGTTTAATATTTCAATATTACCGGTTGGCCCGGAGCCACTGACATCAATATGGGTGATATTGGCGATGCTGGCATCAGGGCTGTAAAATGCAAAAGGCATACTGCACGATAGGCGGTATCCGTTGACCGGGTTCTCACCCCATACGGTATCATTATTGTTCATATAAATCTCTATCACGAATGGCTGTCCAATCTCAAGCAAACCGGGCAGCAATTCGGGCGACGCTTCGGCCCTGACCGTCATGGCATTTGCCGGTCCGGACAGGATTACAAGCGAAAACACCATTAAACATAAGTAAGCACGTTTCATTTCTCACCCTCCATGGGTTAAAATTTTTACTTTCTCAATACTCCAGACTAATGACCCAATACAGTTAAGACAAAAATTATCATATTTCTCATTCAGCCCTGGATCTTCAGCGATTATCAAGACTCAGGGACTTTTTGATTCCGCAGTTAACTTGTATAAAACAATAATTTGATTCTATCCTTAACTGCGGGTAAAATTAAGCTGGTTCGTGCTCCCAAGCAATATTTCAACTTACTAAGCCAAATACATGAAGAACGCAAATGCAAGACCAATTATTAGTCTACCAAGCACTCTCTTCAGGAATTCTAAATTCCCGGGCTCAATATACTTCGACTGGAGGGAAACGTCAAGTTAAAATTTGATCAGCTTTTCGAGGGATTATTTTTTTCTGCGGCTTTTAGCCGATATTTTTCTTGAACTTCTTATCTTTTTGCGATTTTTGGCCTTCTCCATTTCCTCGGCAAAGATTTTTTCAAGCGTATAATTGGAGGGCACAAAATCCAGCAGACCTTTGGCGAATATTTCATCAACAGTTTCAATAAAAATGAATTTGGTCTTTTTTAGAATATCATCCGGCAAATCTTTTAGGTCCTTCTTATTTTCTTTAGGAACAAAGACTTTTCGGATGCCGGCTCGATAAGCGGCCGAAATTTTCTCCACCAGCCCGCCGACCTGAAGGACTTTACCCCGCAGGGTCACCTCACCGGTCATGGCGACATCGTTACGAATCGGCCGCTCCGCCATGACCGAAGCAATAGCCAGGCAGACGGCCACTCCGGCGGAGGGGCCATCCTTGGGAATCGCCCCTGACGGGAAATGAATGTGAATATCGAAATTATCGAAATCACTATGATCGATACCAAGAATATCTGCTTTCGAGCGGACATAGCTATGTGCCGCCTGAATCGATTCCTTCATGACATCGCCGAGAGAGCCGGTCGATATAACCTCGCCGCTGCCCTTCATCTTAAGCCCCTCAATGGTCATCAGGTCTCCACCCAGACCGGTCCAGGCCAATCCGATGGCGACACCAATCTCCGGGGATTTTTCCGGTTTTTCCGGGATATACTGCGGCGTTCCCAGGAAACTCTCGACCGTTTTTTCGTTAACCATCCATACTTTTTTTGACTTGGTCGCCTTTTCCCTTGCCACCTGACGGCAAATTCTTTCCAGTCGGCGTTTAAACTTAAGCAGGCCGGCTTCAAGTGTGTAATTTCTGATTATTATTTGAAGACCGTTTTCGCTGAAAACTATATCGTTTTTACGCAGACCGTGCTTTTTCAGCAGACCCGGAATTAGATATTTTTTGGCGATGTGGATTTTCTCTTTTTCGATATATCCCGGTAATTCAATCGTCTCAAAGCGGTGGCTGAATATCTCGGGGATTTGCTCTGAAGATTTAGCGGAACAGATAAAAAAGGTGCGACTGAGATCGATCGGCACACCGATATAATTGTCCAGGAAGCGCGAATTATATCTGGGATCGATCGCTTCCAGCAGCGACATCGGCAATGACGAATTGGTGTCTTCGGCGAAATAGTCAATATCCTCAATAAGAATGACCGAATCGGTACGGCCGGTCTCTTTGAGAGTGCGAATGATGATTCCCGGGGCCGCCCCGATGTACGTACGGGACGTTCCCTTGATATCGGCGACATCATCAATGCCCCCAACGGAAATACGCGCGAATTTTTTGCCCATCGCCAGTGCAATGGCTTTTGCCAGCGAAGCTTTCCCGGTCCCCGCCGCCCCGGCCAGACACAAAATCGGACCATCGGACATATCGCCCAGGAGCCTGCGGACCGCAATTCTTTCAAGAATTCGCTTTTTTATACTATGCGAACCATAAAATTCCCTGTTAATATCTTTCTCGACTCGTTTCAAGTCGTAATTTTTCCGCCCACAGACATTCCATGGTATTCCCAGAAGCCAATCAATATACTGGCGGGTGGTCCCATATTCGGCAGAAGCGGTTGAAAGATGACCAAGCCTGTCGATTTCAATCAGGCAGCGGTCATAGACTTCCAGAGGAATATTCTTATTCCGTTTTGCTTTATTTTTCAATATTTGGAAAACCGACTCTTTTGAAGATCTACTCATCGGCTCGAAATACTTATTTCCCGTTATAGGTCTGCCCTCGTTATAGACAGATTCGTCGTTATTTTCCGAGATGTTCTCTCTGGTCCGGGAACCGGCTCTCCCCCTCAAATGTGATTCCTGCTTAATAAGTCCAAGGAGTCGGCGCAAACGAGCGTCAATTCTTATTGTTTCAAGAATCTGCTGACGGGACTCAACCGGGAAATATATCAGATTTGCGATTCTGTCGGCAAATCGCCCGAGATCATCAATGTTCAGGCGAGCGGTATTGACAACGGCTTCCAAAAAATGCGGATTAAGTCCGGATTTTTTTTCTAGCGTCTCGATAATTTCTTCGGCCAACGCCCTGGTTCTATCAGTTGTCGAGGAAGGCTGGTCGACGAAATTTACTTTGGCTGTTAAGTATGGCTTTTTCCTTTTGACGGTACTCAGTATAATTCTTCTAATTCCCTGCAATGTAACCAGTTGTGAATCTCCGGGAGCATCGGTAACAGACAATATTTCGGCAGCAGTGCCTATTTGACAAAGATCGTAATCTCGAGCGGCCGAATCCCAGCCAATGCAATAGACCGCACCGACAAGTTGTTTTTTGCCTGAAAATTTCTTGACAAGGGCCAAATCTTCGGCCTGCCAGAGCTGTAATGAGGCCGTTTCCCCCGGGAATAAAACCGATGTCTCCGTTGCAATTACGGGGATAATCGGCGAGCCTTCCGAGGCCGCGATCGGGATATGCGATTTGCTTTTTCTAATCATGGCAATCCTTGTTTATCGTATCGGCTTAAGGCGAAATTACTAAATAGCCCCTTACCGATATAGTTCAATGCCGTACTCTTTAAACCGCTATCCCGGTCACGACGTTCCGCTCTTTTATCCGGTCAGCCGCGGGGCCAGTTCGTCGACGACTTTCCGCAACTGGTAATCAGGATGATTCCGAAGATTATCGAAATTAAGTCTTATTTTTCCCGGATCCATATCCAGCCGGTAATATCCGAGCCGATTGTTTTCGAATATCGGCCAGGCAAAACCGCCGCTTTTCATCTCCTGTCGCAATCGATAAAGATAGCGGGCCTGATTAAAACCAACCTCGATATCATCCTTGTAAATCCAACCGTCACCGCCCATTAGCCGGGCGAATACCAGCCTGGATAAATACAAAAACGATTTCCCTGTCAGCCGGACAGGGAATCCATCGATCCGTACAAGATAACGCTCTTTTTCATAGGTGCCATCAAGTTCAATCAGCGCGGGATGGGCGTTATAAAGGCTGCCTTCGGATAATCCCTGCCGATAAATGTTGACTGCGTTACTGCGGGTTTTTTTACGCATTTTATCCTCCTTTTCTGAATTTTCCAGTTTTTGCTGCGCCTTTTTAAGTTTTCCCTCCGGTTTTATAATTTCGGATAACCTGTCCCGACCGACCACCCTGAATTCATTCAGTGATTTTATGCCTTCGCGTTCAAGCGCCTTATAATCGGAACGATTTAAAACGGATCCGATGACCGCATATAATTCCCGCATTGCCGGATTAATCCCGAACTGTACGTTAAAAGCATAATCGTCCAGCAAAGCGGGCAGGTTCGATCGACCGTCAAGAGCATAAATGATACGGCCGATTGAAGCCAGCAACCAGGCGGCCGTTTCCGCCAGATTGATAATCTGGCCGTGATGGAGCTGATAACGTTGTTCCAGGCGTTCGACAGATTTCCCCTCGGCCCATTCGGCCAGAACAAAAAGCGATTTCAAAATCGCCGATGCATGAAAATCAAACGGCTCGCGGTTGATTTTCGATACCGTATAAACGTCAATGTCGCTTATGTATTCATTGAAATGCTGATAGAGCAATTTTTCATAAGTGCGACGGCGATACTCAAGAAATGTCAGACCGCACCGCGAGATATCAAACTCGCCCCCGTTGAGCGCTATAAACAACCAACCGATTTTTGTCTCCGGATATTTTTCGGCCAGCAGTTTCAAATATTGAAGACAACTGTTAATTGTTAATCCGCTTTCGGCGACGGCGGCACCGAGCGGTGTCGGATTAAGACTCTTATCCAGAAAATTCGCCGAGGATAATTCCTTCAAAATTGGATGCAGGTCATCATCGGTACATGATTTTCTCTGCCGGGAATAAAGCAGATTTTGCAAACAATTTTTTAGCCTTGCGATGTTCGCGTCAAAACCGCTAACGATTAAATCGAGTATTATGTCTTTCAAAGCGGCGGAGTTTAATGTCGAAACGTGTCTTTCATTTTTCGACGAATCGATATATTCCGACCAGAGAACTTCATGCTCAAACTCGGATGCGGCCAGGACAATCGCTTTTCCGGGCCGACCGCCCGAGCCGAAACCGAACCGACCGGCGCGACCGGTGATATTCTGGAATTCGGCTTTCGTAATCGGAACCAATGTCGCTTTTCCGCCGAAAGCACCGGCGGTGTACTTCATTGTTTCAAGAAGGACTGTTTCGGCCGGAAGATTAACACCCATAGCCAGCGTTGTCGTCGAAAAAATAATCCGAATCTGTCCCTGCCGATATCCATCCTCGATGGCCTGCCGCTGGCCAGCGGTCAGGTCGGCATTATGAAAGGCAATCCCGCGCGAAAGCGTTTGTCTTAATGACCGAATAAGAAAACTGTTTTCCTCACCCTCCAGCCGCGCCAAAGTCGTCTTCGCCTCATCCCAGCCGACTGCCGCCGCCATCGCCAGCGCCGCCTCGATGGTATCGCGCCGCGATTTAAGGAAAACCAGCTTTTGACTTTTATCGCTTTTCAGAAACTCAATTAATTTCTCGCCCGGATTATCGCCGTCGCCATCCAAATCAATTTTTTCACTGCCTTCGAAGCCACTGTTAAATGAGCGAAAGCGAAAGGAGCCGGACGCCGCGACACCCTGCAGAAGATCCACCGGGCGAACCGTCTCGTATACAATCCGGCAGCCCAGCCAATCGGCCGGTTCGGTGTCGTTTTCCAAAACGGCCGAGAGCGCCACCATCCGCGGCGAATACCCCGAGCCGAGGATTTTTGTCAGCGCCACCTCCAATTCACCGCCGCGCGATATGTCGCCGACCATCTGAAGTTCGTCGATTACCACCAAACCGATTTGCTGAAGGATATCGAGATTAACAGTCAACAGACGATTGAATTTTTCATAGATGGCCAGCGCCAGATCGAAATTGCCCAGTTCAAAATCAATATCGTTTTCCGGATGATCACGCGAGATAATAATGGTTTTAATACCGATGTCACGATAACAACTCCGGAAATAATCGTACTTCTCCTCGGCGATCGATTTCAGCGGCAAAAGCATTACCGCCTTGCGTCGTCGCAGAAGTGCCGCCATCGCCGCCATCTCGCCGCAGAAAGATTTCCCCGACGAAGTCGGCGCCGAAATCAATAGATTAGACCGTCCGTTATCGGCAGCCTCGTCGAGCAATCCGGCCCGGATAGCCTTTTCCTGCAACGGCAGAAGATAATCCCCCTGACGTTTTGTCCAGGCTTCAATAATCAATTGCGGTATCCCGAATTTCAATAAATCCTTAAGTTTCATTTACACCCTCCGTCGATTTTGACATTTCGGAGTTTTCCCGCTTTACCCGCAACTGCCGTAGCCACAGGCCGGACATGAAAAACAGGCGCCGAGGCGAATCAATCGCACGCGACAATCGGGGCAGACATCATTTGTTTCCGCCGGCGTCTGCCGCGAAATAAAATCTTCTCGGTGACTTGTTGTGTTTACTTCGAATATGACGGCGGCTCCGAGACGATTATTTTGTTCTTTCACTTTCTTCTCCTTTTTCTTCTTCCCTGAATATTTTATCGACCTGAATCCAAAATACTGCACATTTGTGCAGTTGTCAAGCGATTTTTTTGATTTTTTTAATTTTTCCTATCAGGACTATATATAGACATAATTAATGTTCAGAGTGCAACATATGGCAGGATATGAAAACCGATTAATTAGGGAATAATCGAATATGGCCTGTTCGCGGCAAATTTCAATCATCACCATCCGGCGACAACGACGAATGTCAATGCTCAAGTAAGGTATATATTCCGGCATGTAGTCTAACACGATGGTGACAATTGCTGACACAATTGACCCCAATTTTAGCCATAATCAGGTCGCCCCGCCTATTTCGAGTTCACTGTATTGTACCATTATCGTACAACGTACAATCATAACCAATATCGAATATTAACACCACTATTACTTTAATAATATTCCCCTTTTGTCGATAAATGATTAGAGGATTTCCGATGGACCATATTCATATCGCAAGAACAAAAACGGCTGATTATTTTCCGATTCACCTGGAATCGCTACGGATTGACAGCTATCTGGATTTCGATCTATATCTTAAAAATAACGGCAAGGTTATTTTATTTCGGGCTTCTAATATGCCCTTTACTGAAAAAACCAAAGTCAACCTTCTCGAAAACGGCGTCAGCGAATTATATATCTCGATGGTTAATCGGCAAAGTTATCAGAAGTACGTCGAAACGAATATCAAAGAAATCATTCGCGATGGTTCCATCGATGAACCAACCAAAAGCCGGATCATTTACGATTGCGCGACTCAATTGGTCAAAGACGTCCTGGACAAACCAACTCTGGGCGAAAATATAAAGCGAAGCCAGCAAATCGTGGAATCAACTGTTTTCTATATCCTCAGTGAAGAAAGCTCATTTCACAATTTGCTCCGCTTGATGTCTTTTGATTATACCACATATTCTCATTCTGTAAATGTCTGTACTTTTTCTCTGGCCCTGGCTCAGTATATCGGTATAGACGATGAGTATGCTCTCAACGCGATCGGTACCGGTGCGCTTCTTCATGACATCGGCAAGACCAAGATTCCGGAATCGATTCTCCTGAAACGAGCAGCTTTGACTGAACAGGAAATGGCTTTGATCAAAAGGCATCCGGAATGGGGCGCGGAATTGGCGCAAAGCACCGATCTGATACCAAAAGAAGCATACTATCCTATTATTCAACATCACGAACGAGAAGATGGGTCCGGCTATCCCTATGGGCTCTATAGCAAAGATATCCATATATTCGGCAAAATCGCGGCCATAGCCGATGTTTTCGATGCCATGACCACGATGCGAGTCTATCGAGCGGCCGTGGATACATTTCCGGCGTTAATGACGATGTATTCGGAAAGGGATTCCTTTGACCGGCATCTATTGGAGGAGTTCACATTGCTGTTGGGCCCTACTGAATTAACCGGTATCTAATTGCCTGAATTAAAAAAGGGCCGGTTGTTATACCGACCCTCAATTAATCCCTCAGTCTGAATTCGACTTTATAGTAGACCCACACCGGGACCGGAATACCGTTCTGGATGCCGGGGCTGTACTTGCACAGCAATGCCGCATCAACCGCCGCACTGTCGAATCCGATATTCGACCCGGAAGATTTATATACCACCGCCCGGACAACAGTTCCGTCGACATCGACCAGCGCATTTATCCCGACATCCGCTTCCATCCGCGCCGTTCGCGCCAGACGCGGATATACGGGCGTTTCCTGATATATCATTTCAGGATAGATTTCGACATACCGGAATTCATTCCTTTTCGGATAGGAATCTTCATCCGGCGGTTCATAAACGACTATATCGCCGTCCCCAATATCCAATGAATCAAAACGAGAATTGATAAATTCAATCAAATCATTTCTAGTCGCGATAGCCCTATCCTCAAAATCATCAGCAAGCTCGTCATCCGGAATGGGCACTGGTCGGCTGCCCAACAATTTCTCCTTAATTGCATCTACCCGTCTTTTCTCCGGTCTGGTTTTAATTATTGTCGGCTGCGGTACTAGCGTAACAATGATGGAATCAGCTTTGGGTGGCGGTCCTACCGGAGTCGCCTCGGAATTATCCGACGTAAAATAAAAAGCTGCCGTCAGAGCAAAGATTGCTGTCAGGAGCGTACTGGCCAGCATATTACGCTGATAATTCGCCTTCAACTCATAGGCGCCAATACTGCTGAACGTTGTTTTTGTCAATTTTTTCATGAAAACAACCTCCTTTCGTCAATATAGCAGATTTTGACTTTATAATCCCTTATCGGTTTACAGCCAAAGACTGTTTTTCTTCCAGGCTTCCGAAAACTTTTTAGAGGACAACGTCGCCCAACACAAAAACGGCGTCTCCCTTATTAGAGAGACGCCACTGCGTTCTATCTGTTCAATAAAAGATTAGTTGGAACCGGTAATCGTAAATTCCACAGAGTAGGAAACCCATACCGCCACCGGTCGGCCGTTCTGGATCGCCGGTTTGAACTTGCATTTGTAGGCCGCTTTGGTGGCCGCCTCGTCAAATCCGGCCTTGGAACCAGACGATTTCAAGACCATGGCTTTCTTAACATTGCCATCCTTATCCACCAGCGCCTTAACCCATACAACTGCTTCCATCCCCGCCTGCCGGGCCAAGCGCGGATATTCGGGCACCTCTTCGTAAATCATTTCGGCCGGAATTTCAACCGGAACGAATTCATCGGGTGCCGGAAGATATTCTTCGTCGGGAATGTCAACCACAATATCACCGCCCTCATCAGCCGTCGCGGAGACGTCGGGGGCAACGATCTCTGCCAATTCTTCCTTCGAGGCGATGACGATATCCTCATCGACAACTTCATCATCGGCCACCGGTTTGGGAATACCGACCTTGGGAGCCACTTTATTCGGTTGCGCGATTTCCACTCTTGGTTTCGGCTTCGATACTGTCGGGGGAGGTCCGAGATCGGCAATTGTCTTAATGACCGTCGGCTGCATATAAATCGTATCTTCGGCAGTCAGGACTTTATAAAGATACGCCCCGCCGACTATCAAAATCACCAGCGCCAACGCCGATAAAGTCCCCATCAGCATATTACGCTGATACTTCGATTTGAGTTCGTAGGCGCCATATCCGGTATACAGAGCGCTCATCGATTTAGCCATATCACTCACCTCCTCCGGGGGATATTGCAGCAAGTGCGGCATCGATGATTCTGTCATCG
>Ga0315555_1003548_pt1 | contig 10710 bp, 13 predicted proteins | sample SalMarSW160380MG_FD_202113 | JGI IMG/M metagenome (GOLD analysis project Ga0315555, IMG submission 202113) | Salt marsh sediment microbial communities from the Plum Island Ecosystem LTER, Massachusetts, United States - Salt Marsh Sediment SW1603-80 ...
TGGCTTGATTTCAGAGAGAAGTTCGGAATCTTCAAGTAAAAACCTCACAAATGGTTGTGTTTTCATTGTTGAAGGACAAAGGGCTTCATGGAGAAAGAGTATCTCGTCAAAAAGAGTTGCTAGTCCTTGTGGCGATTCAAGAATAGGTGTCCATTGCCAAGAACTTTTTTTTAGATATTTTCGTTTATGGTCGTAGAAGTATGCAGTTGGTGAACTAAGCCCGACGAAAGCAACTCTCATGGTAGTCTCCTACGAAGTTGTTACAAATATCCTATTTATAAAATCTGATATAAACTAGGATAATGAAACGAATTATTCTAACCGTTAGAAAACATTGGATATTGTAGAGCGATTTTTATTTCCATAGAGTATCGGGTCCAGCTTATCTTGACCACAACAAATACGGCTCTTCCTGTAAGGCGACTTTTCTCTCAATAGAATAAATCTCATAGCCTTCTTTTTCTGAATGTCTCAAGCCTTCTGGGTTATAATATACAAAAGAAGGGCTTTGCTTATTGCCAACGACATAGTCATGTGGTTTTTTGCATTCTTTCAATTCATCCTTAGGTATAGAAAAGATTTTGAAAGGAACATTATGGTTATCAATTAGCACAAGGCCGAAAATGTCAAATCTATCCAGCTTTAATCCAAATACGTTAGCGTCTGATTTACCATCATCGCTCCAACATTTTGCTGTCTTAACTTCAATTCTCCCAATCCCTTCAACCTGCAAATCATAATCGGGATGTGTCCACCAAACTTTGTATCCTTTTTCTAAATATGTTCTTGCAGTAATGAATTGCCCCAAATGACCTTGAACAATTTGAATAGTGAATCCTCTTTCACCGATTTCATAAAGTCCTTTTAGATATATTTCTAACCCCTCTACCAGTTTCTGAGCATCTTCCAAGATTAAAGGGACTTTTCTCATACGCTAATACCGCCTGAACGTTCAATCAGTTCTTCCTTTAAAAAGAGCTTTAGCGTGAGTGCTTTATCTATTGCCTTTTGAATATAATTCTTTGTAAGAAATATTTCGTTCAAAGAAATTTTCTTCTTTTTTCTTCTTCCGTGAACTATAGCTCCACGATAATCGTAAAAATCACCAATTATTTTATTAATTTCAATTCTATCGGAGTCATTGTTTGTTAAGAAGTAAGACAGTCTATTTTTCAAATTCTTTTTGAAATTGGCTCCAGTTGAGAAAAGAGCTTCAGCAGATATTGATAAATCAATTATCATTTCATCAATTCGTTTTGGTTCTCTAAGATAAGATTGTATAGCAAAGTAGTAATATCGAAGAGCTAATCCTAGGTAACTTTCAAGTATTTTCTGTCTATCTTCATTTAATTCAAGAAATCTTTCTTTAATTGATGGTAGAGGGTTTAGCGATATTGGCATTGAACCTAGAACTTTGAGCGTTTCATAACCTGTATTGTATGCCACTCTGTGTATTCCTAAATCTTCCAACTTAGGCAAATCCGTTCCAATAACATTATAATGAGTTGCGATGACATCATTCGACAATGCAGATGTTAATAGGAATAATTGGATGGTAGAACTGGCTTCTTGGAAAAATCTGACATCATCTTCAATTCCTAAATACGCAAACGTAAATTCACCTTCAGGACCTGCTACCTGTTCTAAAAGAAATCTATCCGATAATCGAAACTTTCCAAAAATTGGGCGTGAGTCCCATTTAATAATGCATTCAACTTGGTGCATAACATTGTGGTATTATATGATTTCGTTTTAAAAAATGATTGCAGAGTAGTTTAGTTTGGAAAGAACAAGTCATTAATCTATTGTATAATGTTAAGACTACGAGGAGAAAAAAAGACCAAGAAGACAAGTGATAAGGTCAAATAATTCCAGAGTTTCCATCATGGACTATTCTGCCACTTTTCTTATTAGCAACATTGATTGGAATTCTAGTTAGAAACAGATTAATGAGAACTCGAACTTCTGCATCTTAAAGATTTTTTAATAAAAATTAAAAATAAAATATGCTTAAACGGTGACGAACTGTTTTTCGTAGCAGTCTTCACAAAAGTGTCTGATGAAATTTTCTCCATGCCTTTTGGTTATTTTGCTGTAGAAAACTTCCCCAAGCTCAATGTTTTTTCCACACTTAAAACAAGGCATTTTTTTACTTTTGTCAAATCGGCTATTTTTCTTTCTTATGTGCTTATAATAAACCATAAACCTGCTCCCAAAATAATTTACTAAATTTTAGTAAAAAAATGACTTGGTTAAGCTAAAATCTGTGGATAATTGTCAAAAAATATTTACAAAAAGATAGGTAATCACTTAAGGTTAGTCTCCTAATATGATTGTTTACTTGTTGTTTGTGGAGAAGAGTTCGAGCAGCATTTCGTAGAGTTCTTCTCCGCCCTCAACTTTGGTGAAGAGGCTCTTTTCGGCGTTCAGAAGTTTTCCCGCGGTTTCGCAAGTTTTTCTCCACTCCAGTTCTTTCCACATCATCCGGTAGTTTTTGTGTTCTACCCATGCCCGAAATACCAACACAGTGAACATGGCAACGGTAACTAAGAGGTTTAACAGGTAAATGCTCAGCAAATCCACCTAAATCACCACATAGTAATTATTTAGATTCTGTGGATTCATAAGACTTATTACCGCATTAAACCGTATCGGGTTTTGCTCTCACCGAGAGAAGCCTGCTCTGCATGCGTAAATCCCATATCTACTATCTCATAATGAGATATCCAAAATTTGGTCTTTCAAGGGTGGCGTGGTACAGGCGCTGGTGAGAGCACATATCCATTTATTCAGAAAAAAGCGTTTTATCCACTTTAACGAAAAACTTGACAAATAGTGTTTCGGGCGGCAATTCAAAAAAAGGAACATATTTTTGCATGCAGACACTTGCAGCTAGAGCTTTCAGGTCGAAACATTCATAAACCCTGTCTCCGTTAAACTCAGCACTTAAAAAGGGTGAGGCATATGTCAAAACCGTTTTACGCAAAATTTGAGGTCCCCAATGAGGTGGCAGATGCGGCCTATGAAGCCCTGCAAATAGCCAGCCGAACAGGGTCAGTTAGAAGAGGTACCAACGAAACAACAAAAGCTGTCGAAAGAGGACAGGCAAAACTTGTAGTTATCGCAAACGATGTGGACCCGCCAGAAGTTGTGGCGCATCTACCGCTCCTCTGTGAGGAACGCAAAATTCCTTATGTGTTTGTACCAAGCAAAGAAAAACTTGGGGTTTCCTCAGGGATAGAAGTCCCCTCGGCTGCGGCTGCCATCAGTAATGTTGGCGAAGCAGTTGCTTTGATAAAGGAAATCTCCAAAAGAATCGAGGAACTGAAACAGAAGGGCTCTAGTGGATGAGCAAGAAAGAGGCGCCTGATGAGCTAGTTCCTGCCGAAGTCATTCAGGTCGTTGGTCGAACAGGACTCACTGGCGAGATTACACAGGTCAGGGTTCGAGTTCTTGAGGGAATGGACAAAGGGCGCATCATAACAAGGAATGTTAAGGGTCCGGTGCGGGCTAATGATATTCTTGTTCTAAGAGATACTGAAAGGGAAGCAAAAAGACTCAGAAGATAAGGAGAATTACCAGTGCCAAAGTCCAGAAATTGTTCTTTTTGTGGACACGAGTTTCCACCGGGCACAGGCATGATTTACGTAAAGAATGATGGGACAGTTTTGTGGTTCTGCTCCAGCAGGTGCAGAAAAAGTTCTATCGCATTGAAGCGTGACTCCCGGAAGGTTAAGTGGACAAAATATTTCGGAAAGGAAGAGAAAGGAAGAGCCTAACTAAGGAATAGCTCTTTTATACGATAGAATAGCCATGGAGGCTTGGTGAGTAACTATGAACATCGTTATACTTGGTCCTCCTGGAGTAGGCAAGGGAACCTACGCGGGATTTCTTTCAAAAAAATACAATATCCCCAAAATCTCTGTGGGAGACCTTTTTCGCACAGCCATAAAGGATAGAACTGAACTGGGAAAAAAAATAAAAGATTACGTATCCAGCGGCGACCTTGTTCCAGACGAAATAGTTATTGAATTGGTGAAGAATAGACTTGAGGAGGACGACTGTAAACGGGGTTTCCTTCTTGACGGTTATCCAAGAACGGTTCCTCAAGCTGAAGCTATGATGAAATTCAAAAAAATTGATGTTGCCTTGAATTTTGTTGCTCCTGACGAGGTTATAATGGAGCGGATTGGTGGGCGAAGAACTTGCAGAAAATGTGGAGCAATATATCACATAAAGAATGTGCCCCCAACGATTGATGGGGTATGCGACCGTTGCACTGGAAGACTGGTTCAACGCTCAGACGAGAAGCCGGAAGTCATCAAAAACAGGTTAGTGGTGTATCGGGAAAAAACAAAGCCCGTTGGTGACTATCTTAGAAAAAAGGGTTTACTGGTTGATATTGACGCAAATTACCCGATTGAGGAAATTGACAAAATAATCTCTCAATGCGAAAAACATCTTAAGAAGCTAACTTAGTTCAAAACTAAAAAAGCTCCCTTATTTTTGTTCATAACTTAGAGTATAACCTAAAAGCAACCATTTACTGAATTACATTGGAGGAAATCCCCTTGCCCATAAGACAACCCATCGTTGCTGTACTAGGACACATAGACACCGGAAAGACACTGCTGCTTGACAAAATCAGAAAAAGCACTGTTCAAGCCCGCGAAGTCGGAGGCATCACCCAACATATCGGCGCAAGTTACTTTCCAGTCGATACCATCAGCAAAATCTGTGGATCTCTGCTGACAGGATTAAAAACGGATGTGCAAGTTCCAGGACTGCTTGTCATCGATACACCGGGTCACGAAGCCTTCGCCAACTTGAGAAAGAGGGGAGGCGCAGTAGCCGATATTGCGATTCTTGTAGTTGACGTTCTAAAGGGATTTGAAGCCCAGACTTACGAATGCATTGACATCTTGAAAGAGAAGAAAACTCCCTTCCTTGTGGCAGCAAACAAAATTGATCGCTTACCAGGATGGAAACCTAAGGATGAAGGAACTTTTTCAGCATCTTATCGAGATCAGGACCCCTATGTTCGCCAAGGGCTAGATGAACAGTTATACCGGATTATGGGCACTTTTTCCAGACTGGGTTTCAGAACCGACAGGTTCAACAACGTAACAGATTTCACCAAGACCATCGCCATCGTTCCCACAAGCGCCAAAACCGGAGAGGGCATACCCGAACTCTTAGCTGTTCTCGTAGGCTTAACCCAGCAGTATCTGCGAGCGAGGCTCAAGACAACTGAGGGACCGGCGAAGGGAACCGTTTTGGAGGTTAAAGAGGAACCTGGCTTAGGTATTACAATCAACGTGATTATTTACGATGGCACCCTTCAAAAGGGAGACCTTATTGTGGTTGGTGCCAAAGAAAAACCGATTGTAACCAACATTCGCGCAGTTCTCCTGCCTAAGCCTCTGGATGAGATCAGAGACCCCCGAGACAAATTTTCTTCGGTTGATTCTGTTTCGGCTGCGGCTGGAATAAAGATCGCGGCGCCAAATCTTGAGGAAGCCTTGGCTGGTGCGCCTTTGTATGTTGTTCCTTCTGAAGCTCGTCTTGAAGAATATGTAAAAATGGTTTCTGAAGAGGTTGAGCAAATCAAAATCGCCACTGATGTGGATGGCGTTGTTTTGAAAACCGACGCTTTGGGGTCTCTTGAAGCGATTGCCGAGAGTTTGAAACGAAACAATGTTCAGATAAAGGTGGCAGATGTCGGTGATGTCTCTCGTCGTGACGTAACTGAGGCTGTCGTGGTTAAGGAACGTGAACCGCTTCATGGAGTTGTTTTAGCCTTCAATGTTAAGGTGCTGCCAGACGCCGAGGAGGAAGCCAGAAATCGTGATGTTCCCATTTTTAATCACAAAACCATTTACAATCTCATCGATGACTACCTTCAATGGGTGAAAAAAGAGGAGGAGGCCCGACTTGGAGAAGAATTCAAAAGATTAGTGAAACCGGGCAAAGTGAAGTTTCTTCCAGGCTATGTTTTCAGGAAAGCTAAACCCGCCGTTGTCGGTGTCGAGGTTTTGGCGGGCCGTATCAAACCGAAGTATGTCCTCGTCAAGGAAGATGGGCGGAACGTCGGGGAGATCATGCAGATTCAAGACAAGGGCAAAGCAGTGTCGGAAGCTGATGTCGGGTTGCAGGTAGCCGTTTCGTTAAGCAAAGCTATTGTTGGTCGCCACATCCATGAGGGTGAGGTCTTCTATGTTAGGGTGCCTGAAGCTCATGCAAAGGTTTTGTTGACTAAGTTTCAGGACCGTTTGACTCCGGAAGAAGTTGAAGCATTGAATGAGTTTATTGAAATTATGAGGCTTGAGTCTCCCTTTTGGGCGGCTTAGCGTTTATTTGGGTTTTGGCGATGTAAGTGATTCGGAATCCATAGATTTTATTAAGTCTTAATATACACTATGTTCTTGCCATGAACCGAGGAAACGGCTCCATCAGCTAATCCCCTATCGTAAGAACTAAAAAACGGAGTAAACGTGAGGGCTAATGAAAACTGAATCAAAACCCATGCCTGAAAGAAAAACATCCGTTTTCCGAGAGGTATATCCTATTCATGAGCCCTACGTCTACGCTGCAGTTGTTACCGAACCAAACACCCAAAGAATAAAATATGAAGTGATTGAACCCACCCTCCTCGAAGAAGAGGAAAATCAACTCAAAGAAATCAAAGACATACTGGTTGAAGAAATCGATGTCAACCTCAAAGAAATTGGAACCCGAGAAAAGGCTGAAGAGTATCTCAAAGCAAAGATTCGCGATATAATCAAGGACTACCGCCTCAAAATCGCCGAGGAAGCCGTGGACAAACTCATGTACTTCATTATACGTGACTTCCTAGGCTACGGAAAAATAGATCCTCTCATGAAAGACCCGATGATCGAAGACATCTCAGCAGACGGGGTTCAAATACCAATCTACGTTTGGCATCGCGACTACGAATCCCTTCCAACAAACATTATCTTCAAAAACAGCGAAGAACTAAACTCCTTCATAGTAAGGCTAGCTTATGTGTCGAGAAAAAACATCTCCCTTGCGATGCCAATAGTTGACGCGTCCCTACCCGACGGTAGCCGAATACAAATGACCTACGGAAACGAGATTACCCGCAGAGGCTCAACATTTACGATACGACGCTTCCGTGTCAACCCCCTAACCATTTCCGACTTGATCTCCCTCGGCACGGTCTCATCCGAGATGGCTGCATACTTCTGGTATGCCATCGAAAATAGGGCATCAATTCTTGTAGCCGGGGGTGTTGCTTCGGGAAAAACTACTATACTCAACTGTTTTTCGATGTTCATCAAACCTGGACTAAAGTTAGTAAGCGTAGAAGATACTGCCGAGTTAAATCTGCCCCATGAAAACTGGATTCCATCGGTTACAAGAACAGGATTTGGGGACACTGAAAATAGATCAGGGGCCATCACGCTGTTTGATCTTTTGAAGGCAGCTGTCAGACAGAGACCGGATTACCTGATCGTGGGCGAGGTTCGGGGAGAAGAAGCTTACACTCTTTTCCAAGCAATGGCAACAGGGCATCTGGGAATGGCAACAATTCACGGCGAATCTGCGAGTTCAGTTATTCACCGTTTGGAATCAGAACCAATGAACATTCCGAGGCCTCTTCTGACAATGATTGACGCTATAACGGTTCAGGTGCGAACCGAAGTTGATGGAAAACCCACCCGAAGAACTCGCGCAGTGACAGAGATCGTTGGGTTAGATCCCAAGACAAAGGAACTGTTAACCAATGAAGTGTATCAGTGGGATGCAAGACATGATACTTTCGAGTGTTCTGGCTACAGCCACATTTTGGAAGAAAAAATGAAACGTAAGGGGCTTAATGAAAAAGAGGTTATAGAGGAGCTTAATCGAAGAAAAACGGTACTAGAGTGGATGGTGAAAAAGGGGATCCGCAATTACACCGATGTTGTTTCCGTAATCAGAGAATATTATGCTGACCCCACTCGCGTCTTTCGAAAGGCTAGGTTGGGAACATAATGACTACAAGCAAAATGAGAAGGGGGCTCAAAAGAGCAGGGCACCGCGTCAAAAATGCCTTAAAGCGCCCTTTCTCTCCCATTACGAGAACCTTTTCCCAGTGGGCCAAGAGCCTTAGAGTGGGAGTGACTAAACCACAGGTTTTTGCCTATCAGCTCATCGGAGTAAGAGCAACTCGATTCATGCCATTGTTCAAAGGTTTGGATTTGAACTTGAAGAAATCGAGAATAAAGATTAACTTCAAAGCTTACGTCAGCACACTCATTCTGACGAGTCTGCTGCTGTCTACCGCAATCATGATTTTCGTTCCAGTGCTTCTATTTTTCATCTTTAAATTATCTCTCTTTTTGTCGCTTTTCTTTGGAGTGGGAGCAAGTTTGTTTGCTGGAGCTTTAACTGTGATATGCTTCTATATTTACCCAATTTATCGGGCAGACAGTTTGAAGAGAGCCTTGGAGGATAATCTCCCGTTCACTGCAGGGTATATGTCCATTTTGGCTGGGGCCGGTGTACCTCCGGACTTTATATGGCGTTCCTTGGCCCAAGTTGACGACTCGTTGGTAGTCTCTAACGTGGCGAGAACAATAGTTCGGGACATAGAGCTTTTCGGCTTTGATGCCATTTCGGCATTGGAAGCTGTCTCTCAGCGAACACCTTCTGAAATGTTTAAAGAACTGATTGAAGGGTTCATTTCCGTTGTTCACTCTGGAGGAAACTTGGTAAAATATCTCAGAAACCGATCGCAGCAATACATGAAGGTAAAGCAGATTGCACTGCGCCGGTTTTCTGATACTCTTGGAGTTTTGGCGGAGTTTTACGTCACTCTGATGGTGGCGGGGTCCCTCATTTTAGTGGTGATGCTTGCGGTTATGGCAATGCTGGGGACTGGAGGATTTGGACCGTTTGACTCCCGTCTATTGTTGCAACTTCTGACCTACATTGGCTTGCCGATTGGGTCAGTGATGTTTCTGGTTATCTTGGATATGGTTTCGCCGAAGAGATGATTATGCCAAAAATTGAACCTGTGGAAAAGAAGATCGGTTGGATTGTTTCGGGTGTTCTAGGGCTCCTTATATGCGTGACGGCTATTCTTCTCTTCAGGGACACCCCGCTCTTAGATGAATATTTCATATTAGCTGTGGTGGTCACCGTTTTTCCTCCAGCTGTCCTCGATTATATTGATCATCGTTGGAAGAGATTAATAGACAAACATCTTCCAGACCTCTTTCGAAGCATAGTTCAAGCCCAAAAAAGTGGGATGACCTTGCCGCAAGCGTTGGAAGAAGCTTCTAAAAGGGATTATGGACCGTTGACCAAGGAGCTGAAGAGGATGGTGTCCCAGATGAGTTGGGGAGTATCCTTCGAGGAGGCACTTCAATCGTTTGGCAAGCGTGTTGACACCGCTCTTGTAGGGCGAACAATTCCTTTGATTCTCGAAGCCCAGAGATCAGGAGGGCATGTTGAGAAGGTTTTTGAGCCGCTGGAGAAATTTGTGCAGACAACCTTGGCGTTTGATGCTGAGCGTAAAACTCAGACTAGGCCTTATCTTGCAATTATCTATGTGGCATTCTTTGTCTTTCTCTTCACAATTATTATGCTCTTCAAATCCTTCTTTGTTGACATGTCAGATTTCTCCACTGCACATTTTGAGTTGATGTCACCTACGGAAGCAAGAAGTGTTTTTTTCCACATGAGTGCCATCCAAGCTTTCTTCGGAGGTCTCGTGGCTGGAAAAATGGGTGAAGGAACAGTTGGTGGCGGTCTGAAACACAGTGTTATTCTTCTGATCTGTGGGTATCTAGCCTTCAAATTTATAGTGTAATGGTGAAAAAACGTGAGAAAACTATCGCGGAACAGGAGGGGAATAACCCCGATCTTGAGCAGTCTCTTATTGACTGTTATTGCAGTTGCGGGTATGTCGATTGCGGTTACGGCTACTTATGTTATCACTGATGATCTTCACGAATCTATGGGTGAACGTTTCATTGTTGAGGATGTTTGGTTTACAACAGATCAAATTTCGTTGTATCTTCGTAACGTGGGCAAGGTTTCGATCAACGTAGCTCTTGTGTACGTTAATAGCACAGACCAATCGTTTACGTCTCTTGAGGTGGAACAGGACAACCATGGCTGGTTGAATGTCACTTACAGCTGGAGTGCAGACTCTGCATATGAGATTAAGGTTGTAACTAGGAGGGGAACCACTGTTGTGGATTATTACATGTCGCCGTCTTAAAAGGGATCGACGGGGCATCAGCAACATAATAGTCATCGTCCTCAGCCTAGTGATTATTCTGGCAATAGTTTCGAATGTTGTCTTGTGGAGTTATGAGATGAACAATCTGGACTGGGAAAAAATTAAGGAGAACGTTATCATCACCAACGTTGAGGGTGACACCTACGGGTCTCAATTTACCTTCGAAAACAATGGAGGTCTAACCGTCCATGTGGTCTCATTATGGATAATCAACTCAACAGACCATCAACGCTATGATGTAAGTGTCTTCGTAAATTCTGCGGAGACCAAAACGTACCTTAGTGACGACATCTTGTTACCAACAGGCAGTTACACCGTTAAAGTTGTAACTGAGCGAGGAAACAGGGCAGTCTATTCTGGAAGTTAAGTTATTTCTTTACACAAGCCTTCAGTGCGTCTATTGCCATATTCTGATCTTTTGCTTCAACCAGATC
>Ga0315555_1003549_pt1 | contig 10708 bp, 8 predicted proteins | sample SalMarSW160380MG_FD_202113 | JGI IMG/M metagenome (GOLD analysis project Ga0315555, IMG submission 202113) | Salt marsh sediment microbial communities from the Plum Island Ecosystem LTER, Massachusetts, United States - Salt Marsh Sediment SW1603-80 ...
GATCTGCCGGCTCTCCATCAGATGATTACCGGCACCTTGCGGGAGCATCTGCGCAGCTTCGATCTGCGGGGCCCGCGTTTGCCCGGCCGCTCAGAGGAGCGGGGTACCGAAACCGAGGGGATATTCGCATTTCCGGAAGACCGCGAGCCGGGGGTTTCCGGGGGCTATTCCTACGGCCCTGGGGCGGATCGATCGGCTTCGGCATCGGCCCGATTCCCGGTGGACCGAATCCCCGGAGCACCTGTCCGGTCTGGCGGGCAAGAACGATCCGGCGCCGGGTCGGCCGAGCCAGCCGGGTCGGCCGAGCCAGCCGAGCCGGCCGAGTCTGCAGCCCCCGCCGGCCGGGCCGGAGAGGCGGGACAACCGCGCTACCGGGGCCAGCTGTTCAAGCTCTTCCTGCTGGTCGAGTACGGATCCAGCCTGTACATCGTGGATCAGCATGCCGCCCATGAGCGGATCCTCTTCGAGCAGTTGAAATCGGCCGAGCCGAAGAGCCAGGAGCTGCTCATGCCGATTCGTCTCGAGATCGGGTCGAACAGCGCCGAGGTGATCGCCGGCAGAGAAGAGCTGTTTCAACGGCTCGGCATCCGGGTCGAAGCGAGCGATGACGGCACCTATGAAATCACCGCCCTGCCCGAAGCCCTGATCAGCATAGAGGAGGAGACCCTGATCCAGGCTCTGCTGCGGGAGAGGGGCAGCGTGGACGAACTGGTCGACAACGTGTTCAGCCTGGCAGCCTGCCGGCTGGCCGTCAAGGAGGGCAAGGAGCTCGATCCCCTGACAGCCACGGAACTGATACAGCGGGCCTTTCAGCTTTCCAATGCCCGCTGCCCCCACGGAAGACCGATATGGTTCGAGGTCACTGAACAGCAGCTGCTGCGGGAGGTCGGGCGGACCTGATGGGGGACTGCGGGGTGGCAACAGCCGCGGTGCGTAGCGAGCCGCCGGGGGCGGATCTAGAGCTGGGAGAGCTTGCTCTCCACTTCGGCGCGCTTCTCGTAGGCAGGGTTCTTCTTCAGCAGGGTTTCCAAAAAGACCTTGGCGTTCTGCTTGTCCCCCTTGGCGATCAATATCAGAGAGAGCTGGTAGTAGGCATCCCAGTAATCCGGGGCGATCTTGATCAGCTCCAGGAAGGTCTGTTGGGCTTTATCGGTTTCACCCAGCTCCTGATAGGCCAGCCCGAGGTTGTAGCGGGTGACCGTGGCATCCAGCCGGATGTCGATCGCCTTCCTGTAGTGTCGGACCGCATCGCTGTACAGACCCTTGTGCAGGTACACGTTCCCCAGGTTGTTGTTCACCTCGAAGGAGGACGGTTCGATGGTGATCGCCTTGGAGAGGTAGGCTAAGGCCTGATCGTACAGGCCGTTGTCGTCGAAGATCCGGCCCAGGTTTATCAGCGGCGGCACGTAGCCCGAGTCGAGTTTGATCGCGTCCTGATACTGCTTTATCGCCTCATCGGTATTCCCCTGCTTCTCGTAGGCCTCGCCCAGGGTGTAGACGTAGGGAGCGGAATCGGGTTGCCGTTCCACCGCCTTGGCGGCGTAGGGCAGGGCATCTGCGTATTTCTCGAGATTGAGCTTGACCAGGGCCATGTTGTAGTTGGTGACCGCGTGGGAGGGATCGTAGCGCAGGGCCGAGGCCAGATACTTCTCCGCCTGGGCGTAGTCTCCCCGTGCCGACAGGGCGGTGCCCAGACCGCGCAGGAACACCGGGTTGTCTCCATCGTAGTTCACGGCCTGACGGAATGAATCCACGGCCTTGGTGACTTCCCCCTTGTCGATATACAGGGTGCCCAGCATGTAGTAGGCCTCGGCATAGTCCCGCTTGGCTGCAACGGCCCGTTGGAAGGCGGCGATGGCCCGATCCGGCTCTCCAAGCCGGATCAGGGTCTGTCCCTTACGGTAGTGAGCCGGCTCGAAGTCCGCCTTCAGGTGGATGCAGCTGTCGAAGGACTGCAGGGCATTGGAGTACTCGCGGGAGTAGTACTGCACCCGGCCCAGGGAGTAGTACAGATAGTAGTCGTCGGGCTTGAGCCGAACCGCCTCCTTGTACTCATCCACGGCGCCATCGTAGTTCTTGGCGCTCTCATAGATCTTGCCCAGCGTTTCATGGGGCAGGTAGAAGGTGCGGTCCTTCTGGATCGCCTTGTTGGATGCCTCCACCGCGGATTGGACGTTGCTCTGACGGTCCGGGTCTTCGTCCAGATAGGACCTGCCGATGTAGGCGTAGGCCTGACCGGAATCGGGATCCAGCTCCAGGACCTGGTTGAAGATCCGGCGCGCTCCCTCGTAATCTCCGTTGTTGAGCCGGCGGGTCCCCTCGGCCATCAGCTCATTGATCTTGCGCAAACGCTCCCGTTCTTTGACGCTGGCATCGTCCGGGATCTCCTTGGGCTGGGTTATAACGGGTGCGGCCGCCGTTTCCCGGGGGCGCGTGTCCTGGAGGGAGGAACCCAATTCCTTCAAACCCTCTTTGAGCTTTTCCTGCTGCTCCAACAGGACCTGTTGTTCCCGCTCCTTCTCGCTCATTTCCGCCAGCCTCTTTCTATCGATAATCTGGTCGAGCAGCTCTTGAGCCTCGGCGTCGTCCGGATCTTTGAGCAGGAGCTTTTCCACGATCTCCATGGCCCGGTCGTACTCTTCCTTGTCCATATAGGTACGAGCCAGCTTGAGCGCATTCACCCGTTCCTGGGCCTCTCGCGATTCCGCGGAGCGGCTGCGCGCACGCAGCCCCAGCCAGGCACCTGCTGCAAGCAGCAGGATCACGAGAATCGCGACGACGATGATGATCAGTTTGCGTCTGTCCATGGGAAGGTTTCCTCTTGGTCTCTAATCAATTTTCGATGTCGATTTCTTCGTACTCTTCCTGGATCTCTTCGCTTCCCGCCGACAGGTTGCGGGTGTCCTCCGAAGCGTTTTTCAGAGAATCCAGTACCTCGTTGAGCAGAGCCTTCTGCCGTTCCAGCTCCGCCAGGCGTTTGCGTTCCGCATCCTCGATAACCTGTCCCAGAAGTGCTATCAGCTTCTCGATATTTTCCCGTTGAGGTGTGTCCGGGTCGAGGCGCAGATAATCGATGTAGTCCTGCCGCGCACCCTGAAACTCTTCCAGCTCCAGGCGGGAGTTGGCCCGGTTGAGATAAGCGACCTCCAGAGCCCCGTTGATCTGCAGGGCGTTAGAGTACATCTGTTCGGCTACCGTGAACTCCTGCCGGCGGAAGTGATTGTTGCCCAGGTTGTAGTAGAACAGGTCCTTGTAGGTCTGCGATACGTTCAGCCCCCGCTTGAGAATCTGGATGGATTTTTCCATGTCCCCTATCTGTTCGTAGACGATGCCGAGGTACAGGTAGATTTTTTCATTTTGCGGGTTCTCATACAGGGCTTTCTCCAGATGGGGCAGCGCCTCCCTGGGTTTGTTGTCCAGAAACAGCTGTTCCCCCTGCTGGAGACTGGTTAGGGTCAGCACGAGGGCCGTGATAAGATGTACGAACGCCATGGTTCTCCTTACAATATACAACCGTAGATTTGACTCTTCTATACAAAAAAACTAAATTGTGCGAGGAGAATCCGCTTCACGATATTAATGGTCGGCAGGCAGACGGGCTTGAGTAAAATGAAAATCCTCTGCGTATCTGATCATATCGACCCTCTGGTGTACAGCATCTCGATCAAGCAGCGCTTCGCCGATGTGGAGTTGGTACTGAGCGCGGGGGATCTTCCCCTGAGCTACTACGATTTCATCATGTCGACCCTGAACAAGCCGCTGCTGTTCGTGTTCGGCAATCACAACCTGCGCTACATGCCCCTGTACACGGGCCATGTGGACGCGTTGGGCAGGGGACGCTTGGAGCGGCAGGGGATCGATGCCTATATCCCCACCGGTGCCACCTACATCGGTTCCCGGGCGCGCCGGGAGAAATCCCTGCTGCTGGCGGGACTGGGCGGAAGCCTCTGGTACAACGGCGGGGACAATCAGTACCGGGAGTTTCAGGTAGCCTTCAGGATCCTGAAGTTGATACCCCGGTTACTCTACAACAGGCTGCGTTTTGGTCGGTACCTGGATATTCTCCTTACCCACGCCCCTCCCTTCGGCATCCACGACCAGAATGACCCCTGCCATCGGGGATTCAAGATCTTTCTCTGGTTCATGCGCGCCTTCAAGCCGAAGTACCTGGTGCACGGGCACACCCACCTGTACACCGCCTCGGCAGTTCGGATTTCCCGGTACGAGCAGACCGCCGTGGTCAATGCCTACGATCATGTGGTCATTGATGTGGAGCATCCCCGATGAGCTCCGACCACTATGCCGCCCGAGCCGCAGAGGATTTCAACAAGGCTCGCAACCGCGAGCTGTTCGGCCGGATCCTCTCCCTGCTGAAGAATGAAACGGACAATCTCCTTTCCCTCCAGGAGGTCAAGGCGCTGCTGCGGCCAAGCTCCGAAACCTACCGGGGTCTGCGGGTCGTGCCGATCGAAAAGATCGTGGGAAGCGAGGGCAGATACCGCGACTTCAACAGGTACTTCCTCCCCCGACACAACCGCCTGAAGGGACGTTGGGTCCGGGTAGACACAGCCCACCATCAGGACGTAGTCCTGCCCCCGGTTACCCTCTACGAGATAGGAGGGGTGTACTTCGTCCGGGACGGCAACCACCGCGTTTCAGTGGGGAAGCTGCAGGGGGTGGAGTTCATCGATGCGGAAGTGATCAGCTTGGGATCGCAGGTTTCCCTAAAGCCCGGTATGACCCGGGAGCAGCTTCGTGAAGCGGTAATCGACTTGGAGAGAGAGGAGTTCTTCAAACAAACCCGGCTCAACGAGCTGCGTCCGGAGGTGAGGCTCGACTTCACCACCACCGGACGCTACGACGAGCTCATCCGCCACATCAACGGTCACAAGTATTTCCTCAACCTGTCCGAAAACGAAGAGATCACTTTCCAGGAGGCTCTGCTGTCCTGGTACGACACGGTCTACAAGCCCATCGTAGACCTGATCGAAGAGGAACGGCTCCTCAAGGCATTCCCGGGCCGAACCGCCTCGGATCTGTATGTCTGGATCGTACGCCGCTGGGACGAGTTGAAGAAGAGGTACGGGCAGACCTTTCCCCTCAAGCAGGCGGCCAGGGACTACACGGAGCGTTACGGGCAACCGGCCCGAGGGGTGCTGGCGGCTGTCTCCCGTTTCCTCAATAGTCTCCTCACCCGTGCCAAACCTTAGCCGGGTTTGTCAGCGTCTTCTCCGCCTTTTTCGGAATATCGATCTCAATACACGCAGAATGACCGCCCAGATGCGGGCCAGCAGACCGGGGTTGCGCAGTTTATCGAGACGAGCCATGCCCTCGGCGATCTCCTCGGCCGAAAGATCCAGTCGCTGCACGTTCTCCTCGATCTCGACTTCCAGCTTCTGCTGCTCGGTGGGCTTGTCGATCATCACCGCTTCTATGGATTTCCATCCCAGTTTTTTAGCCGCCTGCAGCCGCCGGAATCCGGCGATAAGCTCGTAGTCCCGGTTGATGATTATTGGAGTCAGCTGACCGTGAGTTTTCAGGCTCTCCATCAATCCGGATATATCGCCCAGATCTTTGCGGATCCGCTTTTTCACGGTGATCGTCTCGGGAGAAATCAGCATCGTTTCCTATCCTGACTCCAGGTAACTGTCGTATTGCTCACGAGTGAGCAGCCGCTCCATCTGCCCGGGATTGCTCATCTCCAGGACGAACAGCCAGCCGCGGCCCAGAGGATCCTGGTTGATGACGCTGCAAGCCTTCTCGTCGGACAACGACTCGTTGATCCGGACTACGGTCCCCGATACCGGTGCATAGATCTCGCTGGTCGATTTCAACGAGTCGATGGAGCAAACCGCCTCACCCAGCTCGACGCGCCTGCCCACCTCGGGAAGCTCGACAAAGGCTATTTCTCCGAGCTCCGATTGAGCGAACTCCGATATACCGACTTTTACCCGATTGTTGTCCCTGAGAATCCATTCGTGATCCTCTGAGTACAGATAGTCAGCCATGCCGCCAGCCTTCAGTCCTTTCAGTCCAACAGGGGATTGCCCGCATCCCCGCTCGGTGCCGGAGGCTCCTCTTCTTTGAAAAGGGGTTCTCCCCAATCCGGAATCAGAGGTTCGTCGGGCAGGGGATCGCCGAGGAGAATCGATTCTTTGATGTTGTTTTTCAGGGTTTCATTGCGCTCGAACTCGAATTTATGGAGATCACAGAAATCCCGAGGCTCCGTACCCGTGAGAAAGATCTCCTTAACAGTGCCTTCGTTGCAGTACCTGGTGGGCAGGAGACCGGAAGAGGCGCAAACAGTGACCTCGATCAAACCGGAGTTGGGCCGTGTAAACTCCTCCACAGGCATACCCTCATGGGCCTCTTTCATGTACGCGGCCCAGGCCGGGCCCGCAACGGTCGCTCCTGTTTGATTCACCCCGAGAGAGTAGCCCAGCTCATCGAAACCGAACCAAACCGCCGTCGTGATCTGGGGCGTGAATCCCACGGTCCAGGCGTCGGACCAGTTCTGAACCGTACCGGTCTTGCCGGCAATGGGGCGATCAAAACCGTCCACCGTGGATGCGGCCCAGCGCAGGGTTCCCGAGTTGACAGTGCTCTGCAGCAGGCTGACCATGATGTAGGCTTCCTGCGGGGTCATGGCCTGCAGCGATCGGCCCGCCCGCATCTGCTTGGCCCTCAGTGCCTTCTCCGGTTCCAGGACCAGCTTGCCGTTTCGATCCTCCACGTAGCGGATGGCGATCGGCTCGATCAGACGGCCCTGATTGGGAAAGGTGGCAAAGGCCCGGGCCATCTGCAGCGGGTTGATCTTGATGACACCCAGCCCCAGGGGATACTTGCGGGGAAAGATCGTCTCGATTTCCGCAGGATCCGTAATGCCCAACAGCGTACTGGCCCGGGAGATGGCGGCATCGAATCCAATGGTGTCCAGCACCTTCAGAGACGGTACGTTCATCGAGTGAGCCAGAGCGTCGCGCAGCAGAACTCTGCCCTTCCACTCCCCTTTGAAGTTCAGGGGGATGTAGGGGGTATTGTCGTCATTCCAAAAGACCACCGGGGCATCCACGATCATGGTGGCCGGAGTCACTTTTCGGGAGCTGATGGCGGCCGAGTAGTAGAGGGGTTTGAAGGCTGAGCCGGGCTGAACCGTGGACTGCACCGCCCTGTTGAACTGGTTGGTGCTTTCGAACTTGCTGCCCCCCACCATGGCCAGGATATGACCGGTCTTGGTGTCTAAACTGATCAGCGCCCCCTCCACTTGAGTCTTCTTGGACTTATCCGCTTCTTTAGCGTATCCCACCCGGGTGAGGTACTTCAGCTCTTCGATTCCGAACAGAGAGGCGCCGATGTCGAGAACCGGATTCAACTGCTCGAGAAAGAAATCCCGAGCCTTGGCGTTCTGCTTGCTGCCGGCAAAGCGAATACCCTCGATGTTGAAGGTCAGGGACAGAAGGTCCACGATCGGCAGGAAGGTTGCGTCGGCGTAGGAAAGCCGGTTGGTCGACTGCACCTGGTGTTGATTGTTGACGATGCGGATCCACTTCTCCATGACCTCATCGGCTATTTTCTGTTTGTCCAGGTCCAGCGTTGTGTGGACGATCAATCCCTCCTTGTACAGATCCATGGAGCCGAGGAGCATCTCTTCGAGCCTCTGCCGGATGTACTCGGAGAAGTACGGTGCCTTGTCCTCCCGCTCGAACCAGGCGGAGGTGATGTTGCTTCGCGTGTAGTCGTAGCTGTCCCAGTATTCCATGAAGGACAGGTCCGCCTCCTCGGCGCTGACGTAGCCAAGCTCCACCATCTGGTCGAGGATCTCCTTCTGGATCTTCCGCGCCCGTTCCGGTCTGTTGATAGGGGAGTAGAGCGCGGGACTGGCCAGTTGTATGACCAGCATGGCCGATTCCGCCACGGAGATATCCCGAACCGAGTGCTTGAAGTAGAACTGGGAAGCCGCCTCCACCCCGTAGGTGTTGTGCCCGAAATACATCAGGTTCAGGTAGCGCTCCAGGATCTCGTTTTTCGACAGCTGCCGTTCCAGCTGGATCGCCCACCACAGCTCTACGAGCTTTCGTTTCAGGGAGATGTCGGTGCGATCGGCGTACAGGGTGCCGGCCAGCTGCTGGGTGATGGTGCTGCCGCCGCGAAAGGCACGCCCGCTGACGATGTCCAGCAGAGCCTGCAGGATATAGACGATGCGGAAGCCCTTGTGCTGGTAGAAGTACTGGTCTTCCCGTGTCAGGACCGCGTCGATCAGGTGCTTCGGGATCTCATCGATCGATACGATCTCCCGCTTCTCCTCGGAGAAGAACTGGGTGATCAGTCGTCCCTGGTAGTCGAGGATCTGGGTGGGAAGGGCCGGTTTGATGTCCTGGAAGTTTTCCGCGTTCTGTATATTCTTGGTGGTAGCCAGGGCCAGGCCCAGGGTGATTCCGATCGTTACGGCAAGCACGAATCCGATGCTGAGAAGGATGATTGCAACTTTCCACTTTTTCGGCGGCATGGATAAAACCTATTCATTGGCTGCGGTGTTTGTCAAGATTGATTCAAGGTGAGCTTCTCCGGGTAGAATGCCGGAATATCATCGAATAGCCGCAACCCTCAGGATAGAGTTGTATACCCCCCCCATCCGGACTCCTACTGATTTTGGAATCCGGTGCGTTCCTCGATTTTCTCCAGGCACCAGCACATCACCTCATCGTAGGATTCCGGTTCCAACGAGTACGGGATTGAGACGTCATTCCGGGAAGCACTCATCTCACTTTTGTCTCCGAGTACGGATCTGAGCTTTTCCCCGAGTTGGACAGCGGATACTCCCCCCAAATCGTCGACTGCTTTCAGGAGCTGGTGCTCCTGTATTCCCAGACGGAGGTTTTCGAGTCGCAATGAAGAGATGGGACGGCCGTTTTTGCCTGGATATATGAGGAACATCTCGCCGGATTCCCACGAGCGTGAGCCCGGATACATAAATCGCGGTCGGTTCCATGGGTCCTGCGGCCATATGGCCAACGCCCAGCGGAGAAAACCGTCCATACGAAAATAGAAATTCAGCCAGGGCATTATCCTGTTTTCTATCAACGGGGAGTTCAATGTGCTGTTTGGCTTCTCCGGCACACAGCTGACATACCAGGATATTTTCCCATTCCCCTTATTTTCCGCCTTTGTTGCAGGTATCAATTCTTGAGCCCGGATCAGCGTGGGTAGATCCAGGGCCCAGTCCGTCACGTGCTCTTTGAATTTTGTGAGAAATTCTGTCTTTGAAATCATCATTTTAAAACGAAAGCCGGGTTCGACCTCCCGCAGGAATTCCATCCAGGCCAACAGTTTATCGGCTTCCCGGGGTTCATCTACACAGATAACAGTCTTTTTCCACCATCCTTTGGTCTTCAAGTGTAGTACAAGCTCTTTGATGTACTGTCTCAACTCTTTTTTTTCAGACAGATAGTCGTACTGACCCCCCTGTTCATCAAAGTAACGAATTCTCAAGGCGTCGTCGTGATCACTGAAGGGATTGCCGAAACTCTTATTTGAAAAATTGACGTCCCATACACCCAACAGCCCATAGAGATCCAGCTCCTCGGAGATTCCCTTTACCATTGCGGTCTGTACCCAGCGGTCGAACAGGTCGAAATCACATATAATCTTGCCCTGCTTCGACTTTCTGGGGCGGACGATGTTGTACTCAAAAAGATTGGAGGGATAGTCGGGTACCAGATAACATTCCTGACCGATCCATGGAAAATCGGAAACCGTGCAAGTGATGGCCTTCTGGCCCATGGCTCCTAAAAGGTCCAGATGGTTGTCAATGACCTCCCAATGCTCTTCGGACCAGAGGGGAATCTCATACGTACGAGCCCAGTTGCAGGGATGCTGCCATAGGTCAAGAAAGAATGGATCTTCCCGGAGGGAGTTGAACTTGAAATTCTTGATCTTGACGCGTACTTGTAAATCGTCGATCTTTTTCTCGGTTGAAAATCGATCCTGCAACCAGAAATCAACGGTAATAATCAACTCATTGACCTTCGCAAGGTCACGACTCTGCGGGATGCGACCGGACACCCATATTCCCCGTGGTTGATTGGCGCTCAGTTCGAGGGATGATACCTTCAACAGGGGATCCGCAACTAGCTCTTCAGAGTCATCCTTTACATAGCCTATGAAGTGTTTTTTTATTTTCAAGCGGTCCGGAGTGTGTACTGATCCGGCAATTTCAACACGTATTCGTTTCCCGAGACCTTTCCAGCTCAGGTGGTTGTATTCATCCAAAGCACATACAAAATCTTCGTTTCCTTGAAAGAATATCTGAAATGCGAACAACTGCCCCATTCCCGCCGCTGATGCGATCCTCTGCACTTTCCAAAAATCGTCAGGAAGGATGTCTTTGTTTCTATGCCTGTAGGAAGGTCCGGTTATGGTTGATTTGAAACTGAACATGTAGATTTTATCCCTTAATTCCGGAGAGAGTAACGCCTTCCACAAATCGTTTTTGAAGTAAAAGAAATACGATGAACGGCGGGAAGAAAGTCAATACCGCACCGGCCATCACCAGACCGTAGTTTGTGGAGTAGTTTCCTTTGAGTACCGAAAGGCCGAGTATAATGGTTCTCATACTGTCAGAAGTAGTCACGATCAACGGCCACAAGAACGAATTCCAGGCTGTGATGAAGGTGAATATTGTAAGCGCCACGAGCGCAGACCGACTCAT
>Ga0315555_1003550_pt1 | contig 10708 bp, 12 predicted proteins | sample SalMarSW160380MG_FD_202113 | JGI IMG/M metagenome (GOLD analysis project Ga0315555, IMG submission 202113) | Salt marsh sediment microbial communities from the Plum Island Ecosystem LTER, Massachusetts, United States - Salt Marsh Sediment SW1603-80 ...
GCTCAACCCCTTTTTCCGGTGTCATCTCTTGATAGATGATCCGCGGCTTTCCCGGTATCCAGACATCCACCAAAGGTTCTCGCTGACAAAAACCGATACAACCGGATTTTGCTAAGGTAATATCTAATTTTCTCTCTCTGATCCTGTCCTTTATGGCCTCATAGACATGATGTGCCCCTGCTGAGATCCCACAGGTCGCCATTTCCACGGTCATTTTAATCTTATCTGGATAGAGTCTTTTGAGCCCTTTTTCTCGCAGCTTTATTAAATCATCTAAGCCTCTAACCCTCATTCCTTCACCCTTCAAGCTCTTCTCTTCCCTTCTCTTCCCTAAAAAATATTATTATTAAGGAAATGTGTTAAACCCTTTACGGATTTCTAACTATAATCTTTAAGCAATTTAGAGGCCTTTTCCTGATTTAACCTCCCATAAATCTCGCCATCGATGACGACCACCGGCCCTAAGCTACAACAACCTACACACCGTACAGTATCGAGGCTAAAATTGAGATCCTGCGTGGTCCCCCCCTCTTGCACCCCCAAATCCCTTTCTAACCTCTCTAATACCATTCTTGCACCCCTCACGTGGCATGCCGTACCCATGCAGACATTGACAAGATGGCGACCTTTCGGTGTAAGGCTTAAGGCCCGGTAAAAGGTAGCCAATTTGTAAATCCTCGCAAGAGAAATATTTAATTTCTCTGCTACCTCATCCAATGTCTTGCGGGGAAGGTAGTTTTCCGAGGCCTGGATATCCTGTAGTATAGCCAGCACGTTTGAGCTCTGATGGTCATGCCGCTTCAAGATCTTTTCCAACTGAGCGCTCGTCATGCCTGCTCCTCGTTCGTCATGCGCACCTTCTTCTTCAATTTCTCATATTCTGCCTGCACACGCTGCTGTATCCCTTCAATCATCTCAGGGGTCAGGTGTCTGAACCTCCCCTGGATCTTGAGATACTCCTCAATGGGGCGCAGCTCAGGGAGGTCAACGCTCAAGTGATACCTCCCCCGTTCCACCTCATACAGGGGGAACATCCCCGTCTCCACTGCCAGACGCCCGGCATGGATGGCCAACTGGGGAGGCAGGCGCCACCCCGTGGGGCAGACCGACAGGATATGCACGTAGGCAGGCCCCTCGATTGCGGCCGCCTTTTTCACCTTCGCCATGAGATCGAAGGGATAGCTGGAGCAGGCCGTGGCCACATAGGGAATATTGTGGGCCGCGGCGATCTCGGGCATGTTTTTCTTCCAGGTGGTCTGCCCAGGCACCACCGTACCCGCTGGAGAGGTGGTGGTGGAGGCCCCGAAGGGGGTGGACGATGAGCGTTGAATCCCCGTATTCATATAGGCCTCATTATCAAAACAGACATAGACGAAATCGTGCCCTCGTTCCATGGCGCCCGACAGGGCCTGCAGCCCGATATCGCTCGTCCCACCGTCGCCGGCCATCGCCATGACGTTGATCCGTTTGTGAGGGATCTTCCCCTTCCTCATCATGACCTTTAACCCCGCCTCGATCCCCGATGCCACGGCCGCCGCGTTCTCAAAGGCGACATGCATCCAGGGAACATTCCACGAGGTGAGGGGTAACGGAGATGAAACGATCTCCATACAGCCGGTGGCGCATGCGATGACGTTATTTCTCCCCAGGGCCTTGGCCACCAGGCGTACGGCCAAGGCCTCGGCGCACCCTTGACACGCCCGATGCCCGGGGACAAAGTACTCCTTTTGTGAGACCAGCCTCGATGCGTAGACGCCTAATCTGTCCAGATTCTTGTCCATCATTCCCTCACGTCGTATATCTCATACCACTCACCAGGACGCTCTCGGGCCTGCCGGATCATCTGCATGAAGTCCTCAGGCGATACATCTCGCCCTGCTATTCCGGCAATAAAGTTCACCACCCGTGGGTGCTTCTCCTCGGCATAGAGGGCCGATCTGATCTCAGAGGCCAGCGGACCACCCGGTCCTCCGTATGAGATGGCCCGATCCATAACCACCACGAGCTCGGCGCCTGCGACGGCCTCCCGGAACTCCTCAAAGGGGAAGGGACGCCAGAGCCTGATCTTCACCAGCCCCACCGCCTCACCCTTCTCTCTCAGGGTGTCGATGGCGATGGATGCCGTTTCCCCCAGACTCCCCTGGGTAACCAGAACGATCTTGGCATCCTCTGTCTGGTACTGCTCTACCGGGTGATAATACCTCCCGGTCAGCTCCCCGAATTCCTGCCAGCCTTTTAGTATAGTGGGCATGGCGTCCGTGAGGGCCTCGGCCTGGGCCTTCTTGGTCTCGGTATAGAGCGCCGGCATGGCGAAGGCCCCCATCGTCACGGGGTGATCCGGATGGAGGGTGTAGAGGGGTTGATAGGGAGGAAGGTAGCGGTCCACGATCTCTTGATCCAAGAGTTCGACAGGCTCGATCACGTGGGTGAGGACAAAACCATCCAGGTTTACCATAAAGGGGAGCAGGCAATTGTGGTCCTCGGCTACCCGATAGCCGATGAAGACGTGGTCGTAAACCTCCTGTCCGTTTTCCACAAAGACCTGAATCCACCCGCAATCCCTGACCGACATCACGTCTGAGTGATCGTTCCAAATGCTCAGGGGGCTGGAGAGGGTGCGATTGGCCAGCAGCATCAGGATGGGGAGCCTGAGCGAGGACGTGATATAGACGATCTCGCTCATCAGGGCCAACCCCTGGGACGCGGTGCAGGTAAAGCTCCGGGCGCCAGCTGCCGAACTCCCGGTGCAGACGCTCATGGCGGAGTGCTCGGATTCCACCGGAATGAACTCCGCATCCAACTCCCCGTTATTCACCACCTCTGCAAGGTGCTCTACGATATGGGTCTGCGGAGTTATCGGATAGGCAGCGACGACATCGACGTTGGCCTGCTTGATTGCCTCGGCCGCCGCAATAGAGACCTCCATTCCCACCCTGGTCACCATTTATTCCTCCTCATCCACCATGGCTATGGCCTCCGTGGGACATTCCTCGGCACATATCCCACACCCCTTGCAATAATAGAGGTCGTGCTCGATATACCCGTCGTCGAGAATCTTGATGGCCATATCCGGACAGAATATATAACAAGTACCGCACCGAATGCATCGGTCTTTATTATAGACGGGACGCTGTGATCTCCAATCGCCGGTGCGATAGCTGGCGGCATTGCCGGGCTCGTCTATGACGCAACCGACGTTCAATTCTTTCCAGGTAATCTCATGCTCCGGCTTGGCCATTGCATACTCCTCCTTTATACAATCCGGGTCTCTTTATAGGCCCGCTCAAACGCCTTGATATTCCGTTCCGCGATCCTGCCAAACCGCTCCTGAAGAGGTTCGATCATCGCCTCCTTATCCACAACCTCCGATGCCTTGAGCAAGGCCCCCAGCATGGTGGTATTGGTGATAGGCAGACCGAGTTCCTCGCGGGCGATCTTGGTGGCATCTACCACGGCCAAGCGGGTCTTCACGCCCAGTTCTTTTTTGATCTCCTCAGGGGAAAAGCGCGTATTGGTCACCAAGACCCCCTCCGTTTTAAGGCCGTTACTCACATCTACGAGCCGCAGAATGCTCGGGTCCAGTACTAAGACAACATCCGGGTGAGAGATAACGGATCTGACCTTGATTTGCTCATCGCTGATCCTGCAAAAGGCCACCACCGGTGCACCCCTTCGCTCCGGACCAAAGCTGGGGAAGGCCTGGGCATATTTTCCCCCCTTGATGGCGGCCAAGGCCAACAATTCCGCCGAGGTCACCGCCCCCTGCCCCCCTCTGCCGTGAAGTCTGATTTCAATCATCCTTACTCTCGCACTCTTTTCATAATTAATAGAAAAAAAATCACAACAGTTGCCTAAAACATACTGTCACTTTATATGATAATGTAAGAAGCCGTGTCAAGATTTTTCCTTAAACCTCTCTTCTCCCCTCCAGTGACCTGGTCATCGTCTTGCTGTCAACATACTCGATGTCCCCCCCCGCCGGAATCCCCTGTGCGATGCGCGTTACCGTAATCCCCAACGATTTGATAGTCTTGGCAAGATAGAGCGCAGTGGCATCGCCCTCAACCGTCGGGTTCGTGGCGATGATGACCTCTATCACCCCTCCCTGGCGTAATCGCTCCAAGAGCTCTGCTATCTTCAACTCTTGCGGTCCCACCCCGTCCAACGGTGCTATGGCGCCGTGCAGCACGTGATAGAGCCCTTTGAAGACCCCGGTTGACTCGATGACCATGAGATCGCTTGGTTCCTCCACTATACACAGGAGGGAATGGTCCCGTTGGGGATTTTTGCAAATAGTGCACATATCCCCCTCGGCGATGTTAAAACAGGTCCGGCAGAGCCCTATCCTCTCCTTGACCCGTAGGATGCTGTGCGCTAAGGCCTGGGCGTCATCCTGGGACGATCGGAGGATATGCAGCGCGAGCCTCACCGCCGTTTTTTTCCCGATTCCGGGGAGCTTGGCAAGCTTATCGATCAGATCTTCTACTACCGGAGTATACGCGGACATCTTAGACCAACCCGGGAATGGACATGCCACCCGTCAGCTTTTTCATCTCCTCGGCCCATATCTGCTGCGCCCTCCTGATCCCCTCATTCACCGCGGCAATGATCAAGTCTTGGAGCATCTCTATCTCCTGGCGATCAACTACCTCCTGGTCTATAGTAAGGGATACGATCTCCTGTCTCCCATTGATCATCACGGTGACCATCCCACCCCCAGCGCTGGCCTCGATGGTCTTGCCGGCCAACTCTTCTTGGAGCTCCATCATCTTGGACTGCAGCTTTTGGGCCTGCTTCATCATATCTCCTAAACCCTTGCTCATCTCACTACCTCCTCGTGATCACGACCTTTCTTTGACCTTGACCTCAACGACGCGCCCCTGAAAGATCTCGACCGCATCTTGCACAACCGGGCTGCCCATGGCCTCTTTCTTCAGGTGTCTCGCCAAATCCGTCTCACCGTCAGGAGGGGATAGCTTTCCATGCGTCTTCGCCTCCTTCGCACCAGTAGTGGGCGTAACACGGACCTGCAACGCCTTTTTGAAATGGCGTTGGGCGAATCCCTCCACGGATTGGAACGTACCGCCTTCGGAGACCCGGTCGAGGGCAAAAGAACCCTTGACAAACCCTATCTCCAGACACGCATCGTCGATGCGCACGGGATGCCCCTGTATGAGAAAAGAGGCGAGAACCGGGTTCTCACCCCGCACAAAGGCGAGAAACCCCTCCCATTGGCTCATTGCCTCCTCGTCTACCTCTCCGCGCTCCCCCTCCGACTCATTGGAGGTCTCTGTCGCATGTGACACTGGCCCCCCGCTGTCCTTTATTTCCCCGCTGTCCTTTATTTCCTCGCTGTCCTTTATCTCCTCACTACCCTTGTTTTCTCTACCGCCCTTTCTCGCCTCCTCACTCACGATCTTCGGCCCTGAAGCAGAAGGACTCCCTTCTGGGTCCAATCCTCGCCGGGACAAAGCACCTTCTAGTTGCTCCACCCGCGCCAAGATCTCTTCCACAGGGAGTAAGGCATCGAGACGCGCCATCTCCACTACGGTCATTTCCAAAACGACCTTGGGAAAGGGGCTGCGGGCCATTAACTCCTCACCCCGCAGGAGGATCTGAAATAACCGATGCAGGTCTTCGAAGCTGACTGTCGTCGCTTGTTCCATGAGATCCTGTATCTCATGCTCGGGTACCGTAAGCGCCGGGCTCCCGCCCCCTTCGATCTTCACCACCAAGAGGTTGCGGAAGTGGTTCAAAAGATCCTTGCAGAATTGTCCCAGTTCATAACCGCGATTGTACAACTCGTCAATGAGCGCGAGACACGCCTTTGCATCGTTCCGCACGATGGCTGAGGAGAGGTCAAAGAGGACCGTGCGATCGGCAATCCCCAGCAGGGTGAGGACATCCTCTCCTCGAACCTCCTTCCCCCCGTAGGAGATGGCCTGATCGAGAAGGCTCTGGGCATCCCGCATGCTCCCCTCTGCCTCACGGGCGATGAGCTTGAGGGTATCGTCATCTATCTGCACCTCTTCAGCGGAAGCGATCGCCCGCAACCGCTCAAAGATTAAGTTGAGGGGGATCCGTTTGAAATCAAAGCGCTGACAGCGGGAGAGGATGGTCAGGGGGATCTTATGCGGCTCGGTGGTGGCGAAGATAAAAAGGACATGGGGTGGAGGCTCCTCTAAGGTCTTCAGCAGGGCGTTGAATGCGCTGGTGGAGAGCATATGGACCTCGTCGATAATGTAGATCTTATGCCTGCTCTTGCTGGGCAGATACCTGACGTTCTCCCGGAGCTCCCGTACGTTGTCCACCCCGGTATTGGATGCCCCGTCGATCTCCAATACATCGATGGAAATACCCTCGGTGATCTCCCGACAGTTTTCGCACTGGTTACAGGGCTGCTGTGTCGGGCCCTGGACGCAATTCACCGCCTTGGCCAAAATCCGAGCCGCCGAAGTCTTTCCCACGCCCCGCGGGCCGGTAAAAAGAAGGGCATGGGCTAAGCGCTCAGCGGTGATGGCGTTTTGAAGGGTTCGAGTCACGTGTTCTTGACCGACTAGTTCCTCAAATACCAGCGGCCGCCATTTTCGAGCTAAGACAAGATATGACATAAACGAAACAGTTCCTCACGTATAGAATAGGTGCAAGGGAAAACCTGCCAATTAACAGCCACTATTGATAGCTGGGTTTGCTGCGACACCAAATGAGGTTACTACCGCTGCTTCCTTCCGGACCTGACGGGGTTTGTAACTATCCGGTACGCAGGACCCAGCTATCAATACTGACTATTACTAAATGCAGAGTCAGGCACATGGTACCCTCCTCAACATTCTTATACCAGCAGCAACAACCATCAGTCACAAATCATCGTTTTAAGCTACCGGTAAAATTCAGCTTTGCGCACTTTCGGCGGTTCCAACATAATAATTAATAAAAATTTTTAGTCAAAAGCCAAGTGCTATAAGCCACCGGTAAAATTTGCTAAGCAAATTTTCTGGCGTATCCGCCACTCCGCCTTCGTCGGAAGGCGGGATCTCGCCATCATTTTTGCTTTGCAAAAATGATGGCGGAGAGAGAGGGATTCGAACCCTCGGTACCGTTAGGCACACACGATTTCCAATCGTGCCCCTTCGGCCAACTCGGGCATCTCTCCGGGATTCTGTCGCTCTTCCCGTTTGCTCCCCAACCTTTGGATTCTTGATGAGGGGATGCCGCAAAGCGGCAGGGATCCCGCAATCCTTATTATATTATTATATATTGGAGAGCGGGAGCGACAGAATACAATTAGCTTATAGCTTGTAGCAAATAGCATTATTGTTTCAACCTGTTGCGAAATGAAGAAAGTTGCTTAACAAGAGTATGTGCCTTATCTTCAATCTTTTGGTTTAAATCTTCATCAATATATCTATGGAGCGCTGCAAGGTCAAATCCAGCCACGGTCTCATAGACCGATCTTATTGAAATACTCAAAAAACGGGAAAACTCGGCGTCAGAATTATCAGCCGATCCCTCGGCAATATTGAGTACAATGGAATGTAAGGCCCTTTCCAATTGGCTCGTAAGCCCTTTGTCCTTTTTAGTAATATATCGTCCAATGATATCCCGACAAAACTTACAATAGTCCTTAGCTTCTTGGTACACCCTAAAATTCTTAAACCTAAATTTCATTGGGCTAAGAGCTAAAAGTAAAATGTGCTGTGCACATTTTCTGGCGGAGAGGGTGGGATTCGAACCCACGGTCCCAGTCTCCCAGGACAGCCGATTTCGAGTCGGCCCCGTTATGACCACTTCGGTACCTCTCCCTATATCACCTCCGAGCGTTAAAAAAGGCCTGCATGACCTCCTGACAGCGCTCGGCCAGGATGCCCTCGGTAACGGAGACCTGATGATTCATCCTCTGATCATCGAGCAGGCGATAGAGAGATCTTACCCCCCCACCCTTGGCATCTCGCACCCCGAAGATGAGCCGACGTAAGCGGCTGTGCACGATGGCCCCCGCGCACATAGGACAGGGTTCGATGGTCACATAGAGCTCACAACCGGTCAGGCGGTAGTTCCCCAGCAACGAGGCGCCTTCGCGCAAGACCAGGATCTCGGCATGGGCAGTAGGATCATTAAAGGAAACGGAGCGGTTGTGATTCCTGGCCACGACCTCGCCCTCACTGACCAAGACCGCACCCACAGGTACCTCCCCCTCGTGCGACGCCCGAAGGGCCTCCTCTATGGCCAACGCCATTATCTCCTGATCTGTCAATGAGCTTTTTCTCACTCCGCCTTCGATATCTAATGCTCATAACATGCTAACAGAAAAACAAGGGGGGGGCAAGGTATATCATATAAGCGTCCCACCTGCCGTGCTCGGTGCGTTGTATCAACAGCGCCCTCGTAGTGAGTTTTTAGTCATATTTTTCTCACTATAGATAGATGACTCAAATGTTTTACTTGACAATACTGCCATTTTACACTAGCGTCCCGTAGTAACTACGGTAAACGTATATTCAAAAATATCTTGAAGAGGAGGAAGGTATGAATATCATTCAGAGGATCATCCTTGTATTGGGGGCCATCGCGTTGGTCGCGGCTATTGTAACAACCCCTCTGTTGGTAATCCTGCAAGGCACGTTCGCAAAGCCTTCTGCGGCAGAACTCGTCCAGATAGAATTACAGCCCATGATAGCACCAGCAACGGCCATCATGCGCGCCGTGGGTGTCATCGGGGCAACCGTATTGCTCTTTTTTGCGTTCAGTGGTATTGAGCTCAAAAAAGGGCCCAAAAAGGTCAAGGCCAAAAAGACGCCAGCCAAAAAGTAGCATCATTGCAATTAAAGAAGGGCTAGCGGATAAAGGCTAGCCCTTTTATCTCTCTGGCGCGCCCAGGGCGACTTGAACGCCCGACCTACGGATTCGTAGTCCGTCGCTCTATCCAACTGAGCTATGGGCGCTTTTTTAAAACGCTATCACCTTTTGCCGCCAGCGTCAAGATTTGCCGCAAGGGCCGCTGCTGCCTTATAACCCAGGGGGTTGCCCACATCGAATCCCCTCCCCTCCAGGATCTTCCCCAATACCTCCCTTTCTGCACAGAGCATCTGCAGGGCGGGGGTGTCATCCCACTCATTTTGGGATGCCTTTGCCCTCTCCAAGTACTCGAAAAAATGCGGCCCCAGGATCCAGCGTGGGACGGCTTTCAGTACGTGCTCATCTTTACCAATAATGAGGGGATCTGCGATCTTGCTTGAGAGGGAGCGGATTGCCATAAGCCCTGGCTCCTTATCGTGGCCCTGGACGATCCCTACGTTGCCGAACCCTTCCCCTTCCCCTCCCTGCACGGAAAGGAGACCGACGATATCACGCCCGTATCGCTCATACAGGGGGATCAACTGTCCCAAGACAGGCGTATCTCCGAAAAGAATAAAATCAGGCATCATCAGGGCAAAGGGCCCATCCCCTATCAGCCCCCTGGCACAATACATGGCATCACCGGAACCTGCCGGCATAGGCTGATCCACAAACGTCAAATGCGGAAGGGAAATATCCCCGTATTTCTTCTCTGATCGTATTGCTTTCAGTAAATCTTCTGATTCGAGATAGCGGCACAGGGAGCCCTTGCTCTCATTGATTATGATGTAGAGTTCTTCCAGACCAGCGAGCGCAGCCTCTTGAATAGTATAAGAGATCATGGACCTGCCCCCAATGGGGAGCATCTCCTTGGGCTGGTCTTTTGTCAGAGACTGCATTCTGGTCCCCAACCCAGCGACAGGGACAATGGCTTTTGTGAGCTTCTTCATCTCATCCCTCTGAAGGCAAAAAATATGGCGGAGAGAGAGGGATTCGAACCCTCGATCCCAGTTTCCCGGGATACTCGCTTAGCAGGCGAGCGCCTTCGGCCATACTCGGCCATCTCTCCGCGATCCTGTCGCAACCGACAGGCTACTATCGGCTTATAGCCTATCGTCTATAATCTTTGTATGAAATTTCAGCGAAACTTGCAATAGTTTTTAGCATTCTGCTAAACCTTGTCAGTCGTAAATCTAACGTGGATGTTAAAAGTTATCTGTTATAAGTAACATTTGATTGGCAAAAATTCTGGCGGAGGGAGAGGGATTCGAACCCCCGTCCCCTTTTGGGGGAAGCGGTTTTCAAGACCGCCGCCTTAAACCGCTCGGCCATCCCTCCGAGACCTGTCGTAAACAACAGGATACATTTAGCTAGTAGCTTTTTCTTACAAATCTATACAGCGCTTAAACTATTAAACTTAAATGGCAACCGATTGGATAAATCTCAGTTTGACTTTTCCGTTTACAGCGTCCCACTCTCTGCTGGATCAAATCCTTTATTCTATTTTATGCCTTCCGCTCGATCTTTTCAATGCCGCCCATGTACGGCCGCAGGACCTTGGGAATGACCACGCTGCCATCCTCCTGTTGATAGTTCTCGAGGATGGCCACCACGGTCCTGCCCACGGCCAGACCAGAGCCGTTGAGGGTGTGAACCAGCTCCGTCCCCTTCTTTCCCTCGCGGCGGAAGCGAATACCGGCCCGACGGGCTTGGAATGTCTCGAAGTTACTGCAAGAGGAAATCTCTTTATAGTCCCCCTGTCCAGGGAGCCACACCTCGATATCATAGGTCTTGGAGGCGGCAAAACCCAGATCCCCGGTACAGAGGGCGACCACTCGATAGTGGATATCCAGCCTGCGCAGAACCTCCTCGG
>Ga0315555_1003555_pt1 | contig 10698 bp, 6 predicted proteins | sample SalMarSW160380MG_FD_202113 | JGI IMG/M metagenome (GOLD analysis project Ga0315555, IMG submission 202113) | Salt marsh sediment microbial communities from the Plum Island Ecosystem LTER, Massachusetts, United States - Salt Marsh Sediment SW1603-80 ...
GGAGCGTCAGATGAACGGCCTGGGATACCGGTATCTGTTCGCAGGCAACGTGAAGGAAGCGATTGCGTTGTTCCGTCTGAATGTCGAGGTGTATCCGGATGCGTGGAACGTGTATGACAGTCTGGGTGAGGCGCTGGCGAAGGATGGTCAGGTTGAGCTGGCGTTAGTGAACTACCGGAAGTCCCTTGAATTGAATCCGGACAATGCGAACGGCAGGGAGAGACTGAGGCAATTGGAGCAGGAAAGGGGTGAGGCGCGGTGAGCGTCTGCCCAGCACGATTGCATCAGGCTGTCGTCAGAATCAAAGCAAACCATCGCAGAAATTCCAGAGGCAATGTTGCCTGAATTTGCTCCGGACGAGATTCTGGCAGCGTTGAGGGGAACGGCTCGACCATATGAAAGGTGACACCGCACTTGCCGTGCAGAGCTTCAAAAAGTCGCTTCATTGAATCCACAGAATACTCGTGCAACAGAGATGCTGAAGAAGCTTGGGCGGAAATGAATGATCCGTTTCATCCCTGGAGGATTGGAAGAATGTCGAAGAACAAATACCTTCATCTCGTGCTTGTGACCGGAGCCCTGTTCTCCCTCGCGGTTCAGAATCCTCTTCAAGCTCAAATGAGGGAGGGCGCACCTCAGAACGGAGAGGAGATCCAGGCAGTCGAAAAAGCGATTCACAACGTATTCGGCTGGGCGGTGAAAAAGGACTTTCCTCTGTTCTTCCAGACCATCGCCGACGATTCCAATTTCATCAGCGTGACACCGTATGATCGAGTGAAGTTCGGATTCGCTGATGTCCGGGAAGACAGCGCCTTCTGGGGCAGTCCTTTCTTCAAAGCGATCCGGCATGAAATCCGTGATTTAAGGATTCGCTTCTCCAACTCGGGCGATGTGGCCTGGTTCTATTGTGTGGTTTCCGATTTTAACGAGTGGAAAGGGAAACCGGCCAATTGGGAAAATGTGCGTTGGACGGGTGTATTGGAAAAGAGAACAGGGAAATGGAGGATCGTGCAACAGCATTTCTCCTATCCAAAAAAGGTTGATGAATGAAATGAAGGTCACCAGCAGTGATATCATGAAGTCAATGATATCGGGATTGTCATGTCGCCCTGGTATTGAGGTATAGTCAATGAATCATAGGAGGCTCAATATGTTAAAGAGAATGTACAGATTAATCTTCCTTTCGGGAATCGCTGTCCTATCGATAGCCACACTGTCACTTGCCCAGCATGTCAAGCAGATCACAAAAGATCCTGCTCCGGATCTTCATGCCAAATTCTCACCGGATGGGAAAATGCTTGCCTTCGCATCCTGGAGAAGCGGTGAACTGAAGATTTGGTTGGTTCCGGCTGAGGGCGGCGAGGCTGTGATACTGGAAACGGGCCTCTCCGGGGATCATCACATATCCTGGGCTCCGGATGGAAAGCAGATCGCTTTTGACGCGAGGTGGAACGGAACGCCAAATATATTCACAATTTCTCTGGACGGTGGTAAACCGAAAAGGCTCAGCCAGGAGGGAATGGCTGACCTCCAGCCCTATTGGCCGCCCGACGGTTCGCGCATTGCCTTCGCCTCTTTTCGAAGCGGGAATGCGGATATCTGGATTGTGCCTGCAGAGGGAGGCCAAGCAACTCAATTGACTCATGATCAAGCCACGGATCATCATCCGGTCTGGTCTCCGGACGGATCGAAGATAGCGTTCACCTCCAATCGGAACGGGAGCAGGGATATATGGGTAATTCCTGCTTCAGGGGGAGAAGCTAGACAGCTGACGTTTCTGGAGGGTGATGAGGACCAGGCCTGCTGGTCCCCTGACGGTACCAAGATCGCTTTCATGTCGAAGCTCAGCGGGAAGCAGGATATCTGGATCGTCTCGGTATCAGGGGGCCAACCGGTTCGTTTCACGGAGGAATCGGAAAACTCCTGGCCCACCTGGTCACCCGACGGAAAGAAGATTGCGTTTGCCTCAAATCGTGCTGGGAACAGTGATGTCTGGGTAAAGGAAGCAGAATTCTAAGTCAAAATGAAGGCGACGTAGGAAAATGTCTCTCACGCCAGCTTTTGAAATAGGTCTCTGCAACGCCTGGATATTCATGATTGTGTTTCTTCTTCAGATGCTTGCAATCATCGTAGTGAACAGGCGTGCGTGGGAAAGAAGTCACATCCCCGTTGATGCAAGACGAAGCAAGTTTGAGAGATATGTCGGCATCGTCGGTAATCTGGTCTGGCTATTGGCCATGGGATATTCAGTGTTCTTGCCACTTCAACCTGATACTGCCTGGTTTTGCATTGGCCTGTCCATTTTTGTTGTTGGCTTGAGCCTCATGGTGATGGCCACTTACGACTTCATGAGCACACCCACAAATCGGTTGATTACAACAGGAGCATACCGGTTTTCACGACATCCGATGTATTTATCCACCTCTTTCATCTGCTTGGGCGCTGGTCTTGCTGCTCTGTCATGGCTCTTCATATTCCTGAGCATAGTGATGGCCCTGTGCTTGTATCAAGAGGCGCTTATTGAAGAAAGATATTGTTTGAATAAATATGGTGACTCCTACCAGGACTACAAGAGTAAGACTCCAAGATTGATTGGCGTTCCGAAAAAGGCTGACAAATGAAAATATTGCAGTAGTGGAGGTAGCGTTGAACTTAAGGGCTATCTGTTTCGGAGTAACATTCTGTCTCGCATTCGTCATCAGCAGTCTCGTGGCGCAGAGTAATTTCCCGGTCCTCAAAGACCCCTACCTCGGCCAGAAGCCGCCAGGGATGACGCCCGAGATTTTCGCACCGGGGATAGTCTCTTCAATAGAATTCGTTGATTTCAAGGGCTCATTTTCTCCCGACGGAAACGAGTACTATTTTTACAGACTATCGTCTCCATCCGATGAATTAATTCCGACAATATTCTTCACAGAGGTTAAGAACGGAGTATGGACAGAACCGGCGCCACTGCAGATATCTCAAGGAATTCGCGCCTCCCACCCTTGTGTTTCAAGCGATAATAAACGGCTGTTTTTTTGTTGGCAGTTCGGGCAGGGACAAACTCAACAGTCCGGTTACTACGCGTCTGAAAGAGCTGATACCGGGTGGTCTGTTCCAAAATATGTGGGGCGGGGAATGTATTTGACTTCCGATCATTCAGGTCAGCTTTATACAACAGAGTCAGTGTGGGGAAGCCAACCCAAGCATTACCTTGCAAAGGTAACTTTCAGCAACGGTGTTTTTAGTAGTTATGAAAGGTTGAATATCAACCCTCACTATGGAAACCAGACACATCCCTGTATCGCGCCTGATGGAAGCTATATCATCTTCGACATCAATGTTGACAATGGTAGTCTCTATGTCAGCTTCAAGGATAAAGATGGCAAGTGGGGCGAGGCGATTGACCTGACCAAGCATGGTTTCGAACCAGATACAAGAGGAGCCTACATCTCACCGGATGGAAAATATCTATTCTTCTCATACAAGGGTGATATTTGGTGGGTTGATACTAGGGTGATTGAAAAGTTGAAGCCGAAAGAGCTCAAAAACAAATAGCTGAATGGGAGAATCATGACTAGAAAACAAATTCTTATCAGTTGTTTGCTGACTGTGGCGGTAATAAGCACCAACGCCCAGCAAGCTGATTTCCCAAAACTCACCGGCCCCTACCTCGGTCAAAAACCGCCGGGGTTGACGCCTGAGATATTTGCCCCCGACGTCATTAGCGACGCCCCTCATTCTGTTGCCGTATTCTCCCCTGACGGACGAGAAGCATTTTGGGTGCCATGGTCAACTCTAAGAATGAATATGATGAAGCAGGCCAATGGCATCTGGACAAAACCGCAAACCGTTTCATTCGCTTCGGAGTATGACGCAGAGAATCCATGGTTCACAGGGGATGGCACCAGGATGTATTTCACGTCTACTAGACCTCTTGAATCCGAGGGTTTGGCAGGAAAAGAAAAGTTTTGGAATGAAAACATCTGGTATGTCGGACGGGAACAGGACGGCTGGTCTGAACCAGTTGCTCTGGGGCCGGAAGTCAATTCAATGGGCCTTCATTGGCAGATCTCCATTGATGATCTGAATAGCGACCTTTATTTCTCCGCCTCCAGCGGGGAAGGTGGCGGAGGGAGCGACATATATCAATCAGTTCTCGCTGATGAGCGGTATTCGATTCCTGTTAAACTGAGCGAGGCGGTCAATACGAAGGGAGATGAAGACACACCTTTTGTTGCTTCCGATGGCAGTTATCTGATTTTTGCACGGAAGCCGGGTGCCGATACTTTCGCGGATCTCTATATTAGCTTTCGGAATGTGGATAGGGCGTGGACGAGTGCAATCCCAATGGGAAGTCCAATTAATTCAGAGGCGCATGAAGTGTGCCCGCTTGTGACAAGGGACGGTAAATACATGTTCTTCATCAGTATGAGATCAGGAAAACCGCAGATCTATTGGGTGGATGCAAAAATCATCGAAGAGCTGAGACGAAGGAAATGAGTTGACCGAATGGGAAAGAGAAAACGACAACATTGTTGACAAAGGAGGATGGCAGCCTCCCGGGATCTGTTGCGAAGTGCAAATCGTAACTTGGACAGCGCAGTCAAAGTGCGAATTCGAACGATTTCTCAAAGGTTGCAACTGCCGTAAGTAGCCGGCCCCCGCTACAAAAAACGGAAGCGCCCCCCTCGTGGGGGCGTTGACGGTTTCTTGGGATGAGCAGAAGATTGAATTCAAGCGGAGCGTCTCTTGCGACGTCCCGTCACGCTTTTGGACGGGATCTTGCCTGCCCCGATTCTTCTTTTGGGGGTTGAGTCCCGGCAACGAGTCGACGGGACCTGCCCCGCTCGCTTTGAGAGCGGGGATTCTTTGTTCTACTGAGATTTTCTTCAATCATACCGCCTTTTTCCCTCAAGACTACGCTCAGATTTTTCCTTACCAGCACGACTTTGTTGCCTTTCAGGCTGATCTGCAGTAGCTTTGGATGTGACATGCACCCGCCGGTCTCATCAGAGGACAGCTAAGGATTCTTTCAATCCCGATTCCCCTCCGAGGAGGTTTTCACGATCAGGGCGACGGTCTGATACTATCGCTCCCGAAATCGTATGTATCTCCTGTGACAAGTCAAACTGATCGTTGAGCCGCAGACTCCCAATCAGTGAAGCCGATGCAGTCATTGAAACCTCACGCAGCGTGGTGAGCTAAGGACGGAAAGTGGAAGCAGGTATTCTTCTCAGTTACTTCGCAAGACAGGATGAAGCTCGTAGGGCCCTCCGGCTGCTGGAGAAGCGGGGCTTCCGCCGCGCCGCGTTGGTGTACAAATCCGCCGATGGAGACGTACACACTCGGGACCCGTTCCTTTGGCGCCGCGCCCTTGGGGTGATCCTTGCGACTCTTCTGTGCGGGGGCTTCGCCGGCGTCGCTTGCCTGTTCATCAATTGGCAGGGGTGGATTCCAGGCGGGACGCTTTCCATCCTGACTTCGATGCTGGCAGGTGGATTTGCCGGAGCCATCTTCGGTGCGGTGTGGATGCGGCGGTCGAAGCACGGTGTCGAACGAAAGCTGCTTGACGATCACACACGCTGGTTGGTTTCTGAGGAGGTCGTCCTGGTTCTCCAGGCACCGATCGATGCGTTGCGGGTCCCCGTGGCGGTGCTTCGGCAAAGCCTGGAAGTCCCGCCGCCGATCTTCGTCCTGCATCCGAAGCGCGAGAGTCCGGCTGGAGATGTCCGGAGCGCCGGCGTGCCGCTCTCGCTGGCGCTGATCCGGGAGCATGCCCAGCGGCTGGCCAAGGAGCACCAGGTCGATCCAAAGCCGGTGAAGAACACCAGGCTGCTCAAGCAGCTCGTGCAAGCACGTCAATGGGTCCATCAGGTCTGCTCGGACCTCTCCGAAGCGAGTCGATTGGAATTGACTGCAACTCCGGCCGCCGAGTGGATCCTCGACAATGAATACATCATCGAGGGGAACGTTCGCGATGTTCAACTGAACCTCCCCCGGCGTTACTACCAGCTGTTGCCCGTGCTCTCCAACGAGCAAGGCCGGGGCCTGCCGCGCATCTACGACCTGGCGAAGGAACTCATCTCCCATGTGGACCTACGTCTGGACCGGGAAAATATCCTTGCGTTTATCGAGGCGTACCAATCCGAGCGCGCTCTGACGATCGGCGAGCTCTGGGCAGTCCCCCAGATCCTGCGCGTCGCGTTGATCGAGAGCATCCAGAACCTCGCAGCGAGAGCCTTGACGGACCTGCGAGAGCGGGAGGTCGCCGACTTGTGGGCGAACAGGCTCGCTACAGCCAACCGTCGGGATCCGAACCGGCTGTTCGCGATCGTGGCAGAACTTGCTGCAAACCAACCGAGCCCGAGTCCCTATTTTGGCACTCAACTTGTCGGTCATCTCTACGACGAGGCGGCCGCGTTGGTGCTGGTCCAGAGCTGGCTTGAGCGCACGCTCCGGAAATCCCTGACTGATCTCAGCCTGCGCGAGCAAAACCGCCAGACGAAGGATCAAATATCGATTGCGAATGCGTTCACCAGCTTACGACAGCTCGCTCTGTTGGACTGGAGAAAGATCTTCGAGAAGCTGAGCCGTGTGGATCAGCTGCTTCGGCTTGATCCGGCCGGCGTTTATCCCAGGATGGACTTCGACACTCGCGATCGGTATCGTCGGACGGTTGAGGAGCTCGCCCGCAGGTCCGGTCAGCGTGAGGAACAGGTCGCCCAACGCGCCGTGGAGATGGCCAAGCGGGCCGCTGCTGAATCGGCGGAGGATGAGCGCCCGATCCACATCGGGACCTATCTCATCGGGGAGGGAAGGCGCGAGTTCGCCCGGCTCCTCGGGTGCCCGGAAAAGCTTCTCCGCGCCCCGCAATGGATATACCGCCATCGACCCGCACTCTACTTTGTTGGGCTCGGTCTCTTCACCCTTGCGTTCATCTCCCTGGTTGCCGCGTTCGGCCTGCGCGGATATTCACCCGGGATCCAGTTCTTCATGGCTTTCCTCTTTCTGATCCCCACAAGCCAGGTTGCGATTGAGCTCGTCAATTACCTGGTCACGCGGCTTCTTTCACCCCACACCTTTCCGAAGATGGATTTCGAGGCCTCCGGGATTCCGGATGCATTTCGAACCTTGGTCGTGGTGCCCGCGATGTTGGTGGACGAGAAGTCGATCCGGGCAGAGGTGGAACGGCTGGAAGTCAGGTACCTGGCCAACAAGGAATCGAACTTGCTCTTCAGCCTCTTCACCGACTACACCGATTCGGATCAGGCGCACCGTGAGGGAGATGAACGGCTGCTCCAGACTGCAATCGAAGGTCTTGAAGGTCTCAATCACCGGTATGGCGGTGAACGGTTCTTCCTTTTCCATCGAAAACGAAAATGGAGTGAATCCGAACAGAAGTATATCGGCTGGGAGCGCAAACGCGGAAAGCTGGAAGAGCTCAACCGCCTTATCGACGGAACGCGGCCCGAAGCCGCCGGTCAATTGGCATTCGTCGGCGATGCAGGTCAACTGTCGAATGTGAGATTTGTGATCACCCTCGACAGCGACACGCAGCTGCCTCACGGGACCGCCCGCAGGATGATCGAGACCCTGGCTCACCTCCTGAACCAACCGCGCTTCAACGCCGACGGCACGATAGCCGCCGGCTCCTACACGATCATCCAGCCGCGCGTCAGCCCCACGCTGCCAAGCACGAGCGCCTCGCTCTTCAGCCGTCTGTTCGCCGACGCGGTCGGCATCGACCCCTATTCGAAAGCCGTTTCCGATGTCAACCAGGATCTCACCGGTGAAGGTTCGTATTACGGTAAGGGCATCTACGATGTGCGCGCCTTCAGCCGCGTGCTTTCAGGAAGGCTCCCTGAGGAGAGAGTGCTGAGCCATGATTTGATCGAAGGAGCGTACGTCCGGGTGGGACTGGCCAGTGACATCGAGCTCTTCGACGAGTTCCCGCAGGGCTACCTGAGTTACAGCAAACGCCAACATCGTTGGATTCGCGGCGATTGGCAAATCGCGGACTGGATCTTTCCTCGCGTTCCCGCGCCGGGGAGTAGGCGAGCGCCGAATCCGCTCTCCAAGTTCAACCGTTGGAAGATCTTCGACAACCTGCGCCGAAGCTTGCTGCCGGTGACCAGCCTGGGGTTGCTGATAGCGTCCTGGCTGATTTCCACCCGGCTCGGATGGATCTCGACAGTTGTCGTGGTCGTACAGCTGCTCTTTCACCCTCTTGCGCAGCCCCTCACGATGGCGACAACGCGTAAAGGGCTGAAGCACTTCTCTTTCCCGAAGGTGGCGCACGACCTGCTGCGAGCGCTCGCTGACGCCGCATTACTCCCGCACCAGGCCGGGCTCGCCCTCGACGCCATCCTGCGCGTTTGGTACCGTCGCTTCATTTCCCATCATAAGCTGCTCGAGTGGACTCCTGCCCAGGCAGTCCGCCGTAGTGCCGCCCGCCCGCACCCATGGTTCACAGCCTCTTTGGGCCTGGCGAGCGTCCTGAGCGTGATGGTCGGCTGGACGGTCGTTCGCTGGATGCCGTCTGCACTTGCGATCGCGAGTCCCTGGTTTCTGTTGTGGTTCTTGTCTCCTCTGCTCGGATGGCTCTTGAACCTTCGATCGCATCCGGGGCAAGATCAAATCGTGCTCCCTGGAAAGGATCTGCTGTTCCTGAGGAAGGTGGCACGACGAACCTGGCGCTACTTCTCCGATTTTGTCGGCGATCAGACCTCCTGGCTTCCGCCGGATAACTACCAGGTTGCGTATCAGAACCGGCTCGCGACGCGTACCAGTCCGACGAATATCGGTCTCTGGATGAATAGCACGCTGGCAGCGCATGATTTCGGATATGTGACACCGGATCAGGTCGTCGAAATCCTGACGCATTCCATGGAGACGATCGGAAGACTGGAACGCTATGAGGGTCATCTGCTGAATTGGTACGATATCAAGACTCTGGCTCCTCTCGAACCGCGCTATGTCTCCTCCGTCGACAGCGGAAACCTCCTTGGCTCGTTATGGGCGCTGGAGCATGGCCTCGATGAGCTGATCGCGCGGCCCGTCCTCGATGGAAGAGCATTTGAAGGCCTGCGTGACACGGGCGAAATCCTCAAAGAGGTCGTCGAGCAGAAAGGAATCGGCGGTCTTGACGCATCCGTGCTGGAGGAACTCTTGCGCATGTGCGAATCCCCGCCGGACCGCATCACTGACGTGATTCATCTGCTGCGCAGGATGGAGGGGAGCGTAAGGACTCTGGCCGCCCAGGCGCGTGAGTCCGCCGACGTTGATGCGAGCCCATCCTATTGGGCCGGACAAATGGAGCAACAGGTCTCGGCCTGGCTGGGAATTGCGGATCGCTATTGTTCCTGGATCGAAATCCTCGATGAGAAAGGTGAAGCGGATCTCGCTCAGCTGGGTTCGGATGCCCTTCAGGCCTTCCGTGAGGGTCTGCATCGCGCGCCTTCGCTTCTCGATCTCGCTCATGGGAACAGCAGTTGTATCCAGATCCTCCGGTCGATCCGTGAGACGGCTCCACCTCCTGCAGGTCCCCTGTCCGAATGGCTTGACCGCCTCATACAGGCCTTCGCAAAGTCGCAATGGCTCGCCGGCGAAGAGCTGGGTTTGAACGAGGGGCTCATCACGAACGTGCGTGAACTGTCGGAATCGATCAACATGAGCTTCCTGTATGATCCCGAGCGACGTTTGTTTTCCATCGGCTACAATGTCTCTGAAGGCCGCCTGGATAGTGCCTTCTACGATCTCCTGGCGAGTGAGGCGCGGTTCGGAGGCTTCGTGGCCATTGCCCGCGGAGACGTGCCGGTTGAGCATTGGTTCTCGATGAGCCGGCCCTACGGCGCCATCGGCCGGCGCCGGGTGCTGCTCAGCTGGACCGGGACCATGTTCGAGTACCTGATGCCGCTGATATTTCAGCGCTCGTACGGAAATTCGCTCCTTGACGATGCGGCAAAGGAAGTCGTGGCGACCCAAATTGATTACGGTCGCAGGCGACGTGTGCCGTGGGGGGTCTCGGAATCTGCCTTTGGAGATCTGGACATCAACAAGACGTATCAATATAAAGCCTTCGGCGTACCGGAACTCGGATTGAAGCGCGGCCTGGAGGAGGATGTCGTTGTAGCCCCTTATGCAGCCCTTCTGGCAGTGAATGTTGAGCCGGGGGAGACGGTGAGGAACCTCCGGCGGCTGGCCGGCCTCGGGCTTCTGAATGAATACGGTTTCTACGAAGCAATCGACTTCAGCCGTCAACCGAGTCGCAAGGGTGAGCGTGGAGTGATCATAAGGGTTTACATGGCCCATCATCAAGGCATGGGGTTCCTTTCGCTCACGAACTTCCTCCATAGGGATGCCATCCAGCGGCGTTTCCATGCCGACCTGCGTGTGCGTGCGGTTGAGACCTTGCTCCAGGAACGTGTCCCGACCCTTCCCCCCCTGTACCACATCTCCACGCGGGAAGGGGTCCCTTCGGCGATAAGCGCCGGTGAACTTGCACCTTCGGTCAGCAAGTTCGATACGCCCCACACCGGCACGCCCAAGACTCAATTGCTCTGCAATGGTCGTTATGGCCTGATGGTTACGAACGCAGGCGGTGGATATAGTCAGTGGGGCGACTTTGAGATCACACGCTGGAGAGCGGATCGGACTCAGGATCTGTGGGGAACCTTCTGCTACATCCGTGAAGCTGATGCGAATCGACTGTGG
>Ga0315555_1003556_pt1 | contig 10697 bp, 5 predicted proteins | sample SalMarSW160380MG_FD_202113 | JGI IMG/M metagenome (GOLD analysis project Ga0315555, IMG submission 202113) | Salt marsh sediment microbial communities from the Plum Island Ecosystem LTER, Massachusetts, United States - Salt Marsh Sediment SW1603-80 ...
ACATTTGGGGGAGACATCAAATATTTTTCCCGGATTCAGTATATTATTAGGATCAAACATCTGTTTGAATGTCTGCATCATCTTCAAAGCCCCGCGATCTACCCATTCTTTCAGGAATTCTTTCTTTGCCAGGCCCACACCATGCTCACCGGTGATCGTTCCTCCCAACGCGATGGCGGTGTCAAATATCTCCACAAACGCCTGTTCCACCCGTTTGATTTCATCGTGATCGCGCTCATCGGTAAGACCGGTGGGATGGAGATTACCATCGCCGGCATGTCCGAAATTTCCGATCATCACATTGTATTTTTTAGCAATTTCCTGAATTTTTACAACCAGCGTCGCCACCTGGCTGCGGGGAACAGTAGCATCTTCCAGAATGGTGGTTGGTTTCACCCGGGCCAGAGCTGCGAAGGCCGAGCGACGTGCGGTTTTCAATTTGAGGGATTCAGCTTCATCTTGGGCAAGCTGAACGGAAGTTGCTTTATTTCTGCGGCAGATTTCAGTGATTTTTTCAGCTTCTTCCGCCACCTGCGCAGGATGGCCATCTACTTCAATCAGAAGCAGGGCTTCGGCATCTACCGGCAGCCCGATATGGGCAAAATCTTCCACGCTGCGGATGGTGATCTGGTCCAGAAATTCCAGGGTGACTGGAATAATGCGCGCGGAGATTATATCGGAAACCGTCTGGGCGGCATTCCCGATAGAATCGAACAAAGCCAGCATGGTTTTATAACTTTGTGGTTTGGGAATGATTTTGAGCAGGATTTTGCTGAATATTCCCAGGGTTCCCTCTGAGCCTACAAAAACATCTTTCAGATTATAGCCGGCCACATCCTTAACATTCTTTCCCCCAAACCTGGCCATCTCACCGCTGGGAAGGATGACCTCCAGTCCCATCACATAATCTTTGGTTACCCCGTATTTCAGACCACGAAGGCCACCGGCGTTTTCGGCCACGTTGCCACCGAGAGTGCAGATGCTCATACTGCTGGGATCGGGGGGGTAAAACAAGCCCCGCTTTTCCACTTCAGTATGGAAGTGTTCGGTGATTACACCCGGCTGCACCCAGGCGGCCAGATTGTCTTCGTCAATCTCCAGAATCCGGTTCCAGTGATTGGTCAACAGTACAATGGAATTTTCTGTAGGAATGGATCCTCCGCTCAGACCGGTGCCTGAACCCCGGGGGATTATATGGAACTTCTCCTGGTTGGCAAGGGTAAGGATCTGCGAAATCTCTGCCGTTGAAGGAGGAATGACAATGGCTTCCGGTGTCTGCGATAATAACTGTGTTCCATCATATGCATAGGTTAAACGGTCTTCGCGGGAGAATAAAACCTTATCCTTTCCGCATATGTCCTGCAGTTTTTTGATGAGCGCGCTATCCATAGTTCCATCCTGTATTCATGGTTTTCGGAAATTAACGACAGCATCCCTGAAATTCAATAAGGAAATATATTGATCTGAATCTATATTGACTTTAATTTGGGGATGATGTACAGGTAGTAGCCCAATGCCACTCAGGAGTGATCAGACAACCCGATGGGCTCTCATCCTGCCTTGAATTCGGGATAAAAGGAGATGAATCTGCAATGACAAAAATTCTATACTGTCATATGTTTTTATGTTTACTGCTGGCCGGGAGTAAACTGCCGGCAGCAGACATCCCCCAAAATGCCGTTTACATCAGGATAAACCAGCTGGGATACCTGCCGCAGGATTCCAAGGTGGCTATTATCTTTAGCAATACGGCCTTAAAAAGGAAAATTCTACTTATCAATAAAAAAACCGGACATCCGGTAATCTCTTTCGCTCTGCAGAAAATCAGCGGAAAGAGCTGGGGGAATTTTGCCCATTATTATCAGTTTGATTTTTCGGGAGTACGGGAGGAGGGAACTTATTTTATTCGATCCGGTGAAGATACTTCTTATCATTTTCTTATTGATCGGCATGCCTATTCTAAAATTCCTGACCGATTACTGGAGTACATGCGGCAGCAGCAATGTGGTTATAATCCGTTCTGGGACCAGGTGTGTCATCCGCTGGATGGTCGGGTGATGTACGCTCCCATTCCGGATAGCACCTTTATCGATGTCAGTGGCGGCTGGCATGATGCCGGGGATGATCTAAAATATTTGCTTACCGGCAGCTATGCCACCGCGGTAATGCTGCTGGCTTATGAACTGCAGCCCGGCATTTTTGCCGATAGTCATGATGAATGGGGGCATTCCTGGTCCAACGGCACTCCCGATCTCCTGGATGAGGCCGGGTGGGGCCTGAACTGGATGCACAAACTTCATCCACATCCGGAGCAGCTGTATCATCAGGTGGGCGATGACCGGGATCATGTCGGCTGGAAATATCCGTTCCGCGATTCATCTGATTATGGCTGGGGGAAGAGTAGTTACCGGGCGGCTTATTTTGCTGACGGTAAAGCCCAGGGCCTGGGTCCTTATAAAAGCAAATCTGATGGCGTGGCTAATCTGGCCGGCCGTTATGCCGCTGCCATGGCCATAGCGGCACACATATGGCAAAACGATCGCCACGATACTGTCTATTCCCAAAAATGCCTCCGGGCAGCGAAAGAAGTTTATGAACTGGGCAAAAAAAGGGAAGGCGTTCAGCAGGGCAACAGTTACGGATCACCATACCGCTATGCGGAGAGCACCTGGGCGGACGATATGGAATGGGGTGCGGCAGAACTCTACTGTCTTACCGGTGAAAGAAGATACCTGGAAGATGCTATCCGCTATGCCCATATCATTGGGCCCGATTCCTGGATGGGAAAAGACACCACCAATCATTATCAGTATTATCCTTTCTTAAATGCGGGACATTTTTCTTTGCATGGGGTGGCTCCGCAGGAAATGCGGGAGCAGCTGGCCGCCTGGTATGCGGAGGGTATTGAGAAATGTTACCGCAAAAGCCGGGATAACGTCTTTCATGTTGGCGTCCCCTTCATCTGGTGTTCCAATAACCTGGTGGTCGCGTTAATCGCTCAGTGTTATCTTTACGAAAAAATGACCGGTGATACCCGTTACCATAAATTCATGATTGAACAACGGGACTGGTTACTGGGCAGGAATCCCTGGGGCACCTCCATGTTTGTGGGAATTCCCGATCATGGAGAAAGCCCGCAGTTTGTTCATGCCAGCACCTATGTACTTGCCGGGAGACAGATTACCGGTGGCCTGGTAGACGGGCCGGTCTACCGCAGCATATTCAGTAATCTGAAGGGATTGTTTTTGTCAAAACCGGATGAATTCAGCGCATTTCAGACCGATTACGTGGTATATCACGATGATGTGGCGGATTATTCCACCAATGAACCCACCATGGATGGAACCGCCGCAGCCATTCTGGCGCTGACGGTATTTAATATTCCGTGAACCGGAATTTAAAAACGACCTTTTGATCTCAGGAGAAAAATCAGGTTCATGACCGGAAGAATCAATTTAAATTGGAATGAGATTAATGATTTCATACATTAATAATCACGTTAATAATGGGTTTGAATGATCAGACAGGATATTATATGATCTCTAAGCGAATCATATTAATTTTTTTGGGCATGTTTTTTATTAACCTGAGCCTGAAGGGTCAGGAGGCATCTGCAGGAAATATATCCTATCAGAAAATTGAAAGTATTACCAGCATTCGGCTGGCAGTGGCCTGGAAGTTTGCTGCAGATAAGACAGTAGCGGTTACCGATGATGGCCTCCGTTTTTATGAAAATGGAGCGGTGCGGGATATTTCTTTACCGGCAGATTTGATTAGAACCGTTTTTTCAAAAAATGCCCGCTTTTATGCCACAGTTTCGCTGAATCCCCTGAAAGGAGAATTATTACAGGAGAAAGAACTATCGGTAACGGTTTATACCTCAGAGGCAAAGAAACTCTATACCATAAAACGGACATTTTACTATGACCGTTCGCTGCCATCGGTGAACATCGCCGTATCTGACGGGGCACTGATCCTGGGCGAAAATGATAGCGGAGAACTGTGGTTTTACAATAGCCGGGGAGAGCTGTTAAATCAGGTAGTCTTGTTTCCGGAATCTTCCTACGATCTGGAAAAAACCCTGCAGGTGGATATCAGCGGAGATGGATCTACTGTAGCGGTATTGGCCGGAAAAAGGGGAAGTTCCCCGGCCGGATCCGCGGCTCCCAACTCCGATTCAGAGCCTCATCTGATTCTGTTTAACTTGCAGGGAAATGAAATCTGGCGCAGAGCGCTGCCGGAGGAGAGTTCCTCTGCGCTGGCCATATCTCCTGATGGTCAGTTCACAGCAGTCAATAATTTCACCATTACCATGGATGGTAAACTTTCCAAAAAGACCATTGTTTTTAACTCCCGGGGACAGAAAACCGGGTCGGCCGGTCTGTTGTTTAAGCATGCAGCTTTTTCACCCGATTCCAAGTTTCTGGTTGTAGCAGAAAACTGGAAAATCAGTTTTATTGATCTATCTAAGGGAATAGAATTGTGGAATGGTCGAATTTCCCCCAAAAGTAGCATGGTAGCCGCATTAGCGGTTTCTGCCGCAGGGAAGCGAACCGTACTACTGGTGGCCGAAAACCGCTGGGATGGACATAATTTCGTTTATGAATCACCGGTCATTCAAGTGTATGATCAGCAGGGTGAATTACTTCAGAACATAAATGTCCCGGGTGAATCATTCATTCAGCCCTCCCTGCAAATTTCAACCGACGGCCTGGAAATCAGAGCAGGATTTGAGAATTCTTTTGAGATATTTAGGGAGAAATAGGCAGCAGTGGAAGATAGATCTGCCTGGAAACGGCAGGTGAAATTCTTGTATTAAAAAATATGATTATGTTCTTAGCTCAGCCTTGTGTATTAAAATTTAATGGTCTTGAGACTTATTTAGGCACTATCATGATTTCAGTCACTAATTTAAGGAGTATGCTGAAAAAATATGTATTTTATTGTAATTATTAAACTTACTGAACTCCTCCTGTTTCCTCTGGCCATCGATAGTGAGACAGGGGATTATGGGGGTGGTTGAACATGAAACAAATCCTACTATTACTTTGCCCGGAGCAGGTTTCTAATAGCCCGCTATGAAAGGGAGTAAAAATATCAAAATTTCTGAGTATAATTTTTTTAAGTTGAGCTAAGGACACAATAGTATAACAAAATATCAAAGTTCAAAGGTTCCCACGATATGACATCAAAGAAACATTTTTTAATATTTTTCCTGCTATTTTTGGTCCCGGTTCTTCAGGCCCACAGCCAGGATCTGTTTCCCTGGCCGGTAAAACCCTTCAACCAGAATCACCTGATTACCGGTACGTTTTGTGAGTACCGCAGTACCACCACCCCCGGTCACTTTCATAATGGTACCGATATTCCCAAGCCGGATTATTCTGCGGTGTATCCGGTAAGAGATGGCATTGTCAGCACGATTTATCCCACCGGAACCGATGCCTATGTGCGCGTGCAGGATAAAGCTTATGTGCATATCACACCAAATCCAGCCCTGTCCGTAGGTGATTCTGTCTATGCCTCGGTCACTGTTCTGGGAAACATTTTAGCCGGCCAGGGACATGTACATTTTACCAATGGGTATGTCGGTGTCGAAGTGAACAGCATGGTATATCATAACAGTTTTGCTGCACTGGTGGATACCTGGGCACCGGAGATTACTTTTGTGAGATTTTACCAGAATAATACCGCCAATGAATTTCCAGGCCCGAACCTGAGCGGACTGGTGGACATTATTGTAAAAGTAGAGGAACATAATGGCCCGCCGGGATCTTCAACCTCGGTTCTTAACAACGGGACCTATAAGATCGGGTATCGCATTCTCAGCAGCGATTCCGGAACTGTGGTTTATGAGCCGCTCAACGGCGGTATCCGCTATCAATTTGATTTCAAACCCAATAACACTTACCTCAGTTACGTATATTTTACACCGTTATCCAGCACCTCCAGTCACGTTTACCAGGTTACCAACAGTATTGGTATAGATGATTACTGGGACACCCGGAATCTCCCGGAAGATGATTATGTGGTGATGGTTTTTACCGAAGATACCCGCCAGAATGCGGAGACGGCATATGTACGCGTCAGAGTAGTAGCCTCTGATACCACCCCTCCGGAGCAGCCTGTTTTCAGCTACCTGAAGGGGACAGATACCGGTATGCACCTTGCCTGGTATCCCAATACCGATCAGGACCTGCTGGGATACCGGCTTTATTTCAGTTTTGATAACAGCCTATGGACGTTATTCAAGGATGAAAATATTCTGACACCTTCGATCACAGACACCTTGCTGAGGCAGGTCATTAATACCGATGCATATTTCAGGCTTACGGCTGTGGACAGTGCGCCGGTAACCAACGAGAGTATTTCCTCGGATATATACGGGACAAGCAACGGCTCTGCCTTTCCTCACCGCGTGCTGATTGTAGATGGATTTGACCGTACAGATGGCGCCTGGCCAGTTCCCTATCACACTTTCGGATTTATTTACGGAAGAGCACTGCGGGATAATCAGTACAGTTTTGATACCGTACCCAACGAAGCGATCACGGACAGTTTGATCGATCTGAACAATTATGAAGCGGTTTTCTGGATTCTGGGTGATGAATCCGTTGCTGATGAAACGTTCAGTGCGTCGGAACAGCAATGGGTGATACGTTACCTGGAGAATGGCGGAAATCTCTTTGTAAGCGGCTCGGATATCGCCACGGATCTTGATCCGGATGCAAATCCAGGGGCCACACCGGATGACTCGCTCTTTTTATCCGATTATCTGAAAGCAGATTTCAGTGATCATCAGGCCGGGCTATATAATGTCACCGGACAAGGCGGATCAATTTTTGACGGATTTTCCGCCGCAGTTGGACAATCACCCTATACGCCAGATTCCATAGATATTATCCTGCCGGTGGGGGGAAGTACCATCGCCGGCCTGGAATATGCTTCGGGACAGACAGCCGCGATTTATTATGAAGGAATCTTCGGGAATGGAACCAGCGCCGGGCTCCTGGTGTATTGCACGTTTCCCTTTGAGACCGTTTTTAATGCCGGGGTACGGGTTGAGTTTTTTAGCCGGGTGTTGAATTACTTCTTTGAAGCATCCTCCATATATCCGGACAATTCCGTCCAAATACCTGAAAATTTTTCCATGTCACCTAATTATCCTAATCCATTTAATCCGTCCACCACCATTCATTTTCAGTTACCGCTTGCTTCCCGGGTGGACCTGGTCATATATAATATGCTGGGACAGCCTATAAGGAGACTGGTTGACGGACAATTTCAGAGCGGCGGTTACCGGGTGGATTGGAATGGAATCAATGAAGAAGGCCGGCTGGTGGCCAGCGGCGTTTATATCGCCACTTTCTCTGCGCAGGCTGTTAATTCACAAAAAAAGTATAAAAAATCCTGGAAGCTGTTGTTTACTAAATGAAACGTCCGAATAATGTGCCAGGGAAGGGATATTAAACTATGGTATTGAGCAGAATAGAAAATATTTTGATACTGGTGGTAATGTTGAGTACCTCAAGTGTTTTATGGTCTGCGAACTCTGAGGAGTTTTTTGCCGGGATGAAAAGCTCAAAAAGTATCCATCAGGTGGAATGGGAAGAATACCGGAATTATGTACCTCAACAGAACGCGCCTGTTTTTGAGGGCCGGCCGATGGATTTAATTCCTAGGGAAGTCCCGCCGGGAAGGGAAGTATTTGGTTATTTGCCTTATTGGGTCTATTCCTATTATCCGAATCTGAATTACAGCCTGTTGACTACCATTGCCTACTTCGGTGCAGATATCAATGAGTCAGGCAACATCGTCAATTTGCATAACTGGCCGGCAGCCGGGCTCATAAACCAGGCCCATTCGGAAGGGGTGAGGGTAGTATTAACCGTGATCCTGTTTGATCGTACCAAACTGGGAACACTGCTTAATTCTCCTTCCAGCCGCACCAACCTGGTAACTAACCTGCTGACCCAGGTTCAGAATGCCAATGCCGATGGGGTTACCATCGATTTTGAAGGAGTTCCATCCTCCGCACGGCAGGGATTAACGGATTTTATGACAGAGCTGGCCACAACCTTCCACTTTACCATCCCGGGTTCCTATGTGACAATTTTTACCCCGGCGGTAGACTGGAGCAATGCCTTCGATTATTATAATCTTGTCCGCGTAACCGATGGTTTGATCATGCAGGGATATGACTTTCACTGGCGTACTGCTCCCAATGCCGGGCCGGTTGCACCTCTTACCGGAGGTCCCCTCTGGGGAACGTATTGTGTGTCCTGGACGGTGGAAGATTATCTTGATAAAACATTACAGAATGTCAGTAAGCTTATACTCAGTGTTCCTTTCTACGGTTTTGAATGGAATACTGCAGATGACGGGCTCAATTCTCCCTCCCTGTCATCCGGAACCGCTATTTTCTACAGTACGGCGTATGTAAATGCTCTGTATTACGGACGCTTATGGGAACCGGAGTCGCAAACTCCCTGGTATAAATATTCCGATAATTCTCTGTGGTATCAGGGATGGTATGATGACAGTCTGAGCCTTGCCCTTAAATTCAATCTTATCAATCAGGACAATTTAAGGGGGGTGGCCATCTGGGCTCTCAGTTATGACGGGCAGCGGCAGGAATTACAGGCCGCACTTGCCAATGCATTCGGTTCCAGCAGTCCGCCGCTCAGACCGGTGAATTTCCGGATTACAAACCTGGGCAACTACAGTTCCGCGGTTACCGTTTCACCGGCAGCCGGGGCAACTGGATATCGTCTGTACAAAAGTACTGATGGTAATAGTTTTGATACAGGTACTGATTTTCCCAATCCGGATATAGTCCTGAACGCACTGTCACCCGATTCACTTTATTATTTTAAATTTTCTGCAGTTAATGGCAATGGAGAAAGCCTCCCCACAGAAGTGCTGGCTGTAAAACCATCGTCTGCACAGGCGGATATTATAATTGTAAACGGTTTTGACCGGGTCAGCGGTACGGTTAATAATTTCAATTATATTAACAGATTTGCCCCTTCCGTAGTCAGGGAAGGCCGGGTTTTTGATTCCTGTTCCAATGAATGCATCATTGACGGCATCATTTCGCTGCCGAATTATGATGTGGTCATCTGGATTTCCGGGGAAGAGGGAACCACCGATGAGAGTTTCAGTATAGCCGAACAGCAACGGGTATCTATTTTCCTGAGAAATGGTGGCAATTTCTTTGTGTCAGGATCGGAAATCGGTTACGATCTGGTGGAACAGGGCAGTAGTGAGGATAAAGCATTTTACCGTGATTATCTGAAGGCGGAATATGTGCTGGACCGTGTACCAACCCATACGGTATCTGGTGTTACGTCCTCTATATTTGATGATCTTCTAAATCTTCTATTTGATGACGGTTCACAGGGATCTTATGACGTGGATTATCCGGATGGCATCCGTCCGATCGATGGTTCTATACAATGTATGACCCACAACGGTTTTACTCCGGCAACATACGGCGGGGCGGGAATTCAGTTCCAGGGGACGTTCGGAACAGGTACCGTGCCCGGGAAGCTGGTATACCTGGCTGTTCCATTTGAAACCTTCTATCCGTCCGGTACCCGGGACAGCCTGATGGCCCGCATACTGCAGTTTTTTGGTCATCCCTCTGCTCTCACTTCTACAGGGCCTGATGGGATCCCCGGCCAATTCAAGTTGAGCCAGAATTTTCCCAATCCCTTCAATCCCTCTACCTCCATCACATTTACCATACCCGCTGGTGGAATGGTGCATACCAGGCTGGAGATTTTTGATGTGTTGGGACGCAAAATAATTACTTTACTGAATGAAAATAAGCCGCCCGGCCAGTACAGTGTAATCTGGAACGGTTTAAATAAAAGGGGTCAGTCAGTGCCCTCCGGAGTGTATATTTATCGTTTAACAGCAGGAGAACAATCTCTTTCCGGCAAGATGTCCCTACTACGCTGAGGGGAATCCGAAGGAGTATTTTTTCATAAATCATGAAATGTATTCATATTAGACTGGATGAACAGGATTAAAAAAATAGAATTTCATCGGGTTTATTCGCATATTTTGTAGAAAATGTACAGGTTAATATACTGGATAAAACCTCTGCCCCAAATTGATTCTCACCATGTGTAGGCTGAAACCGGCAAATAGTTAACAACCGTTTTTAACATTCGGGGTGCAGGAGTGAGCTGTTGGTTTAAAATTATGATGTGTGATTTATAGGATTTAAATTATTATTGAGTCCTGTCACATAGTGATGCCTGTGGCATTAATCCCGTCTAAAATTTATGTTATTGTATTTATGAATTGCTGTACTTCGTGTGGGAGCTAATAACTTGTTCACATTAAACCTTCTAACCATTAAGCAACATATATCATATGAATATGAAAAAATCCGTTTTCTGGTTTATCCTGATTTTTATAGCGATACTGGTATCACACTGTACAAACAGAAACCGTCAGGATGATATTTTCCTGCCGGATCTGCTCAAGAAAAATATGCCAAAGTTTGCAGGAATATTAAACAATCCGGAAAAATTCCGCTTGCAGATCCTGTATACGTGCATTGACCGGGACAGTCTGAATCAGCCACATTTTCACTCCTTTCAATACCATGTGAATAACCGGGAATATTTTTATCCGGCAAGTACCGTCAAACTGCCGGTGGCAGTGCTGGCCCTGGAAAAAAT
>Ga0315555_1003557_pt1 | contig 10695 bp, 7 predicted proteins | sample SalMarSW160380MG_FD_202113 | JGI IMG/M metagenome (GOLD analysis project Ga0315555, IMG submission 202113) | Salt marsh sediment microbial communities from the Plum Island Ecosystem LTER, Massachusetts, United States - Salt Marsh Sediment SW1603-80 ...
CCCAGGCAATGTTTGACACGGTCAACTCCAATATGGCCGATGCAATCAGCGAGATTTCTACCCGCAAAGGGTACGATGTCAGAGACTTTAATCTGTTATCCACGGGTGGAGGCGGACCTTTGTGTGGGGCTTTTGTCGCCGATATCCTCAGTATGAAAAAAACTATCGTTCCCAGGTTCTCAGCATCCTTTTGCGCATGGAGCATGTTCTTTCTGGATATCGGAAGAGACTATTTGCGCTCATACCTTTCCAAAACCGCCACAGCAGAATTACACATAATCAACAAACTCTATCAGGAAATGCTCGCCGAAGCCTTAAAAGATATCCAAGTATTCAATGTATCTCTGGAAGATTTAAGCCTCGAGAAATCGATCGAAACAAGGTACCAGGGACAGTACCATATGCTCGAGATCCAATTACCCGATAGCGAGATTAACGAACAAGATATCAAGAACATGGAAAAGGAGTTTCATAAGCTTCATAAAGCACTCTTTACCTTTTCTTTACCCTGGGTACCGATTGAGATGATAAATTTACGCTTAACCGTCAAAATAAAATCTCAAAAGATACCAATTAAGAAAATAGCCACTGGAACCAAAGACGCTTCACTGGCATTACTTATAAAGAGGCAATGTTATTTTGGCAACAGTCTTGTCGAGACTCCAGTTTATGATGGGTTGAAGCTTAAAGCTGGTAATATTGTTAAAGGTAACGCTATCATTGAGGAACCAACGACGACTACTGTTATTCCCGCTGGTAAAATATGCACGGTCGATGCATATGGTAATTATATTCTGGTCCGCGAGAAATAATGCTGAAATTACATCTATGAAGGAGGTGGCTATGTAGATTAAGTTGATTTTACGGTAAGTTGTATCCGTCCGAATGTCTTGAAGTACAGATGAATAATAAATAAATATACTTGGAAGAATTAATACGATAACTAATAGCATGTATTAGTCAAAATGACGTCAAGAGTAAAAAAATATGACTAAAAAGACAGATCCTATCACCATAGCTACAATATGGCATTATATACAGCGTGTCTGCAGAGAGATGAGATACACTGCCGAACGTACTGCCACAAACGTTCTGGTGGTAACGCTGCATGATATGGCTTACGGTATATGGGATGCCGATGGCAGGGTAATAGCTATTCCGGAGGGCTTTCCCCCAAGATTAATTTCCAGTACTTTTCCAATTAAGAGAGTCAAGGAGAAATTTTCAGGGCGTATCAAGCCTGGAGATACGTACTTAACTAATTATCCCCTGGATGGTGCCGTCCATTTACCTGACTGGGTATTTATTCGCCCCATTTTTTACAAAGACGAGATTGTATTCTTTACCTGTATGGGTACGCATGTGGCTGATTCTGGCGGTGCTCAGGCTGGGAGCCATTTCCTTGCATTTGATTCTATCGCAGAAGGCCTAAACATACCACTAATAAAAGTGGTTGATAATAACGAGTACCGAGAGGAAGTGCTTGAGTTAATCCTGGCTAACAACCGTTTGCCTGATATGATGCGAAGAGAAATGACTTCACTCATGGGAAGCACCACAGTTGCCGAGCAAAGAATGATAGAACTGTTGGACAAATACGGCAAACAGACAGTTCTGTCCATTATTGAGGAAATGATTGAAAGAACCGAGAAAGCAGTCAGGTCGGAAATTACTACGTGGCCTGAAGGAACCTATTCGGCAGAGGTTAAAACCGATGATGATGGGTCTACAATGGGGCGTCCGATATATGTAAGGTGCACATTGACCATAAAAAACGGTGAATTGATCTTCGACTTTTCCGAAACAGATAACCAGGTCACTGGAATGATTAATTCCTACTACCAGCAGACATTAAGTAATGTCTTGTGTACGACGTTCCTGTTTTTGGGTAAAGACCTAGCCGCCTATCATAATGAAGGTAGTATGAAACATATACACGTAATGACGAGGAAAGGGACCATAGTAGATTGTAAGCCCGGCGCACTTGTAGCGGGAGCGCCCGCTGTTACTGGCAGTCTGGTTATTGAAGCCGTTCTATCTTTATTGTCTCAGGCATTACCGGACCGAGCGATTACTCCCTACTCTAGACTAGTTTCCCCACTAATAGTAGGAAATACTCAACAAAGTGAACAATTATATGTTTACACGTCTTTCTGCTCTGCCGGCGGAGCTGGAGCGGTGAAAGGATATGATGGTTACCAGTGTGTTTGTGATATGGGAACACTGGGAGTGGTTGGTAAAACAGATGCCGAAGAAGAAATGGCCAGATTTCCTTGGGATATAGAGAAATATGAGTTCAGGATCGATTCACACGGTGCCGGAAAATGGCGTGGTGCTCCTGGGATAATCTGGGAAGGTATCAATGAAGGCGGGAAATGCAATTTTATTGGGGGGCCTTGGAGCGGATTCTCTACTCAAGCCGAGGGGCAACAGGGAGGTGAGGCCACACCTTTCAACCGGGCATACATTGTCAGAGACGATAAAAAAATAGATATTTTACAACCGCATCTGCCTTTAGAGTTAAAATCTGGCGACCATTTGGTCACCCTTAGTGGAGGTGGTGCAGGGGTTGGCAAACCTGAAGAAAGAGACCCTGAAGCAGTAAGGGCAGATATTAGGAATGAGCTGGTATCGCTTGAAATGGCAAGAAGGGTATATAAAGTGGTGGTGAAATCTGATACGTTTGAGATTGACCATGAGGCTACCCGAAAACTAAGAATACAAAATTAAGATAACCAAATTGCTAGGTAATTCTTGAGGTTTAGTAAAGAAAGAAAACGAATCATGGATTTCGAAATGCAGGTAGACTGCGAATTTCGGTGAAATCGGCCGCTTGTTCGGGGTGAAAACGGCCGGGTGTTCGGAGAAAACGGCCACCCCCTTGGTGGCGCCGGACTAAGGTTCAGTTTAAATCATTTTCGTATCATTTTCAATCGCCTCCTTCTTATCGGTTTTCGTAGCCGGTCTCCTGGTACGCATGGAATCGCCTCTCATCTCGATCTTGTAGGCGTTGTGCAGCAGCCGGTCGCAGACGGCATCGGCAAGGGTAGGGTCGCCGATATTAGGATGCCAGTCGCTGATGGGGCACTGGCTGGCGATAATGGTTGCTCCCATCTGGTAGCGGTCCTCGACTACTTCCAGCAGGTCTCTCCGTTCGCTGTCGGTGAGCGGGGTAAGCAGGAAGTCGTCGATAATCAGGAGCTGTACCCGGCTCAGCCTGGCGAGGGCTTTGAGGTGGGAGCCGTCGCCGCGTGATTGCTGAAGGGTTTCAAACAGCCGAGGCGCCCGCACGTAGAGCACGGTATAGCCGGCGCGGGCGGCGGCATTGCCCAGGGCGCAGGCGATAAATGATTTGCCGACGCCGGCAGGGCCACTGACCAGCACGTTACGATAGGCTGGTACCCACTCCGGATTAGCCAGTTCCAGCATTACCTGCCGGTTGAGTCCGCGAGGGGCTTCGTAGTCGATATCCTCCAGGGAGGCTTCCTGACGGAGCTTGGCCTTCTTAAGCAGCCGCCGGAGCCTCAGATTGTCACGGTACAGTTTTTCATCCTGCACCAGCAGCCCCACGAATTCGTCATGGGACAGAGATGCCTGATTAGGGTCAGCCAGCCTTTCTTCAAAGCTATTGGCCATACCGTGTAGTTTGAGGGAATGCAATATAGAAATCGTTTGTTGATTAAGCACGGTTTGTTACTCCTTTCATCGATAATACTCCGGCCCCCTGATATTCTGATGCGGCGGCAGCCCTGGCAGCCGGGATGGTTCGCCATTATCGGGCTGACGGTCAAGTCCGGCGGACAGGATGGCCTTCATCGACCGGTAGGAGCAGGTCTTAAACTTGAGAGCCCGTCTTGCCGCGGCTTCGACGCGCACTGGCTCGTAATGACGCGTCAGGTTAATAATACCCAGGCATGCCTTGTAGCCCTGCTCCGGGTAAGGACGCGTGGACAGTATATTTTCCACCAGCCGGGCGGTAGCCTCTCCGGTCTTGCCGGCCCACCGGATAAACCGGTCCGGATTCCACTCGGCATAAAACCGGTGTTCGGGAGGCATATGCTCCGGGAACGTGGTATAGCCGTTTTTATGGTAAGACCGGACGTGGGCGGCTACCCGTACACCCTTGCGGAAAGCCTCTACAATCGTCGCGGTCAGCCGGATATCCAGCCTCTCGTGTAAAAGCCGGTAAGGCACGCTGTAGTAATGGTGGTCTACCTCGATGTGGTAGTTAAGCTGCACCTTAGCCTTATACCATTCGGCATATTCATATGGTCTTGCGGGCAGCGGCAGGGCATTGGGCCGGTCTACAGTTTCAAACAGTTCCCGGCGCGATTTCTTTAGCTTTTTCAGCGGCCGGGTGTTGAGACGCTCCAAGCACTCGCGGATAGCGGTGTTAAGCTCGGCCAGGCTGTAAAAGGTGCGGTGGCGCAACACCGCCAGTATCCACCTCTTGGCGATGAGCACGCCGTTTTCCACTTTCGCCTTATCCCTGGGCTTTCGCGGACGCGCCGGCAGCACCGCGCAGCCGTAATGCTCCGCCATATCCGCGTAGGTCGGATTTAGATCCGGCTCGTACTTGCAGGCCTTGCTGACACCGCTCTTGAGATTATCCGGCACCAGCACCCGGGGTGAGCAGCGGAAATACTCTAACGCCCGCCGGTGCGCGCCGATCCAATCCGGCAGCGTTTGCGATAGCGTGGCTTCGGCATAGGTATAGTTGGAAGCTCCCCAGACGGCTAAAAATAGCTGGGTGAAAATAAGCTCGCCAGTGACCTTATCGACGATAGACAGTCCATCGGCGTAGTCGATGAACAGCTTTTCGCCGCCGCGGTGCTCCTGGCGCATGCAGTAGTCGAGCTTTTTCCGCCACCGCCAGTAATGTTCGCAGAACTGCGTGTATTGGTAGCCGTCAGGGTGTTTTTCCTTGTACTCCAACCACAGCTGGGAGAGCGTCAGGTTGAATTTTCGGAAGGTGCGTAACTCATTGTAGATATGCTCACAATCCGGCGGCGGGCGTTTGACTGAGCTCGGTACATGCTCGGTGGGAAACAGACGCTCTTCGAGCTGGCTTTCTGCGAGCGTCGACGCTTCGGCCCAGTTTAGCCTCGCTGCCGCGGCTCTCCTGAGATAGTCGGCTACAGTGCTCCGGGAGACCTGGCAACTGCGGGCTATCTCCCGCTCGCTAATGCCACAGTCTAATTTTAAACGTAGTATCTCTTTAATCTTGCGCACGGACAATCTCCTGTTGGCCATGAATCACCTCCATGGTGATTCTATGCCATTATATTGTCCGGCGCCGCGCCGATGAGGGGTGGCCGATTTGCTCCGAAAGGGTGGCCTACTTTACTCCGAAAGACCGGCCGGTTTGCTCCGAAAAGGTGGCCGGTTTAGTCCGAAAAACGCACAAAAGGTAGGGGGTTCGAATCCCCCCGGCTCCACTTCGTACTGCTTAACTTTATGTCACTATTAAGTCTATAAAGTTTCAGCTCAAATTTGTTTTTTATTCACACCTAATTGTTCAAATATTGACTCCATAACTCCATCATGTTAATATAAGTCTATTAGTAATTACTTATAGAGATGAAAGTGGAGAAGAAAAAGGTAACCATTGAAGAGCAAGCGACACTATTCAGCGTGCTGGCTGACCCAACACGGCTGAAGCTACTGAGACTCCTTTCCGAGCAACAAGAGCCGAATGCTCTCTGCGTGAACGCACTGGCCTGTCGACTCGGGGTAACGCAGTCGGCCGTCTCCCAGCACCTTAGAGTATTGAAGTCCGTGGATTTGGTAAAAGGTGAGAGGCGCGGCTACCGCGTTCACTATTTCGTTAACCAGGAGGCTTTGTCTCAAGCTCAGGGGCAAATACTGTCGGCTCTCTATTTCGAAAAGGGGGATAGCGAAGCAACACACGAGGAGAAACAGAACAATGGCGGCTAGCACGTCGTTAGCCACAGAGGTATCTGGACTAACCAAGCACTATGGAGAAGTTCTTGCTGTTGACGATATCAGTTTTCAAGTGAGCCAGGGTGAACTGTTTGGTTTTCTCGGACCGAATGGTGCCGGTAAGACTACCACAATAAACATGCTAACAGGCCTGGCTAGACCGGACGCAGGTACAATCCGCATTAGTGGTATCGATTGCACACGCAATCCCAAGGCAGCCCAGCACCTGGTAGGTACTGTCCCTGATGAAAGTAACCTCTATCCCGAATTGACCGGCTTTGAGAACCTCTGCTTCTGCGCGGCGCTTTACGGCATGCGAAAGAACGAGCGCCAGACACGCGCGCGGGAGCTTCTGGACACCTTCGGCCTTACCGATGCCGCTGACCGCAAGTTCGCCGGCTATTCCAAGGGTATGAAACGCAAGCTCACCTTCGCTGCCGGAATTATCCATAAGCCGCCTATTCTGTTTCTTGATGAACCAACCACGGGGATTGATGTTGCCAGCGCCCGGCAGGTAAGACAGATAATTGCTGAGCTACACCGCCATGGAACTACCATCTTTCTCACAACCCACTACATCGAGGAGGCTGAGCGGCTCTGCGAGCGAATTGCCTTCATCGTTAATGGACGAATCGTCCGGACTGACCGTACTGCAGATTTGCTAAAACCTGTGAAGGGTAAAAACGTGCTGCTTCTTTCTATCTCTGATGCCGGGGCTAACTTATCTAAAGAAATGGCCTCGGCTTTCCCAGAGTATCAGTTTCAATCCACCGCTTCAGGACAGGTACGGGTAGAATCGTCAGAACCAGTCAATGTTGGCACATTGATACGGTTTCTGGAAGAACGAGGAATCCAAGTAACCGAAGCCCGCCGGCACCTGCCATCGCTGGAGGACATATTCGTGCAGGTTACGGGCATTGAAGCCGGACTGATGATGAAAGAGAAGGAAAAAGCCGGAGGCGGGGGAAATCAATGAAACGATGGATTGCTTTCTCGAATATCTTTACCAAGGATATGCGGGCATATTACCTTAAGCCTCCCAACGTCAGCTGGGGTATTATCTTTCCACTGGCCTGGACAGGGATGTTTTTCATCAGGTCAGGGATGGGACTGGAAAGTGTACTGGAACTCTTGCCCGGCGTGGTTACTATCTCCATACTGTTTGGCACCACTTCGCTGCTATCGGTGACCCTTACCTTCGAGAGGCGAAGCCGGTCTTTTGAAAGGCTACTTCTAGCCCCCATCTCTCTGGAATTACTCATGTTAGCCAAGACCTCCGGGGCTATCCTATTCGGTATCGTCAACGCCTTCGTTCCTATAGCCATCGCTGCGTTTCTGGCAGACATGTCGGGAATTAGCTGGTCTTTGGTTGTGCCAGCCATTGTCCTCATCGGTATTGTATCGACTTTTTTGGGGCTTTTTATCTCTGTCTCGGCAAGCGAGGTATTTGAAGCTCAGACTTTCTCAAACTTCTTCCGTTTTCCGATGATCTTTCTGTGTGGATTGTTCTTCCCTATCTTGTCGTTGCCTATATTCGTCCGCTGGCTTTCTTATATATTGCCTGTGACTTACGGTGTTGATATTCTCCACGGCGCAGTCAACGGCGAGCATATCATGTCCTTCACACTTGACTTCCTCATCCTTGGCGCGTTCTGCATCGTTCTATTTGCAGTGAGTCTGCGCAACATCAAGCGGAGATGGATTGTCTGAGCAGAATCTGAACTTGCCGGAGGTCTAGGACTAAATCGTGAGGTTGAAAACCAGTTCAAAAGTTCTGCCTATTGTCCCCCTATCTCCACCAGAGGGGACAATACCTGGAACTTTTCGGACTTTGCCGGAGAGAGTCCTTTCAATAACGTTTGCTTGGCCAGCACAATCTGAGACAAGATAACCATACCTTGCTTAATGTTAACACATGGCTCGTCTAAACCAGGCTTGACCGACTTCATTGGCATCAACTAAATCACTTCTCGTTCTGGTTCTTGGAGCCAAGCTCTAATTCTGAAGCTGGCATCTTGACATCTCGAGTGGGGCGTGATATGATATCGCGCTAGCTATTCCTGTGGTGAAGTCTGCAGGTACACACGCAAAGGCAGGTGTTTGATATGGCACTGACGACGAAGCTTTATGATGATCTTCCCCCCGATTTTGTTATCGATAGAGAGCACCCCGGGTATCCTCTGCCTAAAGGGATTATTGTTGAGAAAGACGTCCTTGTCGAGATGCGCGACGGTGGTAAACTGGCATGTAATATCTTCCGCCCTGATAAGCCTGGTGAATTCCCCGTTATCTTAGACTTTACCGTATATGGCAAAGATGTTTACGGCTGGCACAAAGCATACGGCGTGTCGGAAGCATGCCCGTTTGAAGGTCCTGACCCGGGTTTTTGGGTCCCCAATGATTATGTGGTGATTCTTTTCGACACCAGAGGGTTTGGTAAATCACAAGGGGAACGACGATATATGTATCCGGTAGACGACTTGTATGATGCGATTGAGTGGGCCGGAACACAAGAGTGGAGTAATGGAAATGTGGGCATGTCTGGCGTGTCTTATCTTGGTGCCCAGCAGTACTATGCAGCCGCGGCACAACCACCGCATTTGAAAGCAATTATCCCCTGGGAAGCGCTTATTCACCCCAACCCTCCTTATGGAGGTATGAATCCTTTTGGAGGTATACCAGAAAAAATATTTATGACGCAGGTGTTCAAAGTATTCCCTCCACTCAACCCAGCGTTGCATCAGACCCAAGGGGCACTTGAAGTAAAACCGGCAGTACTCGAAGATATTACGATACCGGCGCTTTTCTGCGCCACCTGGGGAGACCAGTGTATGCATACTCGAGGAACATTATTGGCATACCAAGGAATCGCCACTCCGCCCGAATACAAGTGGCTTTATACCCATGGCCGACAAAAATGGGAGGAATATTACAGTGCTGAGTCACTGGACATTCAAAAGAAATTCTTCGATTATTTCCTGAGGGGGACGGATAGTGGGATGATGGATATTCCGCGAGTTCGGCTGGAGGTACGGGAAACCTATCACAAGTATGCAGTTCGCCGGGAAAACGAGTTCCCGCTTGCTCGAACCGACTATACCAAGTTGTATCTGGATGCAAACACGGGCACTCTGAGCTTCAGTGAATCCAGCCAGGAAGGTAAAATCAATTATGACGCGACCACGGGCAATGCGTCATTTGATATTAAATTTGTCCGGGATACCGAGCTTACCGGGTACATGAAGCTGAAGCTATGGGTTTCTCCCGAGAATGCTGATGACATGGACCTTTTTATTACGTTATGGAAACTCGATGCACAAGGCAATCGAGTGTATTTTGACTGGTGCCACGCCTGGTGTGGATTTCCGGTGGCCCTTGGATGGTTACGTCTTGCCTGGAGGGAGCTGGATGCGGCGTCGTCCACCTCCTGGCAGCCTGTCTTGAAGTTCGAAACTCAACAGAAAGTGAAGCCGGGTGAGGTTGTTCCGTGCGAAATAGAGATAATCGCCTCAAGCACCTTATTCCGTGAAGGTGATTCATTGAGACTGATGGTATCAGGGCAATTTGGAGTAGAAACCGAATGGTTCGGGTTCGGCCCATTGGTGAATGAAGGGAAGCATTCGGTTTATACCGGCGGCAAGTACGACTCTTATCTTCTAGTACCCATAGTACCACCCCGCTAGTGCGCCACCTATCATCGACAATAAACGAGAGTATTCAAAAGGTAATTTATAGCGACAACATTCTTGAGTGGATGTTATTGAAGAAGCTCAAATAGAAAATACCTCGTTTTTCGTGGTCTTTGGTCCTGAAGATTATACGTGCTACAGAGGGAAGCCTGAGACTATCGCGGAAACCTTTTCAATACCCGACCCAGACAAGGTATATTTCATACGTATCTATAAAGGCGGCTGACCTGCCCCCCGAAAACGATACCAGATATAATCTCGTAAAAAGGGGGAATAAACGGTCAGAACTGGAGAAAAGAGTATGGCGGTATGCGCGCGGACCAGGCTGAGAGGAGGCGAGGGTATTGATAGAACAGCTGTTATCAGGTATGTTGTCATTCTCCCTCGTTGGCCTTATAATTAGACAGCACTTATATAACTACCGAAGCTACTCAAGGGGTGAATATAATGGATGACTATATACAAACTGGTATTCCCGGCGCCGATAAGATTCTCGGGGAGAAAGGAATACCGAGAGGCCACAGCATCCTGGTTGCCGGGGGTCCCGGCAGCGGGAAGACCACCTTTGCCATGCAATTTCTGTACATAGGAGCTACAGAGTACGACGAGTCTGGAATCTATATATCACTGGATGAAGACCCCGAGGATGTGAAAAAGAATATGTCAAAATTCGGGTGGGACCTCGGTAAGCTTGAGCAGGATAAAAAGCTTGCCTTCATCAATGTTTCCCCGGTGCGGGTGGCTTCATCGGAAAAGGCCGGCCTCATCCAGCTGGGAATGAAGGAATTCAAGCTAATCAGGCTGCTGGAGGCAATCAGGGAAGGGATAGACGAGGTTCAGGCCAAAAGGGTGGTCATTGACCCCATAACAATCTTCACCCTCCAGTACCCCGATGAAGTTGAACGCATATATGCCATGAGAGACCTGATAGCTGATTTTAGAAAAACCGGCTGCACCAACCTGTTAATATCAGAACTGAGAGGCACAGGCCTGGAAAGAGAGCATCAATTCGAGGAATATCTGGCTCAAGGGGTTATCCTGCTACGTACACTGATGAAAGACG
>Ga0315555_1003560_pt1 | contig 10693 bp, 12 predicted proteins | sample SalMarSW160380MG_FD_202113 | JGI IMG/M metagenome (GOLD analysis project Ga0315555, IMG submission 202113) | Salt marsh sediment microbial communities from the Plum Island Ecosystem LTER, Massachusetts, United States - Salt Marsh Sediment SW1603-80 ...
AGCACGCCTAGCACAAAAAGCTTCCAACTTTTTCATTACTTTCTCCAGATTTATATTTATATTTAAATCTACTCTTTTTACTCCCATCCCCTCTCCAAAGTGTAAACCATGTGCTTTGGTTTTAACATTTTATAATGTAGATGGACTTTTTAAAACGTCAATACGAACTTGTATGAAAACGCGTATTTTCTTTATAGCGGGTTTTAACGTAATCGAGTATTTCTTCCCCTGAAATTTTGTATCGAGGCACAATTTTATCTTTACCTCTTGTAACAGTTTTTATTTCGCCTTTTTTTATTTTTCTTAGAACCTTCCTGCTGCTTATACCTAATCTTTTAGCAGCCTGTGTCGTGGTGTATTTCCCCTTGGGGTCGATTTCCAACTTTGCGATTATCTCTTTTTCTAATCGCGATTCGTCTTCTACTATAGTGTTATTGGTACAGTCAGAACACATGAAATTGAGAGTTTTTATTTTTTCTTCTTTGTATTGTCCCGGCGGAATTTCTGTTTTTTTTCCGCATTTAACACAATTGGTAATTAGTTTTACTTCCTTTTCCATTAAGAGTTTATCGATTAAGTTTTCGTCCATATTATCACCTTTCTGAAAGTATAAAATCCTTAATTATTTCTTTCACTTCACTATTCGAGGTAAGAGCTTCTTCTCCCACAGCGCCTTTATCCATAACGGAAAAAAGAATGTAACTTTTGGCTTTATGCGGAAGAGAATAGGAATGACTCGCGTTAACCGGGATATTCAGAGCACCTTTAATATAAGTATCTTTAAAATATATATCTCCATCATCGGGGCCTAAAGAAAAACTGACTTCGAAGAAAAGTTTAATTCTAAAATGATTTCGAGTGCCGTAAATATTAATACTCTCGACCCCAAGATTATCATTGCCAATCAAATCGCAAAATGTTCCTCTTTCGTTACTTTCGGAAAAAAATCCAATATCTTGCCCTATGTGCAGTTTGGACAGCGGGATATTCATCTCTAAATCCTCTCCGAATTTCTGCCAGCCGAAATCACCATCCAGCGCTTCCACACCGAAAAGCTGATTGCTAAACCCATTGTTCGGCGAAGCCACGTAACAAACTTTCCCAACTACATCTTTAAAACTAACCTCTGTCCCCGGTATATTCAAAAATTTTATAGCATACCGAAGCACAACACCACCCATGCAATGAGCCACAAAATTTAACTTCGCGTTTTCTTTTTCTTGCCAATCTTCTCCGTAAACAGAAATCAGAACCTTTTTTACGAATACCGCAAGATCTTCTGAATAACTTGCACTTTTAAGGTTTCCCATATATCTTTCATTGTACCCTCGATACAAAGGCAATAACTGCCCATCTCCTATCACGGAAGGTTTACCCGTATAGTACGAAAAATTGAATATCAGATTTTCTCCACTCTGAGCAGGTAAAACGCTTTTCACATTAAAACTAAGAGAATCTCCTGACTTATCTTTACCACATCTATATCCATTGCATTTTTCATCCAATATTTCGGTAAAAACAGTGGGATGTTCGAGGGAATCTTGTTTATACGGCAGCCATACTTTCGTTGCCAGTGTATCGATTGCATCCGAGCGATGCCCGTGAAGTAAAATTACAGGTACTGAAAATAAAATTAAAATCATACAAAATAATAGGAAGAAAACTTATTAATGTCAATACGCGCGATTGACAAATAAAAAAAACCAATTAATTTGAATGAAAAGGGGGTAACTTATGAAAAAATTTTTAACTTTATTATTTCTCTTTTCATTATGCATATTCGCGCAAGAAAAAATTCTCGTACTCAACTTTGGAAGTGTCGATTTAGAAACAGAACCGCTCGATCTCAATGTATACTCTAATTTTTTTAAAAATGAAGTACGCGGCAGATTAAAAAATGCCATTGTTATGGAAAGTTACAGGTTTTGCGCTACGCCTTTCTGCGCGATGGAAGAAGGAAGAAAAGCAAAAGCGGACAAGGTCTTATACGGAGTACTCAGCCAAATGCCCAAAGGCAAAACTTTAATTGAAATAAAGGAAATTTCACCTGAAACCGGAATAATTAATTATTCGACACAAAAATCTGTTAGTTCTTTATACAATATCGAAGAACTTCTTGAAGATTTCGCCGAAGCTTACGCGGAAAGAAAACAAATATACGATTTACCCAAATACGCTATTGAAACCTGGAGGGAAAACGTTAGTTCTTTCTTTTCCTTTAGAGGTGGGTACTTTTATACTCTTGGAGATAGTTCTTATATAACGGATGAAGACGTAACAACCGTCCAGAAAGTCTTTGACTTAGATTTTAGTTATATGTACTTTCTTTCCCCTCACATTGCCACAGAATTATTGATAAGAACACAACATATTGACAGAGGCACCCAAATTTACTTCCCTTTTTACTATGTTAGCGACGCAAGAGCGAATCATTCCTTCTTCATAGGAGGAGGTCCCGGATTCGGTTTCGGACCTTCTTTCAGGAGAGACGGATTAGCTTTAATGGCTACCGGCGGAATAATACTTTTCAAACACTATGATTTCAGCTACATAATAGGAGGGAGATACACACGTATTATAGATTATCCTTATTACGATTCCGGAATAGGACTATATGTGGGTTTTGCCTGGAATCGGAATTAAAAAAAGTTTCTCTCTCTAATAATTTTGCGGGAATTGACTTTTTGTTACCTACTAAATGGCTAAATTTCTAATTTAAGCTTATGCCGGAAACTAATTATAATTCAAATAACAATTACAAATATTGCCCCTTATGCGGAAAGAAACTAGAAAGTGACTTTATAGAGGGGAAAAAGAGAAAGAACTGCCATTCCTGTGGTTTCGTAAATTATCACAACCCTCTTCCCTGTGTATCGATTATAGGAATAAAAGGGGATAAAATAGTCTTAATTAAAAGGGCAATAGAACCTTCCAAAGGCACGTGGGCGCCTCCATCCGGATTTATGGAATACGGAGAAAAACCTGAAGAAGCAGCTTTAAGGGAACTTTATGAAGAAACTTCTCTTAAAGCAAAAATCATAAAATTATTGGGGGTACACAGCCAGCATACTAAAATTTACGGCAACCTCGTTGTAATAACTTTCCTTGTTAAAATAACAGGAGGGAAAATACGAGCGGGGGATGACGCGGAAGATGCCAGATTTTTTGACTTCAACGAAATCCCTCTGATGAAATATGAATTTCATAATACAGCAATAGAAAATGCCAAACAATGGATAAAAAAACATAAATAAGGTTCGGAGGTTAATATGGCAAATCTTTCCTCGTTATATATGGGTATCGAATTAAAAAACCCTTTAATAGTTTCGAGCTGTGATTTAACCGGTAATATAAAAAATATTAAAGAATGCGAAGAAGCAGGTGCCGGCGCGGTCGTCTTAAAATCACTTTTTGAAGAACAAATCGAAACAGAAACAAAAGAATTGATAAATAACATCTGGCTAACCAATCATACGGAAGCTTTTGAGTATGTCAGGGGAATGAGTATGGCTAACGGTCCGGACATGTACCTCGAATTAATCTCTAAAGCAAAGAAGGAAACTTCGATTCCAATAATCGCGAGTCTCAACTGTATTTCACCAAAATGGTGGATAGATTATGCTAAACAAATCGAATCATCGGGAGCCGACGCGCTCGAACTTAATATTTCCCTACTCCCCAGCAACTTAGAAAGAAGCAGTGAAGAAATAGAACAGATCTATATAGATATAATCGAAGAGGTGGTAGAAGAAATTAATGTACCGATAGCGGTTAAGATTGGAGCTTATTTTACTTCGATGGCAAAAATAGCCGACAAAATTTCCAATAAAGGAATAGCTGGGTTGGTTTTATTTAACCGTTTCTACCAAATCGATATAGATATTGAAAACATTAAATTAGTGGAAGGAAATCCATTAAGTTCCTCAAACGAAATGAGCACTTCTCTCCGATGGATAGCGCTTTTATCCGGACGTGTACCCTGCGATTTTGCCGCAACCACCGGTATACACACGGGAAGCGATGTTATAAAACAGCTTCTGGCGGGAGCAAAAGTGGCCGAGGTGTGCTCTACACTATACAAAAACGGTCTTGAGTATATTAAAGAAATATTAGCAGAAATTGAAGATTGGATGAATGAACATAATTACAAAAATATCGAAGATTTCAGAGGAAAACTCAGCAAAAAAGAAAGCGATAACCCTGAACTCTATGATCGACTTCAGTACATCAAAGCATTGAATAAAACTAAAGATTAGGGATCGAGGGTTCAAGGGTTCCAGGGTTCAAGTAAAAAAGTAACACTACAATTCCTACATGTTCTACATGTGATAAAAATAGCGCTCAGCTTACAGCTGACGGCAATAAAAAACAACAAAGAAATCAGTGTGTATCCGCCTGCCCCATAGGGAAGAATAACCGTATCGGGGTGTTAATCAGTGGCTAATTATTGGGTGGAGGTGGGATTCTGTATTCTGACTCCCGGCTTCTGGATTCTCTTTTAGCGCTCATATCCTGAGAGTCATTAAATCTTTTGCTAAAATAATTTCCCCTTTATACCCTGAATCCCTTGCTTCAGATTTTACTTTTTCATCGCTCATCCCCGCGACTTCGGGATAAAAATGTGAAAGCAATAATTTTTTAGCTCCTGCTTTCCGGGCAATTTCACCGGCTTCAAAAGTCGTTAGATGTCCGGGACTCGGCTTATCTTTGGGGTAAGAACTCTCCAATATCAAAAGATCCGCGCCTTCCGAAAGATTAATTAATTCCTTGGAAACCTCACCATCGGCTCCGTAAACTATAACCTTACCGCCAAAAAGCCATCTGTACCCAAGAGTGGTTTCAAAATGATTCATTTTTTTTGTCTTTATTAAACACTTTTCAATCTCAATATCATTGTCAGAGGAACAAGAAACAAAATTAATGGGAAAATCACATTTTAAGTAAGGAGCAAAACCCAGATGCATATCGAGGTATTTCTGAACATTCTCGGGACCATAAATGAACAATGGCTTACTTCTTTCAAAGCCGGGAGTATATTTTAAGGCGAGAATTAGAGGGATAAGAGCCCCAATATGATCGGGATGAGTATGACTTATAAAAATTCTATCTATATCCTTATATGATTCCCGGGCTTCGGATAAACGGAAAAGCGCTCCTTCTCCTATATCGACAAGCCAGTTTTCTTTTAGTTTCGCGGGATAAAAAAAATACGAAGACGGAAATCTATTAAAAGAAGGGACACAGGAACCTGACCCCAGAACAGTAATTTTAAAAGAAGCAATTTTTTTTTGATTCAACCTACTTTAAATTTTCTTTCATCTCAGAAAGTTTCGCGTAATGTTTTCTCTCTTCTTCAATTATTTTTTCTATCAAAGGTTTTTTATTGTCCGCGACAAATTTCTCGACCTCATGATAATAAAGAATAGAGTCCAACTCTCTCTGCATAGCGAATTTTATGGCAGAAGGAACATCGTTAACTTCCTTTTCCTGAGTTTTTAGCTGTTCCTCTGTAAAAATTACATTATCGACATAACATCTTAGATAATCCAAATATTCATCCGAATAATTCTCAAAAGAAACATCCCTGGTTATATCAGAAAGCAAATCCGTAAAAATTTCCTTATGTTTTACCTCTTCGTCAGCCAGATACTCAAACATCTTTTTTATATCTTCTTCTTCCGCGAGTTTACTGGCATACCTATAAAACTTCTCTCCGTTTTCCTCTATACTTATAGCAAATTTAAATATTTCCTTCGCTTCAAAAACTGACATCTATCCTCCGCGATTTTTAATTTCTTCTAATCTTCCTTACTTAATTCCTCTTCTATAGCATCTCTATTAAAACCAACTATTACTTTATCATTAATTGCAATCTGAGGAACTCCCATTTGTCCCGATTTTTCAACCATCTCTCTCGCAGCCGCTCTGTCCACCGAAACATCTTTCTCTTCAAACTCAACACCCTTCTCTTTCAGATAATCTTTAGCCAGATTACAATAAGGACAGCTTGGGGTTGAATAAACTATTATTTTAGACATCTTTCCTCCTTTTTACTTGATATTTTAAGACAAAAAAGTTCTCTCTCTAACCTAAAGATGTCTTTCTATATCTCCTTTATTTTCTTTAAACTTCGCTTCATATTTATGCGCTTTTCTTCCAAAACAAAATCCGAGACATTCATAAAAAGAGACCATTTCCATGTCCACATCCCGTTCCTTTATAGCTTTTTCCGTTGGAAGATATCTGATTTCTCCATTTTTAACGTCCTGAACCGTCACCCCGGTAACTCCGCTAAGCAAAAGAACCGTTGCTCCGGCTCCGGCTTCCATTCCGAAATTCACGTCAAAAGCTGAAGTTTTTCCGGAACGAACGAGATGTTCGGGTTTAACGTCCCGGACTCCGGGAACTTCGTACAAACCTTCCACAAACATACCCTGCTCTTTCATAAATTGTGTAATTTCCGGATCTTCTTGTAACCTTTTTTCCAACTGACCTCGAACATATCTTCCCGCTCCGGCTAATTTTTTGTGTCCGAAAGCATCCACGCCAAGGCTATCGTCGACAAGCTCCTCTCCTGAAGCGTTTTTCATACCTTCCGCGACGACAACCGTGTATGTTCCCGCGTTCACATCGCTATCGATTATCCTTCGCATATAATTCTTTTTTAGATGAGCGTATACAACATCAAAATCTACCGGTACTTCCGGTATCAAAATACAATCCGCGTCCGCCCCTATTCCTCCTCTAAATGCCGTATGCCCCGCATATCTGCCGAAAACTTCAATAACAATTATCCTGTTATGACTTTGACCGGTCGTCTTAAGGTCGGAGACAAAACTCGAAACTCTGTTGATGGCTGAGTCGGCTCCGACAGAATAAGTTTGAAGATCGAGATCCATTGTTTTCGGAGCATGCACACAGGGAATACCCTGATTTGCCAAATCCACCACCACACTGCCAGTATCATCACCGCCGGAAATAACTAAACCACCTATATCGAATTTTTTAAGCCCTTCCTTTATTCTTTGATATTTATCCTCATCTTTTATCTTATTTATCTTTACCCTGGAATGCCCCGCCTCTGAACCAGCCAGAGTAGGATTTATTGTATCGACTCTCCTCTCATCCAGCCTGGTTAATTTTTCCATATTCACAAGATTATACAACCCGGCATAACCATTTGGAATTATATAGGCAGAAACCCCTTTTTCCATAGCCATAAAAGCCGCACCTCGAACAACCGCGTTTAGCCCTCCGCAATCTCCACCGCTTGTTATAATTCCGATATTTTTTATCTCAGACATTTACTTTATTCTCCCTCCATTTGTGTTTAATCAATTAGAAGTTTTTAACAGCACGAAAAAAATTATATTTTGCCTTTGACGCAAAGAGCGTCATTTAAGGCAACCACAGCCTTATTATAATCTTCTCTCTTAATTACAAACTGCATGTTAACCTGCTGCAATGACTGTGAAACACATTCAATATTAACCTTGTTTTCCGCTAACAATTTAGTAATTTTTTCGAGAATTCCCGGACTCGCTATATTGGTTCCGACAACGCACAAAACAGCTACTTTCTTAATGGTAACCCTATAATATTTCTCTTTAAGTTCACCTGCTAATTTATCGCTTAAATCTTTTTCCCATATTACCATTGATATACTGTTCGCGTCGGTTGCCTTCAATATATAACTAACTTTATATTTCTTGAATATTTGCATAATATCGAGGTCGGCTCCGACTTCACCAACCATAAGAGGATCATGAATCTCGATGATGACTACTTTATCGCTGCCTGAGATTACTTCTACTCTCGATTTTTCACCTACGTAATCCTTAGAAATAAGCGTTCCCTCGTGTTCAGGCTCGAAAGTGTTTTTTATCCTAATGCTTATCCCATTCATCTCTATAGGCTTGGACGCTCTCGGATGAATCGCTTCCATCCCTATATCCGCGAGCTGGTCGGCTACGTTAAAATTCGTAAAACCAACGGGAATGGCTTTATCCTCGCCCACAACTTTAGGGTCAGCGGAAGAAAGGTGGAACTCCTTATGAATCACAGCCTCCGAGGCTCCAACCTCGACTGCCACCTTGCTAAAAGTAACTTCGGAATACCCCCTATCAAACTCTCTCATAATACCTTCAGTCCCTTTAGTATATCCGGTAACAACAGCTACAGTCTTAGAAAAATCTATCCCTTTTAAAAACTTATGTATTCTATCATCGATACTTAAAAATTCGGAGTCTTCAAAACCGCACAAATCGACAAAAGTGGAATTAATATTGTTGCTTTCAAGAATATTTACCGAGTTGAAAGCGGAATGCGCTTCTCCTATGGAAGCCAAAACTTCACGCGCGGCAAGTAAAATACTGTCTTTATCAAGATAACCCGATCCCAGAATATTAGCCATATTATGCAAATAATTCCTGGCTTCCTGAATACGATTTCTTATAAAATTATCGGCGATTTCTAAATCTAATCCAATATCGATAAAATTCTTATTTATTTCTATCAATTTCCTTAGAACTTCTTCCAGAGCATTGTCATAATTTTCCTGGGACGCGAATTTAACGTAAACACCGGGCTCCCCGGTCTTCTTGTGTTCCAGAAGCCAATCGGTTACATTCGCGTAAGCGGAGACAACAAATATACGGTTGTAATAATCTCCATCTTTACGTCTACCAATTATTATATTTTTTAGTACATCCTGGAATTTCGACATCGAAACTCCACCAATTTTTTCGACAGTTAACATCTTTCCTCCATTGAATTTAGGATATATAAAATAAGATTGTTGTCAAGAGCCATATTGCCACCCCACTCCATTTTGCCCAGGCTATCCGCTGACAGCTTTTGGCTTTCCGCTTTTTACTATACCCTATAAGGTTCGGCGGATAGAGTTAACATGAAAACAGTGAATAATTGGATAATAAATATTTTTTTAATTATACTGATATTCCCTCTCATTTCTATAACCTCCTTTCTAAGAATTATAAATTTTAATTTGTAAATTGTAAATTTTAAATTCTAAATTGTAAGTTATAAATTTTAACAATCTCCTCAAGACTCTCCCATTTTTCAATTTTATTGTTCTCTTTTTTTTCAAATTTTCAATTTATAATTTTCACTTTTCAATTTCAATGTGTGTTGTGTGTGGTCAATTTTAAATTTGCAATTACCCATCATGGTTGCAAATACCATTTATTAGTACCATTTTCCTCTATTACAAACCATCCATCTGCATCTGCACTTATAAAGAACTCTCCGTTTGGCGACCATTTTACACCCTGTCCCCAGCCTAAAGTTGAAGTTATATCAAGAGTATCAATAACACCACTTTCACAGTTGATAATTACTATGGAATAACCATTACTTCCACAAATACTATTTGAATCAGGAGGACCCCAGTCTGGAAGATCTATAAGATTTCTAAAGTAACTTCTTATTTTTATACCAGTTCTATCCACAATGTAAGTGGAATCCGATTTAAATGCTATCCTATCTCCATCCGAACTCCACGCAGGAGAGCTTGCATCAGTATCCGAAATTAACTGGTGATCATTCCCCCCATCCCTATCCATTATCCATATACCCTCGTCTGTTTTTTCATAAACGATTCTTGAAGCATCCGGTGAAAAATCGGGATATTGCCCATTTTTCACCCTCCGCAAATTATTTCCATTTCGATTCATTGTATATACAAAATGTTCACTTTCACCTTCATCTTCCATCGAAAAAGTTACCCAATCACCAGCAGATGAGAGCCCTGCTAACCAGATGGAAAAAGCATGGTGTTCACTTCTCGCTACCTCTGCTATTTCTTTAAATCCACTTCCATCACTATTTATTTCACATAATGTTAAAACCTCATAACTCCCCTCTAAATTAGTCTCATCCGTCATTATATGTCTTTTCTTGATGTGATTGAAATCTTTTATAAATACTATCTTCCCGTCTGAAGTCCAATTGGGCGCCGTGTATTCGGTTGTCTCGCGAGACGATGTACATCCCTGAAATATCAATAAAATAACAATTACACTAATTAATATCCATATTTTACTCATATATCCTCCGGTTCTTACGCTTTCGGCTATCCGCCTTCCGCTTACCGCTTTTAACTATACCCTATACCCTAAATACTATACCCTCTTTACTATACCCTATTACCCTATCAACTATTACCCTCTTTATTATTTTACCAACACAACCTTCTAAGTACTGTTTTATAGTTAATTATAATTAAAATCATCCAAAATGTCAAACTCATTCCTTGTTTTCATAGATTCTTTAAATCTAAGTTGCCGCATTAAATTGTTAAAAAAACAAAATCCTCCCGAATTTTGTTAGTGTGTTAGGGGGGTATAGAATCTTAGTATTAATCTGTAACTAAATCATGAAGACAATGACAGAATAATGCGTCTTGACATAATATAAAATATTCTTATTTTAGAATAAGGGGTTAATTAGATATGAAAGCAACTAAATCCATATATGAAAACTGCCGTAAAATTGTTAAATCTTTAATCCTTGACGTTTTTAAGGACGAAAAGGTAACCATTATATTGTTCGGTTCCCGTGTAAAAGGTAACTTTTATGGTAGTTCAGATATTGATATTGGAATTTTACCTGAAAACGGTTACGATAAAAGAAAAATGACTATTACGAGAGAAAAACTTGAAGAACTTAACAT
>Ga0315555_1003561_pt1 | contig 10693 bp, 6 predicted proteins | sample SalMarSW160380MG_FD_202113 | JGI IMG/M metagenome (GOLD analysis project Ga0315555, IMG submission 202113) | Salt marsh sediment microbial communities from the Plum Island Ecosystem LTER, Massachusetts, United States - Salt Marsh Sediment SW1603-80 ...
GGCGAGCGGCATCGCTGCGCCGTCTCGTTTCCTGAGCAGAGTGGAGGCCTCTTCCACGGATTTCGGCCGGATATAGGCAAAATCACGAATCATGAGCGGCCTCCTTTCGCGGCGGCGGAGAGCTCGGTGAGAACGCGCTGCGGAGTCATCGGGAGGCTGCGGATGCGGACGCCGGTTGCATTCTTGAGTGCATTCGCAATTGCCCCCGCCGTGGGAATGATCGGTGGTTCGCCGATGCCCTTGATCCCCAGGCTGTTGGCAATCTTGTCTTTGGGATCGACGGTGATCACCTCGATATCCGGGGCGTCGTACACCGTCGGCAGCTTGTAATCGTGCAAATTGGTGGTCAGCACCTTGCCGGTCTGGTGGTCCACGACCCGTTGTTCGAGCAGGGCGAAACTGATGCCCTGGATAATCCCGCCGCGGAACTGGTTCTCGAGCAGTTTGCGGTTGAGTGTGCGCCCGATATCATGTGCCGCGACGATCTTCTTGACAAGCACCCTGCCGGTGCGGGTGTCCACCTCCACCTCGGCGAACTGGACCCCGAAGGATTGGATTGTGTACCCCTCCCTGTTGGCTGCGCGGTAGCCGGTGCGGACGATGGTGCCGGAGTCCAGTTTGTCGGTCAACTCCGGGATGGTCATGTGTTTCGAGGGGTCGCTCTTCATCGAGAGGAGACCCTCGCTGTAAGCGACGGCGGATGCCTGGACACCCTCGAGGGCGGCGTAACCGCTGACCAGGGCCTGTTTGATCTGCAGGGCCGCATCCCACGCCGCCGGGGCGATCGAAGCCGCGGTCTGGCTTCCTCCGCTGAGCGGGCAGAGCGGGCCGGTCGCCGTGTCGCCGAGGGTGACACGGACGCGGGCGGGCGGGATCTCGAGCGCTTCGGCCACAACCTGAGTGAGAAACGTGTAGGTGCCGGTGCCGAGATCCTGGCTGCCGGCAATCACCCCTGCGCTGCCGTCACTGTTCAGTTTGACCGTGACACCCGCCGGCGGTCCTCCACCGCCGGACCAGATCTGGGTGGCGAGCCCGACGCCCCGTTTGACCGGTCCTGAATCGGAGTTCGGCGGGCGCCATTTTTCCTTCCAGCCAAACGCTTTTGCGCCCTGCTGATAACATTCCTTCAGCTTTTTCGAGGTGTAGGGCTGGTTGGTGAACTGGTCCCCTTCGGCGTTGTTCCGGAGGCGCAGTTCAAGGGGATCAATACCGATCTTCTCGGCGAGGTCGTCCAGGACGGAGTCGAGGGCGAACGTCCCCTGGGGGCGGCCGGGTGCGCGGAAGGGCCGTCCCGGCCCGAGGTTGACGTAGACGCTGCGCATCTCGGTGCGCACATTCTCGCATTTGTAGGTGGCGATCATCGGGAAGTTGCAGCCGGCCCAGGCCCGGTAGGCTCCCGCCGAACCGAACGCCTCGAGGCTCATCGCGGTCAGGGTTCCGTCCTTTTTCGCACCGACCTTGAGGCGCTGGAAGGAGTCGGGACGGTTTCCCACGGCAAGGTTCATTTCGTCACGGTCGAGGGCGATGCGGACGGGCTGTCCGGTTTGCCGGGCGAGCAGGGCGGCCATCACCGTGTACTTGCCCGTGGCGAGCTTGCTGCCGAAGCCGCCGCCCATGCAGCGGGTGATGACGCGAACGTCGCTCTGCGGAATACCCAGCTTCTCGGCGACCGTCTCCCGGACCGCATAGACGCCCTGAGTCGAGTCGTACACCGTGAGGCGCCTTCCGTCCCACACCGCCACGCTGCCGTGCGGTTCGGTGGGGTTGTGGACAGCCACCTGGGTGGAGTAGCTGTCCTCGACGACGGCATCCGCGGCGTTGAATCCTTGATTAACGTCACCGCGCTCATAAATCCAGGGGCGGTAGGCGAGGACGCCGTCCTCGTGGAAAACGGGCGCCTGGTCCTTGACGACTTTCTCCGCGTCCACTGCGAACGGGAGCAGATCGTAGGTGACGTCGACCAGTTTCAGCGCCTGCTCGGCCAGACGCTCGCTGGTGGCGGCGACACAGGCGACCTCATCCCCCTCGTAGCGGAGGTGAGTGTCGAACAGGGCGCTGTCGTTAAACCACGGGATGTTGGGCACGTTTCCGTGGTGGATCACCGCAACGACGCCGGGGAGCGCCTCGGCGCGGTTGGTATCGATGCTGACGAGTTTTGCGTGCGGGTGCGGACAGCGGAGAATTTTCGCGTGGAGCATGCCGCGAAGCTGGACGTCGAAGGTGTATTCCGCGGTGCCGCTGGCCTTATCGTAGCCGTCATACCGGTCGAGTGGTTTGCCGAGCTGACGGGCCTTGTCCGCGTCGATCCCCGGGGGATTGCCCTGCTCGGGAACCTCGGCGTACCCCTCGACATAATCCTCCTCGAAATATTGTCTCGTGCGGACGAATTTTCGGCTGTTCATGACGCACCTCCCGTGCCGGCGGCGGCGAGCACCGAGTCGATGATATTCGGGTAGGCGGCGCAGCGGCAGAGGTTTCCGGACATTCCCTCGAGCACCTGATCGCGAGTCGGGTGGGGGTTGTGCAGCAGCAGGGCGTGCGCGGCCATGATCTGCCCGGGTGTGCAGAAGCCGCACTGCATCCCGTCCTTTTCGACAAACGCCTGCTGCAGCGGATGCAGCTTTTCGCCGTTGAGCAGTCCCTCGACGGTGACCACGTCGCCCCCTTCCGCGTCGAGGGCGAGCATGTGGCAGGAGTAGACCGCCTCACCGTTGAGCAGCACCGTGCAGGCGCCGCACTGGCCGCGGTTGCAGGTGATCTTGGTGCCGATGAGCCCGAGACGGTCGCGGAGCAGCTCAGCGAGGGTCGTCTGGGGGGCAATCAGCAGCCTCCGCGGCACGCCATTGACGGTAAGTTCCAGCAATTCACTGCCGCCATGGGCTTCCGCCTCAGCTTCGGCTTCCTCCGGACTTTTTGCCAAGGCAGGAGCGATTCCGGCGAGGAGAGTGGTGCCGACAACCCCAGTCCCGGTGGTTTGCAGGAATTTCCGGCGGCTCAGGTTGTGGGCATTCGGTTCGGATTTGTCCATGAGAACACCCCGTTTGATAACAAGACAAAAGGGGAGAAGCGTCGAACGAGCCGGACGCTGATACGGCTTCAAGGCGGCGGGGGGCCCGATCCGTTCGACACCTGCCGTTGCCGCGCCAAGGGCAACAGTATCCAACTCTACTGCGGAAAGTGGAGCAGGAACAAGGGTTTAGGTTGGTCTAACCCTGATTGTCCCGGCGTTTTGGACAATCCGGGTTCGCCGGGGCGGTCTCCTGAGATCTGATTTCGCCCACGCCGCTGCGAAACCGGGTTAGACATTCCTAAACCTAGAACTCTTATAGCTTTGTATTTTTATCAATCGTCCATATATTTCGTTGGATCGATACGATTGCCCCTCGGCGGGAGCGGGGTTGTGTGACTCCATTCCGCAGAGGCTTGGGGGACGCCTTTCGAGGCGTCGTTGTGTATTCAGGGGAATTGTTAGCGTGGCAACAGGACTCGACAAACTTTCTGCGGTCGGCCATCCCCATCCCCGCGTCGACGCCCGTGACAAGGCAACGGGCAGGACGCGCTTTCTGCCGGATATTTCCGTCGATCGCATGGTCCACGCCTACCCTGTTTACTCCGCTGTCGCCTACGGCAAGGTCGCTGGAATTGACGATTCGGAGGCGCGCAAGGTGGAGGGTTTCCTTTGTCTGGTGACGGCTGCGGACATTCCCGGAACCAACCAGGTCGGCGTGATCATCGAGGACCAGCCGCTGTTTGCCAGCGAGGTCGTTCGCTACATCGGCGACGTCGTAGCTTTGGCAGTGGCTGAAACGGATGAAGCGGCGCGGGAAGCGGCATCGCTTGTCAAGGTTACTATCAACCCCTTCGATCCAATTTTCTCCATCGAGGCGAGCCGGGCTGCGACCAAGCAGTTGCTTCATGAGACCAACGTTGCCTGCAAGCACCAGGTGGACAAGGGGGACGTGGACGCCGGGTTCGGCGGCGCGGATGTGATCGTCGAGGCCGATTTCGACACGCCCTACCAGGAGCATTTCTACCTCGAACCGCAGGGGTGCATTGCGATTCCGGATTCGCACGGCGGGATGGAAATTGTGGGTTCGCTGCAGTGCCCCTTCTACGTGCAGAAGGCCGTGTCGAAGGCGCTCCACTTGCCCTTCAGCCAGGTGCGTGTCGAGCAGTCGCCGCTGGGGGGAGCGTTCGGCGGCAAGGAGGATGTTCCCTCGGAAGTCTGCGCTCAGGCGGCGGTGGCCGCCCGCGTCGTCGGACGTCCGGTGAAAATGGTCTATCGCCGGCGGGACGACGTGCAGATCACAAGCAAGCGCCACCCGATTGAGATGCACTACAAAGTGGGCGTAACGAAAGATGGTAAGCTGGTGGCGGCGGACGTGGAACTGCACGGCAACGCGGGCGCCTACGCGACTTTGTCCTCCGTCGTTTCCTACCGGAGCACGATGCAGGCGATGGGCCCGTACGTCGTCCCCAACGTTCGCGTCCGCTCCACGCACTGGTACACCAACCTTCCGCCGACGGGTGCGTTCCGCGGGTTCGGCTCTCCCCAGGCGGCTTTCGGGCACGAGCGGATGATGGACCTGCTCGCCGAAGAGCTGGGGATCGACCCGGTGGAGCTGCGGCTGCGCAACGTGCTCAAACCGGGGGAAGAAACCTCGACCGGACACCGTCTCGAGGCGAGTGTCGGTGTCGAGGAGACCATCCTGAAATCCCGCGACGCCAGCGGCTGGACAGCGAAACGCTCCGGGTCCGGCGGCGACGGCCGGTACCTTCGCGGCGTCGGAATTGCGACAATCCATTACGGCAACTGCCTCGGCGCGGCCGGGTGGGCGATGGACGGCGCAGGCGCGAAAATCCAGGTTCACCGGGACGGTTCGGTTTCGGTCGCCTTCGGCCTGGTGGAGATGGGGCAGGGGGCGTTGACGGTGGTTGCCCAGATGGCGGCGGAGGCGCTGGGTGTCGATCCCGCGCGGATCACGGTTGCGCCGACGGAAACCACCAGCGTTCCCGACAGCGGACCGAGCGTTGCGAGCCGCAACGTGGTGATGACCGGCAACGCGATCCTGGACGCGACGGACAAGCTGCGTCCCGCGCTGCTCGAGGCTGCGGCAGAGATGTTCGAGTGCGACCCGGGCGACATCGTGATCCGTGATGACCGCGTCCACTGTGGGAAAAAGAAGGATTCGATCGGATTTCAAGAGCTCGCCGACTACCTTTACACCAGCAACCGGCCGATGGACATGCTCGGCTGGTGGCATGTACCGAAACTCACCTACGATCCCGAACACGGCTACGGGGAAGCCTACTTCACCTACTCCTACGCGACACACATCGCTCAAGTCCGTGTGGACCGGCTCACTGGACTGGTTCACGTGGACAAAATCTGGGCCGCGCACGACGTCGGTCGGGCGATCAATCCGGCGGGAATCGAGGGACAGGTGGAAGGCGGTGCAGCGCAGGGAATCGGCTGGGCATTGACGGAACATTTCCAGGTGAATGATGGGAGAGTCACGACCACGAATCTCTCCACCTACCTGCTGCCCTCCTGCCTCGACGTTGCCGAGGTGGAGACGATTGTCGTGGAGGATCCCGATCCGCTCGGACCGTGGGGGGCGAAGGGGATCGGCGAGCCGGCGATCATTCCCACCGGCGCCGCGATTGCAAACGCTGTCAGCCACGCGCTGGGAGTGCCGGTTAACACGTTGCCGATCACCCCGGAGATGGTGTTGAACGTGCTCGAGCAGGGGGGACGATGAGCCGCCGCCTGCTGACGAACCTGCGTACGCTCGACCCTTCCGGCGACGTCCCCGTTCGCGAGGGGGCGAATATCGTCATAGAAGCCGGCTGGATTGTCTCAATCGAGGAAAATCCTGTCGAGCCCGCCGGATTCGATGAGGTGATTGATTTTTCCGGGAAGGTCGCGCTCCCGGGGATGATCAACGCGCACACCCACCTGTATTCGGCGCTGGCGCTCGGGATGCCCGGCCCGAAAGTGAATCCGACCACATTCGTCCAAATCCTGGAGCAGGTCTGGTGGAAGCTGGACCGAGCGCTGGATGAAGACTCAACGCGAGCCTCTTTTCGCTCGGGACTGCTGGAATGCGTGCGTCAGGGTGTGACGACGGTGATCGACCACCATTCGAGCCCCGGGTTCACACAAGGCTCGCTGGTGATGCTGGCCGAAGAGGCGAAGCGGCTCGGGATCCGCGTTTCCGTGGCCTTCGAGGTGACGGACCGGAACGGAGAGGCGGAATTTGCCAGCAGTGTCATGGAAAACCTGGACGCCTGGGAGCGGTATCGGGACGATCCGAACGTGCACCCAATGTTCGGCCTGCACGCGTCTTTCACCCTTTCGGACGATTCCCTGAAACGCGTTTCGGACGAGTTGAGCACCCGTGATGAACTTGGCATCCACATTCACCTGGCGGAGGACCGTGCGGACGAGGAGGACGCCCGTCAGCGGGGGCATGAGTCGGTGGTCGCGCGGCTGGATCACTTCGGGCTGTTGAACGAGCACGGCCTCGTGATCCACGGGCTCCACATCCGCCCCGAGGATGTTCAGACGCTGAAAGACGCCGGAATGCGTTTGGTGCACAACCCGACGTCCAACGCGAACAACCGGGTGGGGCTGCTCTCGAAGGACACGATTGAGACGCTGCGCGCCGGGCTCGGCACCGACGGGATGCAGGCGAAGATGCTGGCCGAGGCGAAGGAGGGGACACTGATCCGGAGTTCGCAGCTCGACGGAGGAGCGGCGAACGTTGACTACGTGAACCTTCTGTTCGGCAACAATCCGGCGATTGCGATGCACCTGTTCGGGCAACCTGTGGGACGTATCGCTGAAGGCTATCCCGCGGATTTCGCGGTCTACGAATACGATTCGCGGACGCCGCTGACGGCGGACAACGCCGGCGGCCATCTGCTGTTCGGGCTCGGCGAACCGACGGACGTGCTGTCGATGGGGGAGTTTCGCGTGCGAAACGGCCGTTTCATCGGAATCGACGAGGCGGAGATCATGGAAGACGCGCGCCGCCAGTCGAAGCGGCTTTGGGATGCGATGCAGAAGCTTTAGAACGCAACACGGTCCGCGGTGCCACTCGGACCGTTGAGATGAGAACCCGAAGGGGGAAGGATGGAGCTCGATTTTGCCAGCATTGTCAAGAAGGCGGAACAGTACAAACCGGAGATCAGCCGTTTTCTCCGTGACCTGATCGCGCTGCCGAGCGAGAGCGGCCGTGAGGAGGCGGTGATCAACCGGATCGGCGAGGAGATGGAGGCGGTGGGATTCGACAAGGTGGAGATCGATCCGATGGGCAACATCATCGGCACCATCGGGCACGGCAGCCACCTGATCGGCATGGACGCGCACATCGACACGGTGGGAGTGGGCGATCCGGCCAACTGGACGTTCGATCCTTTCGAGGGCAGCGAGGACGAGGAGACGGTCGGCGGGCGAGGCGCCTCCGACCAGAAAGGCGGAATGGCGTCGCTGGTGTACGGGGCGAAGATCATCAAGGACCTCGGGCTCGAGGGCGACTACACGCTTGTGATCACCGGAACGGTGCAGGAGGAGGACTGCGACGGCCTCTGCTGGCAGTACCTGGTGCAGGAACGGGCGCTAAGGCCGGAATTCGTGCTCTCCAGCGAGCCGACCTCGTGCAGGATCTACCGGGGGCAGCGCGGCCGAATGGAAATCAAGGTGACGACGCACGGGCTCAGCGCGCACGGCTCCGCTCCCGAACGGGGCGACAACGCGATCTACAAGATGGCGCCGATTATCAACGAGCTGAAGGAGCTTCACAGGCGCCTCGCCGATCACGAGTTCCTCGGCAAGGGCTCGCTGACGGTTTCGGAGATTTTCTACACCTCGCCCTCGCGATGCGCCGTTGCGGACGGCTGTTCGATCTCCATCGACCGCAGGCTGACGATGGGCGAGACCGCCGAGACCGCGCTCGGGGAAATCCGGGAGCTTCCAGCGGTGAAGCAGACGAAGGCGAAGGTCGAGATGTACGACTACGCCAAGCCTTCCTGGCGAGGGTTGACCTATCCGACCGAGGCCTATTTCCCGACGTGGCTGATCGACGAGGATCACCCGGTGACGGCGTCGCTCGTCGCGGCCTACAAGGGACTTTTCGAGAACGAACCGGTCGTTGACAAGTGGACGTTCTCGACGAACGGCGTGGCGATCATGGGACGTTTCGGGATTCCGTGCATCGGTTTCGGACCGGGGCACGAGGACCAGGCGCACGCCCCCAACGAGATCACCTGGAAGAACGAACTGGTCCAGGCGGCGGCGATGTACGCGGCGATACCGCTGATGTATCTGGGCGGATTGAAGTGAACGAATTAAAAAGGGGACACGTACCTTTTAATTACTTAAAAATTAAAAATATGTGCGGTGTAGCGAATGAAATTAAAAGGTACGTGTCCCCTTTTTAATTCATAGCCGAAAGGTGGAGTGCAAGATGAAGAGCAAATTCCTGGGAAAACACTTCATCACTCTTCAGGAGTGGGATCGTGACGAGATCGACACCCTTATACGGGTGACGCAGGATCTGAAGAACAAGTTCAAGTCGCGTCAACTCACCGAGTACCTGAAGAACGAGACGGTGTTCCTGATGTTCTTCGAGCAGTCCACCCGAACGCGCAACTCAATGGAAGCCGGGATCACGCAACTCGGCGGGCACGCCCATTTCCTCGACACGAGCACGATGCAGATTTCGCACGGCGAGGTGGCGAAGGATACGGCGATCATCCTCAGCCGTTACGGACACGCAATCGCCTGCCGCAACTGCACCTGGGGCGAGGGGAACAACTACCTGCGCGATCTCGCGAAATGGGCGACGGTGCCGGTGATCAGCATGCAGTGCGATCTGTATCACCCGCTGCAGGCGATCGCCGACCTGGTGACGATGCAGGAGCATCTGGGAGAGTTGCCGCGCAAGAAAGTGTCGATCATCTGGGCCTACGCGACGAGCCACAAGAAGCCGATCTCGGTACCGCTCTCGCAGGTGCTGCTGTTTCCCCGCTTCGCGATGGATGTGACGCTCGCCTACCCGGAAGGGTACCCGCTTCCCGACTGGGCGATGGAGCAGGCGCAGGAGAACGCGAAGGCCAGCGGCGGGACGGTGACGGTCACCCATGACCAGGACGCCGCCTACCGTGAGGCGGACGTGGTCATCCCGAAGAACTGGGGAAGCTGGGTGAGCAACCCGTCGAAGGATGTTGTCGACGATTTGCTCGAGAAGAACCGTCACTGGAAATGCACGGAAGAGCGGATGGCGTTGACGAAAGACAGCGCGCTGTACATGCACGCGCTGCCGGCGGACCGGGACAACGAGGTGGAGAACGCGGTGATCGACGGTCCCAAGTCGGTGATCTACGACGAGGCGGAAAACCGTCTGCACACAGCGAAAGCCGTGATGGCGATGACGATGGGCGGATACGAGGGATGAATACGATGACGCCGAACAAAAAGGTGCTGGAAGCGACGGTGCAGCGATGCCGCGAAAAAGGGATCATCATTCCGACCTACAAACAGATGCGGGACCCGAGCCTGGTGCCCGAAGGGATCAAGCAGGAATTGAAGAAGATCGGCCTTTGGGATTTGCATCCCCGGAATCTGTTCCGCATCACCTGGAAGAACGAACAGAAGGAAACAGGCGGCGGCTTTGGCGGCGTCAACTACCTCGAACTGCCGAGCGAGCTGACCGGGGTCGCAGCGAGGATTTTCGTCCTGCTCGGGAAGTATTTCCCGACCGGGGCGCACAAGGTGGGAGCGACGTTTGGCCCGCTGGTCGAGAAACTTGTAGCGGGCCGTTTCGACCCGACAACTCAAAAGGCGCTGTGGCCGTCCACGGGCAACTACTGCCGAGGCGGAGCCTACGATGCGTACCTGCTGGGCTGCGGATCGATAGCGGTGCTGCCCGAGGAGATGAGCCGGGAGCGGTTCGAATGGCTTGAAAAGGTCGGTTCCGAGGTGATCCGCACGCCGGGCGGCGAGAGCAATGTCAAGGAGATCTACGACAAGGTCAAGGAGCTGGTCGCCAAGCGTGGCGACGAGATCGTGGTGCTCAACCAGTTCGACCAGATCGGCAACGCCCTCTGGCACTACGCGGTCACAGGTCCGGCGATGGAGCAGGTGTTCAACGAGAACGTCAAGCCGGGCCAGCGATTCAGCGGCCTTTTCCTGACGCAGGGTTCCGCGGGGACGCTCGGGTCGGGCGATTACCTGAAAGAGGGGTTCCCCGGGGTCAAGGTTGCGGCGGGGGAAGCGGTGCAGTGTCCGACGCTGCTGCTGAACGGTTTCGGCGCGCACCGCATCGAGGGGATCGGCGACAAGCACGTGCCGTGGATCCACAACGTGAAGACGATGGACATGGTGGTGGACATCGACGACGCCGTCGTGATGCGCCTGATGCGCCTGTTCAACGAACCCGCCGGACACGCACTGTTGAAAAAAGCGGGGATCGATCCGAAGCTCGTCGACGGGCTCCACCATTTCGGTATTTCCAGCATCGCCAACATCGTCGGCGCGATCAAGATGGCCAAGTACTACGAATATTCGGCGAACGATGTAGTCTTTACGGTCGCCACGGACTCGATGGAGTTGTACCAGTCTCGTGTGCAGGAGGAGCGGAGCGCCCACGGCGAGTACAGCGATATGGATGCGGCGGTGGACTATGAG
>Ga0315555_1003562_pt1 | contig 10690 bp, 11 predicted proteins | sample SalMarSW160380MG_FD_202113 | JGI IMG/M metagenome (GOLD analysis project Ga0315555, IMG submission 202113) | Salt marsh sediment microbial communities from the Plum Island Ecosystem LTER, Massachusetts, United States - Salt Marsh Sediment SW1603-80 ...
CTATGCTCAAGCAGGAGGAAAGGGAACGAGAGACCATTTCGATCAATGATATTTTGCGTGACATGATCTCTCTCTTCCACAGTGAAGCCGTTATCAGAAACATAGAAGTCGAGATGGATCTTGCCGATCCATTGCCATTGGTCCATGTCGACCGGGTACAGATTCAGCAGGTGATGCTCAACCTTATTATGAACGCCGCAGAAATAATGTCGCACAATGAGCCTGAGCACAGAAAGATCGTGCTGCAAACACGCACTAATGATCACGGTGCAGTACAGGTGGCTGTGCGCGACCTCGGTCCTGGCATTGAAGAGAAAAACCTGGATCATATATTTGAGCCCTTCTTTACGACGAAACGCTCTGGTTTAGGGATGGGGCTTTCGGTGAGCCGGTCAATCATTGGAGCACACGGCGGCCGCATATGGGTTGAAAATAATCCGGATAAAGGGGTAACATTCTATTTTGAATTACCAGTGCTGAGTGGCAAGTGATCAGTGGACAGTGCTTAACGAAAAGTAATTAGTGAATAGTGATCAGTAATCGGTAATCAGTTATCAGTAAGAGAAGGATCATGACGGAACTGAATCATGCTCAGGGCTTTCGGAATTTGGTCGTCTATCAGAAGGCAAAAATGGTGTCACGCACAATCTTTGAAATTTCCAAGGACTTCCCGAAGGAAGAAACCTATTCCCTGACCGATGACTGATAACCGATCATCGATAACTGCGTTACAACTTACTGTTTTCATCATCGACGATGATGCCTCCGTTCGGACCAGCCTTAAAAGGCTGTTACGTTCAGCGGGATTTGAGGTGGAGACGTTCGCCACTGCTGAGCTGTTCCTGGAGCGCGAGCACTATGACGGAATCGGCTGTCTCGTTCTCGATGTGCGGATGCCGGGCATAAGCGGTATAGACCTGCAGGATGAGCTCAGCAAGGCGGATTACAGCATGCCCATTGTCTTTATCACCGGTCATGGCAATATCCCCATGGGCGTGCAGGCCATGAAAAAAGGCGCCGTCGATTTCCTTGCCAAGCCCTTTGATGATGAAGAGCTCCTGCAGGCGGTCAGGGAGGCGATTGGAAAAGACACGCACGCGAGAGCGGAATATGCCGAAGTGCTCGACATCCGCGGGCGCATTGATCTTCTTACTCCGCGCGAACTTGAAATCCTCCGTTACGTCATCACCGGTATGCTGAACAAGCAGATTGCCGCAAAGCTGAAGATCGCTGAAAAAACCGTCAAAGTGCATCGGGGCCGTGTCATGGAGAAGCTCGGTGTTGACTCGGTGGCCGATTTAGTCCGCTTGGCCGAGAAGGCAGGCATTAAACCCACCAAAGAATAAGCAGCAATCACTGATCACCGATCACTTGCCACTGACCACTTTCCTCTCATATAAGACCAAGGTCCAATAGACATCTGGTCAGGTCTTCTTTATTCTTTGTTACAAGCTATATAGTGCTCCCGCACACATATGACCAAAGGTGGAAGGGTATCCTTATGCCCCCTATGCAAAGCAAGGCCTATGTCATTGATGATGATGAGTCGGTCCGAAAGGCTTTCCAGAGGCTGTTGCGATCCGCGAATATCGACGTAGAGACCTTTTCCTCTGTCGAAGAATTCTTCAGCGGCGAACTGCAAGGCGATAATGCCTGCGTCATCGTCGATATACGCATGCCCGGTTCAACCGGTTTTGATCTCCAGCGGGAATTGACGTCACGAGGAATACAGATGCCGGTCATTGTGATTTCCGCCAGCGATGATGCACAGACCCGTGAACAGGCACGGAAACTCGGAGCGGCGGCATTCTTCCGAAAACCCATCGATGATCAGGCCTTGTTGGATGCCATCTGGTGGGCTATCTCGGGAACGAAGGGGGAAAAGCGGGTAGTAGGCAAAGGTTAGAGTGAGTGAACCAATAGAAAGGGCATCTTCAGCGAGCTTTTCTAGCTAGCTCGGTTTTTCTATTACCTCCTTAAGGGCCCCTATAATCTCAGCATACTGTTCACGCCGCCTTATGATAACAGACAGACGCGGACGGTGTAGCCGGTCGTAAAGAGAAAATATAATAGCTGAGAGGCGACGGCAGCGCGAATGCCGAGCTGAACTAACCACGCAGACGACTTGCCACGCTTCCGGCGCGAATCCCTCAAAGCGGGACTAAAGCGCAAAGCCACCTAATTCCAAAATATCAATCTTTTGCCGTTACCTGGATTCCGCTCAGATCGGCAATATAAGACCAAATTCCAATAGACACCTCTTTTATTGTATGCATATAATCACTAAAAAAAGAGGGGGAAACCAGCCATGAGGAACACATTATTTCGTTATGCGGTCTTAGTAGCAGTGATGATCGGCAGTTTGGCGATAACCGCGATCGCCGCCGAGGAGTCCGATGTGCGGATCCGGGTCGCCAAACCCGGCGCAACGGTGACCATCGACCAGTTCGTTGAGAATGGCAAGGTGCTCGTGAGCGTCGTCGATGCGGGGGAAAATCCGCTGTTGGGGCTGCATGCAGAGGATTTTGTTGTGACGCAATCCGGCCAGACGGCGAAGATCCTCTCGGTGCAGCCGATCACCGAGAGCCAGGACGTGCCCCGGAACATCGTTTTGGTGCTGGACAATTCGTACTCGATGGTTGAACGTAAGGCCGTTGAGCCACTGCTCGCCGGCGTCGACGAGCTGCTGAAGACCATCCGTCCGATCGACCAGGTGCAGATCGGCGTCTTTAACATGAAGCGGACGGTAAAAATGGGCGGCCGCGAACTCCATGTGGAGACGCTCAAATCGAACCAGCCGGCCGCGTTGCAGGAATTTGTGGCGAAGGCCTACGGCGGCATTACCTATCAGACGGTCCTTTACGAAGCGATGCTGGCCGGCCTAGATCTCATGGGCAAAATGCCGGCTGCCGAACCCCGGTTTATGGTGGTCTTTTCCGACGGGGAGGACAATACCAGCGCCTACAATCGAAATGATGTCCTCAAGATGGCGCAGGGGCTGGGGCTTTTTAATGCCTATGCGATCGACTTCATAGAAGGCCCGAAGAAGGACAAGTTCCTAACCCAGTTCACCAGCGAGAATCACGGGCAGATCTGGAAGGCCGAGTCGGCAACGAACCTCATCCCCATCTTCCAGAGCGTTGCCTCGATAATGGAGTATTACTACGTCGTCAGCTACGTGTTGCCGCCCACCGTCGCTCCGGCCAGCCTGACGATTGAAGAGATCAAGACCATCGATTCCTCTCCGATGCTCGGGCATATCTACTTCGCCGATGGGTCAAGCGAGATTCCCCCTCACTATGCGCGTTTCGCCGGGCCTGAGGAAACGCAAGGTTTCGATCCGCAGCAGCTGCGCGGTACGCTCGAAAAGTACTACCAGGTGCTCAATATCGTCGGCAAACGGCTGACGGATCATCCTGAAGCCCAGATCACGCTGGTCGGGTGCAATACCAACACCGGTACGGAGAAGGGGAATAAAGAGCTCTCCACCCAGCGCGCAGAGGCGGTGAGTAATTATCTACAGCAAGTCTGGAACATAGCTCCCGAGCGCATTGCGATTGAGGCGCGCAACCTGCCGGAGATGCCGAGTGCCAGCCGGCTCAAGGAGGGACAGGCGGAAAACCGACGGGTGGAAATACGCTCGACGGATCCCGCGATCCTTATGCCGATTCCGAGCATCTATCTCGAGGCCCAGATCGATACGCCTGCATTGACGTTGCGCCCGAGCGCAATCGCGCCGTGCGACATCGCACGCTGGCAGATCACCGCCGCCAATGCTGGCGGGAACCTGGCCGAACTAGCAGGGGAAGGCGCTCCGGCATCGGAAGTGCAGGTCCCCCTGCCGACTGCGGATCTGCGCGCGATTGGCACCGGCGGTGACATCGCGGTGACGATGGAGCTGCAGGACAACAAGGGGCACAGTGTCGTGTTTTCCCCCGGGCCGGTCAAGGTCAACTTCATCGAGACCAGTCAGCGGCTCGCGCACAAGCAGGATCTGAAGGTGCAGGAGAAATACGCCCTGATCCTGTTCGCCTTTGACAAGGATACGATCGACGCGCGCAACCAGGAGGTCGTTAACCAGGTCGTGGCCCGTATTCGGGAACTGCCCCAGGCCTTCGTCGAGATCGTCGGCCACACCGACAACATCGGCAAGGAAGACTACAATCTCAAGCTCTCCGAGCGCCGGGCGCTGGCAGTCTACCAGCTGCTGGCAACTGCCTATGGCGAAGCCCCCGGTGACCGCATCCGCTACTCGGGCGTCGGTCAGAACACCCCGCTGTACGACAACCTGTCGCCGGAAGCCCGGGCGTTCAACCGCACGGTGACCATCACGCTGGAATACCTGAGTGCGGAGTAGTGGGAACTGCAACAAGCGCTCAAGGGAACGGCTTATGGATTGAAACCAAAAGGAAGATTTTTTAATGCTAGCATGTAATTTTTCCGGTATCAGTAGGGCACTACTATCACCGAGCTTTTAAGGTTAGCTTGGTTTCCCTATTACCTCCCGTAGTGCCCCTCTGATCTCAGGGTACTTGAACGCAAAACTATATCTGAGCAGGCGGGAGGGGATGACCCGCTGGCCTTCGAGGATGACCGATCCAAACTCGCCGAGCACAAGGCGCAGCACAAAGGCAGGGGTGCGGAAAAGACTTGGTCGCTTCAGGACGTCTCCGAGGGCCCTGGCCAAATCCCGGTTGCGCACAGGATGCGGGGCGCAGCAGTTGATCGGGCCGTGGATGTCTTGATTATTAAAGACGAACAAGAAGGCGCTCAAAAGGTCCTCCATATGAATCCAGGAGAACCACTGATTTCCACCCCCCAAGGGCCCCCCGATGAATTTCTTGAATAAAGGGATCATCTGCCCCAGCACGCCCCCGGTCTTTCCCAGGACGAGGCCGAATCGGGTTATGGTTACCCGGCTCCCCTTATCAGCAGCCTTCAGCGCCTCCCGTTCCCAATCCGCAGCTAGCCTGGCCAGGAAGTCGTTGCCCGGGCCATCCTCCTCTGTCAACTCCTCATCCCCCCGGAACCCATAGTACCCTACTGCCGAGGTGCTGCAGAGGAGCGTTCCCTTTTTGGCGGGCATGGCATCCACTACATTGCGCGTCGTGAGGATGCGGCTGTCGTACATGAGGCGTTTGGTCTCTGCTGTCCACCGCGAAAAGATCGAGGCCCCGGCAAGATTGATCACGGCATCCTGCGCGGCGACCGCATCCTGCCAATTCCCCGGCATGGTGGTATCCGCCGCAACGTAGTGGACTTCAGACGGCGTGTACGGCCTCGGTTGGGGGGAGTGATCCACCACAGTGACCTGATTGCCCCCTTTGAGCAATCTCATGGAGAGCTGGGTCCCCACAAACCCCAGCCCGCCGGTGATCATGACCTTCATGGCTTCTCCTTGCGGGAGTGTGTAACGGCACACCCCGCTCGACCCCTTATGAATCCTCCTCAGCCCCGATGAGCGGCAGGACCTTGTCGACCTTGAAATATACTAAGAAGAAGCAGTTTTCCTCCTCCCCGCACGCTGCACCATATTTCCCCTGGCGAATGGTTTGGATCAACTCGCCTTCTGTCTCCTCCCGTATCTTAGTAAGAAACAACCGGACGCCCTTGTATCCGGTACCTTCCTCGATAAAGAGATAGGCCGCGTGATCGTTGGACTGCAGATGGTGATGGGTCAGGCGGTCGGGCATGATAAAAGCGAGTGTTTCCGGGTTCATGACATGAGGCCTGGCATAGACGGCTGCATCCACGCGCCCCTGGCCATCCGCCGTTGCCAAGACCCCGGTGCCCTTTACGCCTTTGAAGTATTGATCGAGATCCATCATCAGTCTCCCTTCTTCATATAGTGGCGGCTGCAAAGCACTTTACTCTCATATATTCTACTGAAAGCATACGACAGTGAGGATCAGATATCTATGGGACCTTGGTCCTATACAGCAGGATAATTCAAGGGGGGAGAAGCATGGGAAGACTGACAAGCGATTTGTTTCATTGGATAGCGGATAAATAAATGGTGGCGGTGCAGGGAATTGAACCCCGGACACTGCGGATATGAGCCGCATGCTCTAACCATCTGAGCTACACCGCCACGCCTGTTATGGTTTGGCTGCTATTGTATGTAAGGCCAGGGGGGGTTGTCAACCCTGCCCGCACAGTCAGGGACCGATCTCCTTCCGCATCTTTCTTATCGTTGCTGTGCGGTCGGGGGTGCCGAAGATCCCTGAGCCCGCCACAAAGATGTCGCCCCCGCGGCGCGCAAGGTCCCCGATATTTGCCACTTTGATCCCCCCGTCCACCTCGATCTCGACCTTCAGCTTCCGCTCGTTAATGATACGCTTCAACTGCTCTATCTTGGGGAGCATCTGGGGGATGAACTCCTGCCCCCCAAAGCCCGGGTTCACCGTCATGATCATCACCAAGTCCAGGTCGGGGAGGATGTACTCGAGGTCTTCCAGGGGGGTCGCGGGGTTGAGAGCCACCCCCGCTTGGATCCCCTTTTCCTTGATGGCGTTGACTGTTCGGTGCAGGTGCGTACAGGCCTCCACCTGGACAGTAAGGATATCGGCCCCCGCCTCGATAAACGCATCGAGATAGAGATCGGCGTTTTCGATCATGAGGTGGACGTCGAGGGGGATGCTCACGACCTTTTTCAGTGCCTTGATCACTACCGGGCCGATGGTGATGTTGGGGACAAAGTGCCCGTCCATCACATCCACATGTATCCAGTCGGCCCCGGCCTCGATCACCTCCTGGACCTCATCGGCCAGGCGGGCCAGATCGGCCGAGAGGATCGAGGGAGCTATCTTCTTCATCCACCTGACTCCGCGGCGAGCCGGACGGCCTGCCTCGTCTTTTTCTTCAGCCGGTTGATCCGGCGCTTGTAGATGGTGGCCATCCGTCTGTCGCCTTTTTCCAGTGCCTCGGCCCGCTTGGCCTTGATTATCATGATCCGCTTTTTCAGCTCCTTGACGTTCAACTCTTTTTTCTTCGTCGCCTTTTTGGTGACCTTGGCAGGTTGCGGCTTCTCCTCGGGGACCACCTTGGCCTGCCTGATAATGTCCAGGAGTTCCTCCTTCTTCATGCCGCTGACGCCTTCGGCCCCGCGCCCCTTGGCCAGTTCCCGGAGTTCCTTGACCGTCATCTTGTCGAGAGATTTCTCTTTTGCTGACATATGTGCTCCCTTTTTCTGTTTCTCAAAGCGATGAGATCAATCAATAACAGAGATTGGAGGAAAAAGCAAGAGCGGTGACAAGGGGGTTGACTTTCGCTGCTCGGTGCATTAATAAGGATGGTACGTGGGGTTTTACAGGTTCAAACACGGGGTTGCAGGAGGCCTCCGATTGCTCTCGGGATCAGATCCGGCAAGACGCAAGGAGTTACTTTAAGCAGCCAGGTGATCCACATCGAGCCCCTCGGCGCAAGCAAGCGGATTTTTGTCAGGGTGGGGGAGAACGAGCTGCGGACCGTGGCGGAGGCGGATGCCAAGGACGCCATCGCCGACAAGGTCTCCATCTCCTTCTCTTCAAAGGATGTGTTTCTCTTTGATGCTCGGAATGGAAGGCGATTGTACCTCAAATGAATATCTGTCTTTTTCTCGATGAAAGGCTTGCTAATTGATCTCAAAGAACGATAAAATGTCTTTAGATTAATAAGGAAACAGAAAGATGGAATTCAAGGAGAGGCTTGAAAAAGAAATCAAGAATATCGTCGATCAACTTGTCAGGGCCTATAAACCGCAAAAAATTATCCTCTTTGGTTCTTTGGCGAAAGGTGGAGGAGAAGCCCGGGATATCGACATCTTTATTGTTAAGAAAGATGTGCCTGAATTAGGTGTTGATCGGATACGTCAATTAGACAGCCTTATAAAGTATAGGATCGCTACTGATTTTATTGTCTATAAACCCGGTGAGGTAGAGGAGCGGTTGAGATTGAGAGATCCTTTTATCAAAACTATCTTTGAGGAAGGTAAGGTCCTCTACGATGCCGAATGAAGAAATTGCGCAGGAGTGGATAGACCGGGCGGAAGAAGACTTTGGGTTTGCCTCCTCATCTGTGAAGCTTGAGAATTATTTTGCTCAAATCTGCTTCCACTTTCAGCAAGCGGCTGAAAAACATCTCAAAGCGTTTATCATCGCACACGACCTCGAATTTAGGCCTGTCCACAACCTGTTAGAATTATTGGCTATCTGCAAGGAAAAGGATGCAAACATTGCAGAAATAGAAGAAGCATGTCGATATCTCAATCCGTTCTATATTGATACCCGCTACCCCGTCAATTGGCCTACCCAGTATGATAACGAGACCGCCCTTATGGCACAAGAGGCTGCTGAAACCATAAGGACGTGGATTAAGGCGTCCTTGCACATGTAAAAATAAAAAGCGTTACAGTCACCCTGAGCGCCCAGGTGACCCTTATCGAGCCCCTCGGGGCAAGCAAGCGGGTCTTTGTGAGGGTGGGGGAGAACGAGCTGCGGACCGTGGTGGAAGCGGATGCCAAGGTAAAGATCAACGACACGGTCACCATCACCTTCTCTTCAAAGGATGTGTTTCTCTTCGATGCCCGGACCGGGGGGCGGGTGGATATTGAGTGAGTAAAAGGGTCTACACTTATTTTAAATTAATCTTCAACCTTCGTCTTTACACTCTCCTACAGACACCATATAATAATAGCGCCAAATCTATTATGATGAGTTGCATTTATTGTAAGACCTTACTAATTTATCTAAGTTTAATTAATAATATGGACGATGTTGCGCGACAGGGGGGTAATAAACAATGGACAGATTAAAAGCGTTTGTCGGTCATAGTTTTGATGAGAAGGATCAGGGATTAGTTCAGTCGTTTCTGAGTTACTTCGATAGCTTAAAGGATACCACAGGTCTTGAATGGGATCATGCTGAGAAGGCCGAACCGAAAGAGTTATCGAGAAAAGTAAGAGAAAAAATGGAAAATAAAGATCTTTTTATTGGAATATTTACAAAAAAAGATAACAGTATCGAACCTGACAAATTGAAAGGCATAAGAAAATATTACTTAGGATCTAAAGCAGATAATTTTAGATGGGGTTCGTCAGAATGGATAATTCAAGAGAGTGGATATGCGCTTGCTAAAGGAATGGAGCTAATATTGTTGAAAGAAAAAGACGTTTACATTACTGCTGGCCTACAAGGAGATATTGAGTTCATCCCCTTTGCAAGAGAAAACCCCGATGCTTGTTTTAAAAAAATAAATGAAATGATAGGAAGTATGATTGGTAGTAAAAAAAGCAAGGGAGCATATAGCGAAAAGCAGGAAAGTACAGAAGATTTAGAAAAACGGGAAATCGAAAGACAAGAGGAAGAGGTTAAGCAAGAGATTAAAGAGAAAAAACAAGATGCATTTGATAAACTCGCCAACGCTATATTTAATGAAAAAGACTATGTCAAAGCTCAAAAAATATATGAAGAAGAACTTGCAACAACACTTTTAGATGATGAAAAAGAACCGTGGCGAGCTATTGTTCTAAAATATTCGCATGGGCTTGGTGATAAAGAGGCATTTAGTAAATTAGAAAAACTCGCTGAGGAAAATAAGTATAACCCCGAAGTAGTATGGCAACTAGCTGTGCGTTATAAAGAAATGAGAGAGTTTAAAAAAGCAAAAGAAAAATATTTGCAAATAAGCACCTTGTACGACCCAAAACAAGAAGATGATAGAAAAGGGATTGTAAATTGTTATAAGCAAGCAAGTCTGTGTTTAGCGTATGACGGTAAATATGATGAAGCAATTGAGTTACAATCAGAACTTTTGTTTCAAGAGAGCCTTAAAGAATACAAAGTGAGAGTGCTAGCAGGTTTAGCTACGATAGCAAAAACAAGTGATGACTCAGAAAAGTTTTGTATATATGCAGAAGGTTCTCTAAACTTAGACTCCTCTGATTCTGATTTAAGATTTGATTTGGCATATCGATATAGCCAAACAGGACATGTCAAGTTGAGTTTGTTACACTATAAAAAATTGACGGATACGATAAAATCGCTGGCAGGGCTCAATAACTTGGGAGTTGCATATGAAACTCTTGGGCTTTCTGCAAAAAGCATAAGAAGTTATTCTGATGCAGCAGAACTTAATCATACGCTTGCTATGGCTAATATTGCTCAGAGATACTTAGATGGTGGCTTTGTTGAAGATGCCAAAAGTCAGATAAGAACGGCTAATGATTTATCTAAAGAGGGAATAGAGATTCACGGGAATATTGGTTTGGCTAAAAATAGATTAGATAAAATATTAGAGGATGAAGAAGAGAAGGAAAAGCAATTATTGATAGAGGCGGAGAAAGAAAGGGAGTTTAGAACAAAATATTCTGAAGCTTATTATTTTGGCAAAAGCATTGTGAAAGACAAATTTGAGGGTATTTGGAAAACACCTTTGGGTAATTTGGAATTAATATTTGATGAGAAGCAATGTACTTTTGCAATTGAAAAAACAATTGAGGAAAAAGTGGAGGCATCAACAGGACTGGCAGGGCTTGTCTTACATGGAGCGACTTCCGGAAAAGAGAGGATAAAAAAGAAAAATATCAAGGGTATAGTCCCATTTAAGCCACCAGATATGATAGAGTGGTGGCATGACGAAGAGACATAGATGTCCTCGATGTTCTTATAGCAAAAGCTATGTAATTAGGCGACAAAAGCGCCGTTGTGTCAGA
>Ga0315555_1003566_pt1 | contig 10686 bp, 11 predicted proteins | sample SalMarSW160380MG_FD_202113 | JGI IMG/M metagenome (GOLD analysis project Ga0315555, IMG submission 202113) | Salt marsh sediment microbial communities from the Plum Island Ecosystem LTER, Massachusetts, United States - Salt Marsh Sediment SW1603-80 ...
ATCGTGTGGGTATCCTTCCAGTTGGAGCTCTTCCCGAACAGCTTTTTTTGGTGCCACCGAATAGCCGCATACGTAACCGCGAGCCAAAATTGCCACCATGTACGCGCTCCGACCTGATTTACCACATCTCCCGGCTTGATAACCTTCAGGATCGCCTCACATGATGCATTGACCAACTTACGGTCTTTGTAATTTTGTGTAGCGGTCATTGTTACTCCTCCTCTTGTGTTGACAAGGTCTTATGACGGCGGAGAATGAGGCCAGCCGCCGCTTTTAAGCGGTCGGCTGGATGCTTGTTTTGACTTTTTATCATATTTTTTCTCTATGTTTTTGACCTATCTTGCTTTTCTTTTGACATATTTCGGCTTTTTTAGGGGTAGGTAGGGGGGTTGCCGCGGAGATAAAACAGGGCTAGGGCCTATTTATTCTATCTTATATTCAACCGACTATTGCAGAATCCAGGGTTGACGGAAATGGCTCGTCTCGACCTCAGTGAGAATGTATGAAGGCCTAACTGGTCATCTGCAAGTACGTGACGAGATTGACGTCCTTTCCGGCGATGCCGAGTTTGCGCCTGATGCGCTCGCGGTGCCTGCTGATGGTGGCCGGGGAGATATTCCGTATCTCGGCGATCTCTTTGGTCCTGAGCCCGCTCCGGATCATGTTGCATATCTGGATCTCGGTCGGTGTCAGGGATTGATACCTTTTGGAGATCTGGCTGATGAAGGGAGCGGCGATATCCTCGAGGTTGTCACGCAGGAGTTCTACGTACTTCTTCTTGGGGCCTGTCACGGCCCAGGTCAGTTCCTGCAGGATCGGCAGCAGTACCTTCTCGACGTTATCCTGGATCTGCTTGTAGATCTCCTTCTTTTCCTCTTCTATCCTGTTCATGAGGGTCTTGAGGGCCGAATTGGCTTCCCGCAGCGCGTGTCTCTCGACGGTAAGCTGGCGGTTGGTTTCGTGCAGCTCCCGTTCTGCGTCGAGGTGCATGGCAATCTTGCCGATCCTCTCGGCAACGGCATCGAGCAAGGCGCGTTCTTCAAAGAGAAACGGCCCCTCATGTGCCGGCGGGCGCTCTTCAAGGTAGAATATCGTTACCTCGCCCACCGGTTCGCTGTACATGAATATCTGGGATGACTGGCGCCACTGGGTCACCTTGAATCCCTGGCTCTTGAAGGTTTTGTTCTGGAACATGATCCGGGCGCAGGTGATCTTCGGGTACTGCCAGGACGGCGGCAGGATGTTAACGACGGCGGAAAGGACATCATCGATCGAGTTGGATTCAGATTCTACCAGCTGAGCGATGGCATAGAGGCAGTTCAGCTCCTTGATGCGTTCGCGCAGCGCCCGTTCGACACCCTCCGGCTCGCTCTCTTTGCTGGGAGGTATCCTCCATCGTATACCGGGCAATGCCTCGGGAGGGGTTACATCCCCGGGGTGATCATCTATCTGCAGTCGAGGTGGTTTCTTGGTCATGTCCACCCCCTCTCGTATGCCTATATCATAGGTGCAAATGCTAGGCAATAAATTCCAAAGTTTTTGCCTATAGAATATAGGCATTACTTGTGTAATTAATCCTGATTTACAACGCATCATTATACCGTTTAAATTCTGCCTGTCAACCAACATCTTCTGATGGGGAGGTGAAAAATGTCTCATGTATCAGTCGAGACCATCCTTGGGGAGCGGAGGAGCCAGCCTCATCAGCTCCTAGAGGTCCTGCAGGACATCCAGGAGGCCCACGGTTACATCTCCAAAGAGGCGGCGACGGCCGTTTCCCGATATCTGGGGGTGCCGCTCATCGAGGTATACCGCGCGGCCAGTTTCTACAAGGCCTTATCGCTGGAGCCTCGCGGGAAACACGTTATCACGCTCTGCATGGGGACGGCCTGTCATGTTCGGGGTTCCAATCTCCTGCTCGACCAGGCCAATTCCCAGCTGGGGATGGACAATGGCGGCACCACGAAAGACGGCCTGTTTACCGTGGAGCGTGTCAACTGCCTCGGGGCCTGTGCCATTGGGCCGGTTACCGTTCTGAACGGCGTGTACAACCATCACATGACATCCGCCAAACTCAGTTCATTGATCGACTCAGTCCGCAAGGCCGAAGTCCCGCAAGCGGGAGATGCCGCTCCCGCTCTTCAATATAGAGATAAGGATTACGGGATCCCGAAGCGGGAATAGCGGCAAAGAAGGGAGAAGTCAATGCCCAGGGTTAATGCCATCGGCGAGCTTTCGGCACTGCAAGAGCGGCTTCGCGCCGGTCGTGCGGAGGCGGGGACGATCCTCACCGTATGCGGGGGGACCGGTTGCCAGGCAAGCAGGTCCGGGGCGGTGATTGATGCGGTACGCGACGAGCTGGAGCGCCAGGGATTGAGCGACAGCGTTACGCTCCGCATCACGGGCTGTCAGGGCTTCTGTGAGCAGGGTCCGATCATGGTCATTGATCCCAGCAACGTATTCTACTGCCACATTGAGCCGGAGGACGTCGGGGAAATCATTTCGCGGAGCGTCCGGGGAAACGAGGTCATAGACCGTCTGCTTTACACGGATCCCGCTACGGGAAAGAAGGTGCAGACCGAGGAGGAGATCTCGTTTTACCGCGCCCAGGACCGTGTGCTCCTGTCCCAAAACAGACAGATTGATCCCTGTGCGATCGAAGATTATTTTGCCATAGACGGCTATGGTGCGCTGGCCCGGGTACTTACCGAATACGCCCCTGAGGCCGTTATAACCGAGATCAGCGCCTCCGGTTTGAGGGGGCGCGGTGGAGGCGGTTTCCCGACGGGGAGGAAATGGGCCGATTGCCGGGCCGCGCCGGGTGATGAAAAATATGTCATCTGCAATGCCGATGAGGGAGACCCCGGCGCGTATATGGATCGGAGCGTTTTGGAGGGGAACCCTCACGCGGTCCTCGAGGGAATGAGCATTGGGGCCTGGGCAGTCGGCGCAGAACGAGGATATGTGTATGTCCGCAAGGAATACCCCTTGGCAGTCGATCATACCCGAAAGGCCATCGCGCAGGCCAGGGAGTTCGGTCTTCTGGGTGAAAACATCCTCGGGTCGGGGTTCAATTTCGACGTGGACGTAGCCCGCGGCGGCGGCGCCTTCATCTGCGGGGAGTCCACCGCCCTCATGGCGTCAATAGAAGGGAAGGTCGGCGAACCGAGGCCCAAGGACGTCCATGCCGTCGAGGACGGGCTCTGGCACAGGCCGACAACCCTCAATAACGTGGAGACGTGGGCCAACATACCGTCCATCATCAAAAACGGTGCCGCATGGTTTGCCTCAAAAGGTACCGAAGGCAGCAAGGGCACCAAGATATTCGCCCTCACGGGTCAGGTGAGGAATACAGGCCTTGTCGAAGTGGCCATGGGTACCCCCCTCAGGAAGATAATTTTTGATATAGGCGGAGGTGCGATCAACGGCAGGGCCATCAAGGCCGTGCAGACGGGCGGTCCCTCCGGAGGATGCCTGCCGACGGACCTTTTTGATCTCGCCGTGGACTTCGACACCTTGGCGCAGGCCGGTTCCATGGTGGGCTCGGGCGGGATGGTAGTGATGGACGAGAAGACGTGTATGGTGGATGTCGCCAAGTATTTTCTGGCGTTTCTGCTCGACGAGTCGTGCGGCAAGTGCGTGCCGTGCCGGATCGGCATAGACCGCATGCTCGAAATCGTCACGGACATCTCCGAAGGTCGCGGCACGCCTGAGCAGATCCCTTTGCTGGAAGAGCTGGCGGAAACGGTCCGGGAGACATCTCTCTGCGCGCTCGGCAAGACCGCGCCAAACCCGGTGATCTCCACCCTCCGGTACTTCCGTGAAGAGTATCTGGCGCACATCACGGAGAAACGCTGCCCCGCAGGCGTATGCCGCGAGATGATTGAGTACGTGATCGACGAGGAGAAGTGCACGGGGTGCGGCGTCTGCATGCGCGCATGCCCGTACGAAGCAATCAGCGGCACAAAGAAAGAGCCGCACGTCATTGACCCGCTGGCATGCAGGAAATGCGGCATCTGCTCGGACGGGTGTGTATTTGAGGCCATCACGGTTCACTCTGGGGGGGTGCTATGCTACAGTATGTGACCTTGACTATCGACGGCGCGAAGGTCCGCGCACCGAAGGGAACAAGTGTGCTCGATGCCGCGGTACAGTACGGCATCTGTATACCGCACCTCTGCCATACGCCTGATCTTTCCGATATCGGAGCCTGTCGTCTGTGCATCGTCGAGCATGTGAGGAACGGGACGTCTACCATAACCGCCTCCTGCACGTTACTCGTGCAGGAAGGCATGGTGATCCGTGCAAATTCGGACAGAGTCAGACAGTTGCGAAAGAACGTGGCGGAACTGCTGCTCACCGAGGCTCCCAACTCGCGCGCCATCCAGGACCTCGCCCTGCGCTGCGGTGTCAAAGAGCCCCGCTATCCTTTTCGGAATAATGACTGCGTGCTGTGTGGCCGGTGTGTCCGCACCTGCGCGGAGCTGTATCGAGCACATGCCATCGGGTTCGTAGGTCGCGGCAAAGATCGCCATGTTGAATTTCCATTTGATGTCCGACCAGATTTCTGCCTGCTCTGCCGGGCCTGCATACTGGTCTGTCCCATGTCAATCACACCCTGCGACGGGCCCATGAAGCGCGGAGAAGAACGGTTCTGTGGAAAATGCGAGTCACAACTCCAGGTTCCGCAATACGAAGACGGAGACTGTTTCTGGTGTGACCTTGGTCGCGGTTTCGGCTGCACCCGGCACAGGTAACGGCATACAAGCCACGCCACCGTCGTCTTTAGGAGGCCGCAGGGAGGTTCGGGAAAGCGGCAGTTTATGCCTCTCCATAAAATAGTCCTTGACTTCTGTGAGTAGAGGTGTTATTCTTCAGTAGAAGTCACAGAAGTTTTTGTAACCAAGTAAATACAAAGAGGCCACAAAGACTTTTAAGCTTTGTGGCCCCTTTTTCAACAAGGTGATTCTGGGACTTTAATCTTGAGAAAGGAGGTACCGGTAATGTCAGAAGGAACTGTAAAGTGGTTCAATGATGCCAAAGGGTACGGTTTTATCGAAGGCGAAGACGGGAACGATGTATTTGTCCACTATTCTGCCATTCAGGGTGGTGATGGTGGCTTTAAGTCGCTTGTCGAGGGTGCGCACGTCAGCTTTGATGTCGAGCAAGGTCCCAAAGGTCCCAGCGCCATCAATGTTGTGAAACTGTAATCAACTGCCGCCGAATCTCCTCGTATCTAGAAGGAGGTTCGGCGGTATCTTTTTTATCAAGGCGAACACAGCTATTTCTAATGCTGTCTTTTTTTTGCCTTCCAGCCGGTTTCCCTGAAAAAACCGAGGATTACCATTCCGATTACGATTAAGGCTGCCCAGAACATGAAGGGCATGCCGCTCTTGATACTTGCCAGGCTGTTTCCGAGGGGGGGGGGCGGCCCCGCCTATTGCCGAATCGATTGTTATCAGGCAATTGAGCTTCACGTTATGGGGCCAAAGATCTGAGGTTAGTTGGCAACATGAGTGATGCGTATGGTAATCACTAATAGCTTGTTGTCAAGTGCCTGAAAGACCAATGCTCTTTTCAGCTTCCACACCGACACATAGTCCTTGACTTCTGACGGTAGAGGAGTTATCGTGCATTTGAAGTCACAGAAGTTTTTGTACAACCAGGTAATCAGAGGGGTCACAAAGACTTTTTAGCTTTGTGGCCCTTTTTGCGACAGGGTGACTCTGAGGCTTTAATCTTGAGAAAGGAGGTACCGGCAATGCCGCAAGGAACAGTGAAGTGGTTCAATTCTTCCAAAGGTTATGGTTTTATCACGCCCGAAGATGGCAATGATGTATTTGTTCATTATTCTGCCATTAAGAACGGTGAGTTAGGTTTTAAGTCACTTGTCGAGGGTGAGCGAGTCAGCTTTGATGTCGAGCAAGGTCCCAAAGGTCCCAGCGCCGTCAACGTCGTGAAACTGTAATCCACAGATGCTCACGTCTTCCTTGCGCCACAGGGAGGACGTGAGTTCTTGCTTGTTTCTCAAATCGCCAACCCCGGAGCAACAGAGGAGGTATCCCGCGCTGTGTCTCTTTGTGAATAAAGCAGTGATAAAACCTGTCGTCATTGCGACCCCGGATCCCCTTGACTCCCATGGTGACAAAAAATGTCGTTTTTTGGAAAATAAACGCCCCTATTCTTCTATTTCCCCTTTTATTAGTCATAACCTTTTAATATCTAAAGGTTTTGTAAGTTTTTATATTGGCACAGAATATGCTTCGTGGCACGAGGGTAGGTCGTATTCTTACAAAGAGACTTCTCAATATCTTGTTTGAGCAGGGTGTCATAGCTTTTCTCTGGTTGACGCAACAGGAGCTTCACGATATACACGTGCACCCTGATTGAGTTTTTTTATGAGGTGTCCATGAATTTTCCCGATCAACGTTATGTTTATAGGAACCTGCGCCTGAACTCAGTAAATCTCCCCGAGCTCACTGGCGACCTCGTGGACGACCAATTTACGGGCTACGCTGTTCTCACGACCAATGACCGCGACCTGAAACTGATGTTTGACTTCGGAGGATTCCTCGGTGCAGCGCTTGATGGAAAGCCTGTCCCTGCGGGCGGTGAAGCCAAGGCGGTATTGCCTTTTCACGAAGACGGGGCGTTAATTGACATCGTCGAGCTCCCCAGCCGGCTCGTGCAGATCATGTGGGGGATATTTTTCGGCACTAACCTCACCGGCGAGCTACCCACGGAATTAGTCGACCTGGAAGGGCTGACCTCCAAATACGACGGAAAGGTTGCGAGCGGCGCGTTGGTATTATATCAAAAGGGTTCGCCCAGTGCTGTTATGTCGGTCGAAGATGGTGAGCGGCAGTTTGTTACGTCTGAGGAAGAATTCCGGCAGCTCTACGATGAAGAGGGCACGACGCTCGCACTGTTTTCGTTTGATAACGCCCACCAGGCGGGTCCTGCCGCTGCCCTAAAAAATTTCTTCAAAACTTTAGAAAAATCAGACAACGACGTCCGTGAGGCGTTAATCCGTAAGGTTAAAGAATATTATCCGCAAGATGTCCAAACGCTCGTCGCCTTGGTTGAACGCGAGTTTAAAGGACCGCAAGACCTCGAGCCGGTATTGGAAAAAGTTGAGGAATATATTAGGCTCTTCGTAGACAGCGGTATCACTCATGGATTCATCACAGACCTCAGAGAGACTGCTGCGCGCGAAATAAAAACAGAGTAGGGAGGAGCATATGATAGACATTAAACTTCTGAGTTTCGTGATTTCTGGCCTCGCCATTATCACGATGTTAATCTGCGTGATACGCGGCATCATCTTCTATCGCCGAATCACGGGCGGCAAGATTAAGCGGCGTGTGACAATCCTGGTGGCCCTGCTTTTGTTCTTCTTCGTTGGGTATATCGCAAGTCCTTTTTTCTACCTACTCGAGAAAATGGAGTATACATCGCTCATCGTCTATCTCGTCTTCTTTTTCGGGGCACTCTTCGTGTTGCTCAGTATAGACACAATGCACGCCATATTGAAGTTTTTCGCGGTCGTCGACCGCGATCGGAAGGGAAAATAAAACCTCACTGCCGTGGAGGTCAGCGGAGACGAGCGAAAATACTTTTATGCAATCCTTTTTTCTCACCATTGGATCCCTTTTTCTTTGAGGTAATCCTGTGCTGGTTCAAAGCCCATTTTGGCAGCCGTTTTATAGTCATTGATAGCCTTTTGACTTTTACCAAGTTTTTCATAACAACGTCCGCGATTAGCATAAGAGATTGAAAGTTTTGGTTGCAACTCTATAGTCTTAGTGTAATCTATAATAGCCTGTTCGTATTTACCAAGCCTAAAATAGTTATTTGCCCGATTATTATAGGCACCGGCGAATTTTGGATCTAACTCTATGGCTCTGGTGTAGGCATCAATCGCCTCTTCGTATTTACCAGGCTTTGCAAGTTGTCTGCCTTTATTATTCCAATCTTCAGCACTATCACCGAAGGCTAGGCAAGGAATGACCGCCAAAATAACTAAAACAACAAGTGCGATGATTAGCTTTTTCATTGTCTTAACTCCTTAATTTCTAGGGGGTATGTTTCCGGGGCAATACTACGAATTTTCCTGCACCCAGAAAAATATAAACAGTGTCCCTCCTGCTACAGATGAAGTGCGCATAAAAAGAAAAGACCCAGGCTGCCTATCATTAGGGTACTCCGCACATAGTCCAGTTGGCGCAGCCGTCCTGCTCCGCGTCAATATGGTTTTGGTAACACACGCCCGTGTTAACACACAGAATCGGTAAACCCCCTGGACAGCAAAGGCCGGCGGGGCAACAGTTGCTGCCCGATGGACAGCAATTTCCATCTCCGCAGCAGACATTTCCGCCAGGACAACAGTAGTCTCCGCAGTCTACGGGATATCCTTCCGGACATTCGGTAGTTGCCACAGAATTCACCAGACCGAAAAGACCAAATAATACGGCTGCCGTGAGAGCCAAAACCAGAAAAATCTTCTTCATGGGGTGTCTCCTTTCTCCCTTTTAAATGCAACTCCTCAAAAATTCACCGTATGAGCAGTCCTTTGAGTCAAACGTAGATTTGTCCCTCTTTTTGTATATTGGATTTTGTATATTGGATGCCAAATTTTTGCCTTTAATGGTATTTCTAACGTATTAATTTTAAAAGGATTTAAGTTACATGGTAGACAGGTGGGGAGAACGACACATTCGAGAGACTCGCTTTGTCTGTGGAAGAGACAAAAATTGGCATGTATCGTATCAGAGTATTCACCTTCGGGCAACAAAAAGGCCCCTTGTGCAGGGGCCGGTGGGGGAGATGGGGTGAGAATGTTAGCGGGATTTGTCTGCGGAGAGGGAGGCTGACATCACAATGCCCTCGTGGACGACCTCATTATCCTTACCCAACACGTATGGCACGTGTCCCTCCTGTTACCTGTGCCTTTGTTGCTCAGCGTCAGGCCGCGGCTGCCTACTGTCCCGATGGGATTGGGGGCTGGGCCTCTGTCCCATGTTTGTCTGTTTCTGCACTGCCCCTTCTTGTTTTGACCCATGATCTTGGGCTGCATGGACCTCCGTTGGCTCTCGCACGGTCTCTCGGAGCACCGAACTGGATCGGGGTTGCTGCTCCGCAGTACGGGGCTGCGTTGGCTCCTTTTGTATGCGCTGCGGTGCAGTATCAGAAGGGTGTGCTGAACGAGCATCGGGTTTGTTGACCACCTGAGGCCTTTTGGCCGTTTCGGGCTGTTTGTTTGCCGCCAGCCTATCCGGCTCTTTCTTTTCCTGGGCCAGTTGCTCTGTGTTGGGCTTGCGTGTCGGAGCGGGTTTGACCTCCGTGTCGGCCTTTGGGGCCTCCTTGCCCACTTTGTTCAACTGTTTTTTGATTGGCTCCTGGACGGTCTTCTCTTGAGTCACTGACATGGATCGTGATGGTTGTTCCGCAGTGCGGGGCTGCGGCTGGTCCTTTTGTATGCGCTGCGGTGCAGTATCAGAAGGGTGTGCTGCGCGCGAATCAGGGTTGTTGATTGCCTGAGGCTTCTTTACCGTTTTGGTCTGGATATCCACCCCGGACTTTTCTCGCCCCTTTTCCGCTTGTACAGGTTGCTTCTTCACGGGCCGCTGGGTTGGATTTTGGCTGGCCGGGGCCTCGAATGTACGGGGGGGTTGAGCCTCCGTTTTTAATCGTACCTCCTGTTGCCGTGTTGGAGAAGTCCGCACAGGATTAGGGACGGTTTTTCGGATCGCGGACTGTGGACGGATTGTTTTCGTTACGTAGACCTGTCGCTCTTTGAGTCGCGTGTGAAGCAGCGTTCTTCTCTTGATTAATGGTTGTTTCACATCCACGTGATAGGCAACCGTATAACGCCGTGGCCCCCACCATGGATAGTGATGGTGCACTCGGATAATATTGACGAAGAACCACGGCCGCCACGTTATCCAGTAGAAAGGGCTCGGTACATCCCAGCATTCGTAGACGAGCAAGGTCCGCGGCCAGAACAGGGGACCCCAGTAGTAATAGTGATAGGCATACCGATACCGTGGCCATTGATCCCAGTAGTCGGCGTAGGTACGATGGACTACCGTAATCTGAGGCCTTGTATCGAGATATTCTATGCGAATATCTCGTACATCAAGAGAGTCACTGCCTTCGGCTACGATATGCATTTCTACCATACCGCCATCCACGTGCCTGTTTGAGGGTACGGTAATGGTTTCAGTGGATCGTTCCGAGCGAAGGACAAACGTATCACCGTATAAAGGGGCCTCCTCGTCCGCGTCCAACACTTCGTACTTATCTCGATCAGCGCTCTTAATCCAGAGCCTGCCCGCTATACTGTCATCCTGGGCTTCATCACGATACCGAATCGTGATCTTCAGATACTGGGCCCAGCGGGGGACAGGGAAATAATAGATGGCGCTTGCCAGACCTGGTTCATCTGCATCTGCCCCTCCCCAAGCGGTCAACCTGATGCCGTCGGTGAATGCGGTGCTTTCGGTCACGGCGGCACGGCCCCGTTCAAGCCAATCGTCCATATCCACTGCTGCGCGGTCCCCTGAATCTCGGCCGCTGTAGCTATAGTCATGCTCGTAATCATACTGGGAACCAACTGCCGATTGCGCGAATACCAGAAGCCCGAGCATCAGACAACCGATGATCATATTTCTTGTCATTGTCCCA
>Ga0315555_1003572_pt1 | contig 10674 bp, 7 predicted proteins | sample SalMarSW160380MG_FD_202113 | JGI IMG/M metagenome (GOLD analysis project Ga0315555, IMG submission 202113) | Salt marsh sediment microbial communities from the Plum Island Ecosystem LTER, Massachusetts, United States - Salt Marsh Sediment SW1603-80 ...
CAAAGGCGAATAGCGTGGCTGAAGAGAGAGCACCGGCCCTTGGATCAGGAATCCCTGCTCCGGTATTTCGTCGAGCAACGGCCGCTGATATCCGAAGCGCCTTTTCACGTCAGGGAATACTTCGAGAGCATCTATCCGGAGCTGAGCTGGTACGCCTTTGCCGAATCTCTTGCCGGCGCTGTCTGAACGCTAGAGGCGAGCGCGGCCCCGTCTGAGAAAAGGAGCGCTGAGGAGAACCATGCGTTACCTGCTACCGCGTCGCGACCGCGGCGGTTTCCTTCGCGTGATAGTCCAGCTTCAGCACCACCAGCCGCTCGCCCCAGTCCTCGAACGCTCGGTACCCGCTCCATCGTCATACATCGATTCCGGGTTTGCCTCATGGGGCTGAAGTCCTTGCCCGCCTTCGGCTTTGGAGGTACCATGATGCGGGGAAGAACACAGGCGCCCTGGAGAATGAGCTATGAGAGACTACCGCGGGATCGAACTCTGGAAGGACGTGAGCGAGGAGGAGTGGCGGGACTGGCGCTGGCAGGTGAAGAACCGCATCGGGGACGTGGCCACGCTGCGCCGGGTGGCGGACATCGGCGACGAGGAGGCGGCCGCGATCGAGAAGGTGCTCGGCTCGCTCCGCATGGCGATATCACCGTACTACGCGACGCTGATGGACCCGGCGGATCCGGCGTGCCCGATCCGGCGGCAGGCGGTGCCGGACCCGCTGGAGCTGGTGCATCACCAGGACGACATGGAGGACCCGCTGGAGGAGGACGCGGATTCGCCGGTGCCGGGGCTGACGCACCGGTATCCGGACCGGGTGCTCTTCCTGGTGACGGACCAGTGCACCATGTACTGCCGCCACTGCACCCGCAGGCGGCTTACCGGGGTGACGGACCATCCGCGCTCGCCGGAGGATATCGACGCGGCCATCGAGTACATCCGTTCCGCCGAGGAGGTCCGCGACGTTCTGATATCCGGCGGCGACCCGCTGACGATAGGCGACTCCGTCCTCGAGGACATCCTGAAGAAGCTTCGCGGGATACCGCACGTCGAGATCATCCGCATCGGCACGCGGACCCCGGTGGTGCTGCCGTACCGGATCACGGAGGAGCTGTGCGGGATGCTGGCGAAGTACCATCCGCTCTATATCAATACCCACTTCAACCACCCGAAGGAGATCACCGAGGAGGCGCGCCGGGCGTGCGATATGCTTACCCGGGCCGGGATTCCGCTGGGCAATCAGTCGGTGCTGTTGCACGGGGTGAACGACTGCGTCGAGGTGATGCGCGATCTCGTCCACGAGCTGCTGAAGATACGGGTCCGCCCGTACTACCTGTACCAGTGTGACCTCACCGCGGGCGTCGAGCACTTCCGGACGTCCATCGGCAAGGGGATAGAGATAGTCGAGTGCCTCAGGGGGCACACGTCGGGGCTGGCGGTGCCGACGTTCGTGATCGACGCGCCGGGCGGCGGCGGGAAGATCCCGGTCGGGCCGCAGTACCTGGTGTCCCGCTCCTCGACCCAGAGCATCCTGAGGAACTACGAGGGGTATTCGTGCCTGTACACCGAGCCCCGCGATTACCGTGACCCGTGCGGCACGTGCGAGAAGGAGGGCCAGTGCCGCAGCTCCCGGGAGCTGATCGGCATGGAGAAGCTGTTCCGGGGCGGGTTCGTGAGTCTCCACGTGGAGCACGCGGCCCGGGACGAGAGAAGGAGGAAGTGGAAGTGGCACGCGTAGTCGCCGTCGAAGAGGTCGCGGCACTCGGAGTCGAGGGCGCCGAGCGGAACGCGGCTCGTTTCAACGAGCTCGCCGGATCGCTTCCCTCGGCGGAATGCTGGAGCGCGGTGACGCGGGACGTTCTCTCTCCCGCCGACCCGTTTCCGCTTCACAGTCTTTTCTATCACGCGGTATTTGCCGACTGGGACGATTCCCAGGGCCCGCCTCCGGCGTGGACCCCGTCCCCTGAGGTCCTCGAACGTGCCAACATCACGTCCGTGATGAACGAGAGAGGGTTCGGCTCCTACCGGGAGTTTCATGAATGGTCCGCCGCGGAGCGGGAACAGTTCTGGGAGATGATAATAGGAAAGCTCGGCATCCGGTTCGGGAGGAAGCCGGCGTGTGCCGGGGATCTGTCGGACCCGGAGACGCCCCGCTGGCTGGAATACGCGGAGCTCAACATCGCCGACAGCTGTTTCCATGCGGAGAAAGACGCGCCGGCCGTCGTGCACCAGGAGGAAGGGGCGCCGATCTCTTCGATGACGTACGGTGAGCTGGAGACGCTCTCGAACCGCGTCGCGAACGGGCTGATCGAGAAGGACTACCACCCGGGCGACGCGATCGCCTGCTACCTGCCGATGACCGTCGAGTCGGTCGCGATATACATAGGAATAGTGAGGGCCGGATGCGTCGTGGTCTCCATCGCCGACAGTTTCGCGCCCGACGAAGTGGAGAAGCGATTGCGGATCGCCGACGCCAGAGGGATATTCACCCAGGACGTCGTGCTTCGCGCGGGAAAGAGCCTTCCTCTCTATGACAAGGCGGTCGAGGCGGGCGCGCCCCCCGCGGTGGTGCTTCCCGCGTCGGACGCGGTCGCCGTGGAGCTGCGGGACTGCGACGTGGAATGGGACATGTTCCTCAGCGAGAAGGAGAGGTTCCATGCGGTGATCCGGAGGCCGGACGACTACACCAACGTGCTCTTTTCGTCCGGGACGACGGGCGACCCGAAGGCGATACCGTGGACGCAGACGACGCCGATAAAGTGCGCCGCCGACGGCTGGCTCCACCACGACATACATCCCGGCGACGTGGTCTGCTGGCCGACGAGCCTGGGGTGGATGATGGGGCCTTGGCTGATATATGCCGGCCTGATCAACCGGGCGACGATCGCGCTGTATGCCGGCACACCGGTGAGCGCGGAATTCACCGCGTTCGTCCAGGACGCCCGGGTGACGATGCTCGGCGTCGTGCCGGGACTGGTGCGGGCGTGGAAGGAGCGCGGCCTCACCGCGGGAAAGGACTGGAGCAGGATACGGGCGTTCAGCTCAACCGGCGAGTGCTCCAACACGGAGGACTATCTCTACCTGATGTCCGCGGCCGGGTACCGGCCGGTGATCGAGTACTGCGGCGGCACGGAGATCGGCGGCGGGTACATCACCGGCACGGTCGTACAGCCGGCGTCTCCGGCGACGTTCTCGACGCAGGCGCTCGGGCTGGACTTCGTCCTGCTGGACGAGGACGGGAACGAGACGGACAACGGCGAGGTGTTCCTTGTGCCGCCCTCCATTGGGCTGTCCAACGAGCTGATAAACCAGGACCATCACGAGGTGTACTTCCAGGACACGCCCGCCGGTCCGGAGGGCGAGACGCTCAGGCGGCACGGCGACCAGATCGAGCGGCTGGGCGGCGGCTACTACCGGGCGCACGGACGGACCGACGACACGATGAACATCGGCGGCATAAAGGTGAGCTCCGCCGAGATCGAGAGGGTGCTGGGGGCGATGCCGGGGGTGCGGGAGACGGCCGCGATAGGCGTCTCCCCGGGTGAGGAAGGACCGCTTATGCTCGTCGTCTACACGGTGCTCGAGGAGGGCACGGAGCTGAGCGCGGACGACCTGAGGGAGGGGATGCAGGGCGAGATCCGGAAGCATCTCAACCCGCTGTTTCACGTCCACGACGTGGTGATCGCGCCGTCGCTGCCCAGGACGGCTTCAAACAAGGTGATGCATCGGCTGCTGCGGGACCGGTACGGAAAGGACGAAACATGACGAAAATGGGGACTGACTCGATTTACCGCCGCAGGCGAAGCCGAGGAGGTAGAATCGTGTCTGTCCCCGATTTTCGTGGAGGAAAGACATGACGGACGTCTATATCGTCGGCGCGTGCAGGACCGCTATCGGGGAATACGAGGGCGCGCTTGCCGGCGTGCCGGCGACGGACCTGGGGGCGCTCGCGATACGCGAAGCGGTGTCCCGCGCCTCGCTCGGCCCACAGGACGTTGAGGAAGTGATGATGGGAAACGTCGTGGGCGCCGGGCTCGGGCCGTGCCGGGGGCGGCAGGCGGCGCTGAAGGCGGGGATCCCGGAGGAGGTGCCGGCGCTCGACGTCGGGATGGCGTGCGCGTCCAGCCTGCGGGCCGCCGCGCTCGGCGCCGAAGCGATACGCAGGGGCGACCGGACGATCGTCGTCGCCGTCGGTGCGGAAAACATGTCCCGGATCCCGCGAACGCCGGAGGACCTGCTGATGCGGGACGGGCTCACCTGTCCGATAGGGAACGAGCACATGGGGATGACGGCGGAGCGGCTCGCCGACGACTTCGGCATCGGCCGCGGGGAACAGGACGAGTTCGCCTATCAGAGCCACATGAGGGCGGTCGAGGCGCGGGATGACTTCGCGCGAGAGATCGTCCCCGTCACCGTCACCACGGAAGAAGGGGTGAAGAACTTCGCGATAGATGAGCGGCCCCGGCCGGACACGTCGGTCGAGAAGCTGGCCGGGCTCAAGCCGGTATTCAGGGAAGACGGCACCGTCACCGCCGGCAACGCGTCCGGGATAAACGACGGCGCCGCGGCAGTCGTGCTCGCCTCGGCCGCGGAGACCGAGGCGCGCGGCCTTGCTCCGCTGGCGAAGATCACCGGCTGGGCGGTCGCGGGCACGGAGCCGGCGCGGATGGGGCTCGGCCCGGTTCCAGCGACGAGAAACCTGTGCGGCAAGCTCGGAGTGACGGTGTCCGACTTCGATCTGGTCGAACTGAACGAGGCCTTCTCGGTGCAGGCCCTCGCCGTCATCCGCGAGCTGGAACTCGACATCGAGCGCACCAACGTGCGCGGCGGGGCGGTGGCGCTGGGACATCCCCTCGGCTGCACCGGGGCGCGCATCCTGGTGACGCTCGTCCACGCGATGTGGGACCGGAATGCGAAGAGGGGACTGGCGACGCTGTGCATCGGCTCCGGTATGGGGATGGCCCTCGCGGCGGAGCTGCCGTAGTCGTCAGTCGATCAGGTATTTCACCCGGTTCGCGGACCACCACCGGCGCCATCGTACCTGGTCGGTTCCGAAGCGCATCTCCGTCAGGCTCCTGAGCGTGGTCGCCGCTCCCAGCTGGACGCCGGCGTCCGGATGGCTCAGCGCGTCTATCAGCACGGGAATCGCGGCGCCCTTGCTCTTTCTGAGCACGGCGACCTCGTTCTCCAGCGCCACTACCGATTTCTCGAGGTCCTCGATCTCGTCCTCCTTCTCCTGCCGGACCGCCTTGAGCTCTTCGTCGAACTGTTTCTTCAGGCGTGAGACCGCGTCGCTGCTGGTTCCGGAACGCATGTCGTCGACCTTCTTCAGGACGTCCACCGTCTTGCGGAGCCGGGCGATCTCCTGCTTCAGGAGAACCGCTTCGCTCTTCAGTCGGTACGCCTCCTGTTCCCGGTCGGCGCCGGACGGCCCGGTCCCCGGACGGCTCTTCACGTAATCCCTGGCGTACTTGGTGGTGGTCTTCTCCAGCACCGTCACGGACTGCTTGACGTCCGAGACGTCGTCCGTCACCCGGTCGAGCCGCCACGATATGATCCATGACGTCAGCGCGGCCAGCGCGATAAGGAACAGCACCGCCGCGCCGGTGGCCTGGAATCTCCTTCTCCAGAAGGAGCTGCGGTTGTCGGCCTCCTCCTTGATCCGGTCCCGCTCGACCGCGACCTTGCGAAGACTGTCGAGCAGCGCGTCCTTTTCCGCCAGCGTGCGCTCGAGCTCCACGCGAAGCGCGGCGGAATCCCGAGGGGCGTCGGGCATGTTCGTATCGGCCGGCATGACGGATTCTATCGCCGGCGGAGCGAGGTGGTCTTCTTCTTCGCGGTGCTCTTTTTCTTCGGGGGCCGTTTCTTCGCCCCGCTCTTCTTCTTTGCGGGTTTCTTCTTCGTCTTCGCGAGATTCTCCCGGATGACCACCGTATCCGGTTCCGCCTCTTTCAGCAGCTTGTTTCTCGCTATCCTAGTGGTGGAGTGCTTCAGGGAGGCCGGCGGCTTCCTGAGGAACTCGGACACCAGCCGTATCGTCGCGTCCACGTCCTTGCGGTTGGCGATCTCAACCGTGCTGTGCACGTTCCGGATCGGAATGCTGATGGTGGCGGACGGCACGCCGCGCCTGACCGTGGAGATGTTGGACGCGTCCGTCGTGCCCCAGGCGGACACCTCGTGCTGGATGTGGATGCCGAGCTTCTTGGCGAGCGTCTGAAACGCGCGAATCAGCTCGACGTTCGATATGAAATCCTCGTCCATGTGCAGGAGGCACGGTCCCTTCCCCAGCATCAACTTGGTTCCGGTCGACTTCTCCGCCTCCTCGGACAGGTCGCTCGCCGCGGTGACGTCGATCACGAGGGCCCAGCGGGGATGGATGGAAAAGGCGCTGGTTTTGGCGCCGTGCATACCGACCTCTTCCTGGACCGTGAACACGTAGAATATTTCCTGGGCGACGTTCCGGAGATTCTCCGCGATCTTGATCAGGCAGTAGCATCCCAGGCGGTCGTCGAGCGCCTTGCCGGATATCGTGTTGCCGTACGTCAGCCAGTTGGTTTCCTTGGCCGGCTCGAGGAACGCCCCGACCGTCACGCCCAGCTTCGCCAGCTTGTCCGGGGTAAGGCCGGTATCGACCACCAGCTCCTCGACGCCGGGAACGTCCTCGTGCTCGTCTCCGCAGCTGATCAGCCGGGTGGTGACGATGCCGTGAATGATCTCCTTGATGCCCTGCATCGTCACGCGCATGCCGATCATCGACAGCGGATTCACGCCGCCGATCGCGGCGCACAGCAGCAGGCCGCTGGGGGCGATCTCCCGCACCATCAGCCCTATCTCGTCCATGTGGGCGGCGAGCATGAAGTTGGGTTTCTTTCCCTCCTTGTGCCCGATCACGTTGCCGGAGGAGTCGATACGGGTGTCGTCCACCAGGGGAGCGATGGCCTCGACGACGATGTCGCGGACCTCCTGTTCGTTGCCGCTGACGCCGTGGGCCCTGATGAGTTCCGAGAGCAGCTCCATGGATCCTCCCTGTAACGGGATTCTATCACTCGGCGGCCCGTTGAACAACACCGTCCGAAGTGGTAAAAGATAGGTTCCCTGATAACCCGAATACGGAGGAGGAAGCCATGGCAGAGTACGATCTGACGCCCGTCGACGTTCCCCCGGTGGACACCAAATACCGGACGATAAAGACGAAGATACCGGTCCCGGAGTCCATCCCGATATTCGAAAATCTGCAGGCCTCGGAGCCGAGGTCCATGCAGGGCCAGCCGCCCATCGTATGGCACAAGGCGGACAACTTCACGGTGTCGGACCGGTGGGGCAACCGGTGGATCGACTGGTCCTCGTGCGTGCTGGTGTCCAACTGCGGCCACGGCCGGCAGGAGATAAAGGACGCGCTGAAAGAGATAATCGACCAGGGACTGCTCTCCACGTACGTGTTCGTCCACGAGATGCGGGCTCGGCTCACCACGATGCTCCAGGCCGTCTCGCCCGATCCGGCGAACTATCACGTGTTCCTGCTCAGCACCGGCAGCGAGGCGACGGAGAACTGCATCAAGCTGTCCAAGACATACGCGCTCGAGAAGCACGGGCCGCACAAAAAGTACTTCGTGTCGTTCAACAACGCGTTCCACGGCCGGACGCTGGGGGCACAGCTCGCCGGCGGGATGCCGAAGCTGAAGAACTGGATCGTGGACCCGGATCCCACCTTCGTGCAGGTGCCGTTCCCGGACGGCTACAAGAACGAGGATACCTCGTTCGACCTGTTCCTGAAGACGCTCGAGGAAAAGGGGGTGAAGCCGGAGAACATCGCGGGCGTGATGGCGGAGAGTTACCAGGGCGTCGGTCCCGACTTCATGCCTGACGAGTACGCGCAGAAGCTGGAGGCGTTCTGCCGCGAGCACGACATCTGTCTCACCTTCGACGAGGTGCAGGCCGGGTTCGGCCGCACCGGCAGGATGTTCACGTTCGAGCACTACGGGGTGAAGGCGGACCTCATCGCGTGCGGCAAGGGCATGTCCTCCTCGCTTCCGATATCCGCGGTGATAGGACGGTCGGACATCATGGGGCTCTACGCGCCGGGATCGATGACCTCCACGCACTCGGCGTCGCCGCTTCCCGTCGCCGCCGCCGTCGCGAACCTGAATGTGATCGAGAAGGACAACCTGGTGGCGCGCGCCGCGGAGATGGAGAAGATACTGAAGCCGGGGCTGGAGAGGATACAGCAGAAGTACCCGGACCGGCTCGGCTGCGTGCACTGCAGGGGGCTGGTCGCGGGCATCCAGGTGGTGAAGCCGGGAACGAAGGAGCCGGATTCCGCCACCGCGCTGGCTATCAATATCGCCTGCGTCCAGAAGGGGCTCCTGATGTTCTCGCCGGTTGGCGTGGGCGGGGAGTGCATCAAGATCGCGCCGCCGCTCACCATCGCGGAGGACGCGCTACGGGAGGGCCTCGACGTGCTCGCGGAGGCCTGTGACGACGTGCTGGATTAGGGACGGGGTCAAGTTAGTAAGTCAGCGGGAGCCGGCCACGTTCCTTCTTCGGTGCTCCGTCGGCGTCATGCCGGTCTTCTGGCGGAACTGCCGGCTGAAGAAGTACACGCTGCTATACCCAAGACGGTCGGCCACCTGTCCGACGGCGAGCCCGGTATCCAGCAGCAGCCGCTTCGCCTCTTCGATGCGTGCCTGCACGACGAACTCGCGCGGCCCGACGCCGACCAGCTTTCGGAATACCCTCGAAAAATGATCGGAGGAATACCCGGCCTTCCGAGCCATGCCGGCGATACTGTAAGGCTTCTCCGGCTCAAGCTGTATCTGCCGGCATATCCGGTTCACCCGCGTATAGTGTCCGATCTCCAGGCTGGCCCGTTCCAGCGGGCGGTCCTGCCGGTCCAGCTCCAGGAGGAGCACGTTCATCCATGTGTCGCCCAGCCGGGGAGCTTCCGGTCCGGCGAGCCGCTCGACCGCGGCACCCTCGATGACGCGGCGGAACAGATTGAAGAAGAACACCGGCTCCCTCAGGCGGCGGTGCCGACGGGGAAGGAAGCCGTGTTCCTCTCCGGCGCCGGGCAGCTCCTCTTCGTTCCGGTCGTGCAGCGTGAACGTCGCCCACAATATAGTCAGCAGGTCCTCCGGGTCCGTTGTCGCGAACTGGCTCTCCATCCCTCGCTGGAAGAAGCAGTCGCCGGGGCGAAGGCGATATCTCATGTCGTCTTCCTGCAAATCTCCGGATCCCTTCTCGACGGTCCACAGGCAATAGTGGGGCTGCGGCTCCCTGGTGTCCGATATCTCGCCGGGTTTCCAGCGTTCCCGGTGCGCATCCTTCACCCGGGCGACGTATTCTCTCTTCTCCATATCGGAATTATGCAAAAAGTTGCCCCGTTTGTCCATTGCGGCCTGACAGGCGTGCCGGTACAGTTGTGCAGAGGTCGACCTGGACCCAAGCCATGTCACACAGGAGGATCACGCCGTGAAGAAGACCATCTGCATCGTAATAGTGTATACAGCCGTGTTCACCGCGGCCGGGGCCGCATCCGCCGCGGACTTCCCGAAGCCCTACGACCGGCGCTGCACCGAGCGGGAAGACGTATTCGAATTCACGAAGAAGCCCCGCATCGAGCTGGTGGCCAAGGACAGGTACGAAATCACCTTTGCGGTGAAGGGCTACTGCGACGTTACCGCCGGCATGATAGATGAAGAGGGCAGAGTGGTGCGCCATCTCGGCGCCGGCGTCCTCGGGAAGAACGCTCCCGCCCCATTCCAGAAGGACTCCCTGGAACAGAAGATCTACTGGAAGGGTAAGGACGATCTGGGCGTGTACGTGAAGGAGCCGGAGAAGCTGTCGGTGCGGGTCCGCCTCGGTCTCAAGCCGGAATTCGACAAGCTGCTCGGCCCCATCAGCGCCAAGGCGCTGCCGGGATTCGTGCTGGGCATGGTTGCCGACGAAACCGGCCTGTACGTGTTCCCGTCGGGTAACTTCGTCGGCTCCGTTCGCAAGTTCGACCACGACGGCAAGTACCTGAAGACCGTCCACCCGCCCGCGGCAGGCACGCCCGAGGAGAAGCTGGCCGGCATGGCGTACGTGGAATACGAGCCGGGAAAGCGCGCGCCGTTCGGTCCCGATTCCAATCCCTCTTCCCACCTCGGCCTCTTCATGCCCCGGGGCCTGGAGATGGCACGCATCTTCGCCTGCCAGCCCTCCGTGGGGGGCGGAAGGATATACCTGTGCGGCGTGGACCCGGACGAGAAGGGAAGGTTCTCCCTGAAGCTCTACTCGATACGAACGGACGGCGGCACCGAGACCCACGGCATGGAGGGCGTGCTCTGGGGGGACGGGAAGGCGTCTCGCACCTTCCTGTTCACCGCCGCGTCTCCGGACGGAAAGACCGTCTACGTCTCCGGCATCGGCAACAGCGCCACTCACGCCAACAGCCTTCCGTACGTTCTCGCGGGGCCCGGCGACGGCAGCGCGCCTTCCAAGGTATTCGCCGGCGACCCCAGGAAGCCCGGCGCGGGCAAGGGAGAGCTTCAGAATCCGGGCGGCGTCGCGTGTGACGGCAAGGGCAGGGTGTACGTGGCGGACACGAACAACAACCGGCTCCAGGTATTCTCGCCCGACGGCACGCCGCTCCAGGCGATCAAGGTGGACCGCCCGCGCCTGGTGCAGGTGCATCAGAAGACC
>Ga0315555_1003574_pt1 | contig 10669 bp, 9 predicted proteins | sample SalMarSW160380MG_FD_202113 | JGI IMG/M metagenome (GOLD analysis project Ga0315555, IMG submission 202113) | Salt marsh sediment microbial communities from the Plum Island Ecosystem LTER, Massachusetts, United States - Salt Marsh Sediment SW1603-80 ...
GCCAGATTACTGGTACGGTTGTGCAGACCCGAATCCAGTGCACTATCACATACCGCTATAAAGCTTTATGGCAAGCTTTAACTGATGATTGGCGCACATGGCTTATAAACCGTCTCCTGAATTAGATGAACTGATAGATAAACTGCTGGGATCAGAGAAAAAACTTTTTTTTGAATGTATCGATCAGCAGCTGCCCCATACCATTCGCTTCAACAATTTAAAAGGGGAACAGAATCAGCTGAGAAGTTTTCTGGATGAGCAGGGATTCCGGAGCGAAACCTTTCCCGGATTTTCCGATATTTTCCGGCTGGAATACCAGCCTTATCCCATCGGTAAAAGCTTGTCCCATTTTCTGGGCCATTTTTATATTCAGGATATTGCGTCCATGCTTCCCCCACGTATTCTTGACCCGCAGCAGGGCGAGATTATTCTGGACATGTCCGCTGCTCCGGGTTCCAAGACCACCCAGATGGCCGTCATGATGCGTAACAGCGGGATGATCCTGGCCAATGATATTGTTCAGAAGCGGCTGCGGGCTCTGATTAACAATCTGCAGCGGATGGGAATATTAAACACGGCGGTGGTGAAAAATTACGGAGAGAGTTTTGGAAATCAGTATTTTGAAGTATTTGATAAAATCCTCCTGGATCCTGCCTGTTCGGGTCTGGGAACGCTGCATAAAAATCCGGAAGTCCTTAGCTGGTGGACGCCGAACCATTGTGTTCGACTCGCGGCAATGCAACGCAGTTTAATAATCAGTGCTTTTAAGGCACTGAAACCAGGTGGAACCCTGGTTTATTCCACCTGTACTCTTGCCCCGGATGAAAATGAGGAGATTATAGACTTTGCCTTGCGGGAATTCCCGGTTGAGCTGGAGCCATTTGAGATCCCGGAATTGATTACCAGACCGGGATTAACCTCTTTCAATGGCAAGACCTATGATTCCCGTCTCAACTTAACACGGCGTCTCTATCCCTTTGAGAACCAGACTGAAGGTTTTTTCCTGGCCAGGTTAAAGAAAACAGGCAAAATAGGGTCATCGTCCCCCCCCAGGCTCAGAAAACCGCTCAATTTAAACTACATTTCGGATCAGAAATCCCCGGTTAAGAAATACCTGGATTATTTTGCCGAACATTTTGAAATACCCCGGAAAGCGTTCGCCTCTTTCCGTTATTATATCAAAAAGGATATCACGGCTGTCAGTACAGCCCTGGCGCAGTTCACTTTTCGTTCCCGCCCGGTAAAAAGCGGACTGACCGTAGGTCGGACCATGACCCAGATTGGTAAATTAACTACCGAAGGGGTACATTTAATGGGATCAGAAATCCGGAAAAATATTATTGATTTAGAGAATGCCGGGTTGCTGGAAGATTTTGTCAACCGGCGGGACCTGACAATTGATAGTGAAGGAAGGAATCAGATTGTCCTTACTTATAAGCATCTGCCAGTTGGTTACGGTCTGGTGCAGGACGGACAGTTAAAAAGCCAGTTTCCAAAGGCGGAATGGCCTTTTAAACTAAGGAACTATTAAAAAAATTGACTATTTAATCTATCTCAAGGCTATTTTGAGAATATTTATTCTCCTAGAATTGAGAGTTGGTTGTTCTCAAAAAACCTTGCTTATATTTTAGTTGAATGTTAAGTTTCAAAATTAGATTTAAAATGAGGTTTAATTATAAAATATGTGTGGAGTTGCCGGTTATTTCTCCCGCTCGGGAGCTAATATAGCAGATCAGGTGATGCTGGGATTATATTCAGAGCAGCACCGTGGACAGGAAAGCTGTGGAATTGCAGCCAGTGACGGCAGTGTTATCCGGTTGCACAAATCCATGGGATATGTAAAGGAAGTTTTCACTCCGGATGTGTTGCGGAATCTGCCGGGACATATTGCCATCGGGCAGGTACGTTATCCCACCAGGGGGAGTTCCATTATCCTCAATGCCCAGCCCTATCTGATAGAAACGCTGGGCGGACCGATTTATGCGGTGGCGAGTAATGGTGATATTGTTAATTATGATGAAGTTGCCACATGGCTGCAGGCCAGAGGTGTGCATCTGTCATCCAATAACGATGGTGAACTGATAGGCCGCTTCCTGGTCTATCATCATGAACGGCAGGGATTATCCATTCCCGATGCCATCAGGCTATTAATGAATCGGGTGAAGGGAGCTTATTCCTCGGTTTTTATGAATCCCCGGACCTTGTATGTGTTCCGGGATGGATATGGTTTCCGCCCCCTCTTCATGGGCGAAATTGATGGCGATATCGCCGTGGCCTCAGAAACCTGTGCGCTGGATATTCTGAGACCTCAGGAAATCAGGGAAGTTAGTCCGGGTGAAATTATTCAAGTAACCCAGGAAAATGTCATTTCTTCCCCCAAACCCGCGGTTCTTTTTCATGATACCCCGGAAGAATTACGCCAGTGCGTTTTTGAACTCATTTATTTTGCCCGTCCGGACAGTTCACAATTCAATGAATATGTTTACAATGTTCGCCAGAAAATAGGTGAAAAATTGGCAAGTTATGATGATTTTGCTGCAGATGTGGTTTTGCCGGTACCGGATTCCGCCAATTTTATGGCCATGGGTTATGCCCATACCAAAAAAATTCCGTTTAATTTTGGATTAATCCGTAATCATTATGTAGGCCGTACCTTCATCCGCCCGGATCAGTATTTGCGGGATGAGTCAGTGCGCCAGAAGTTTAATCCTCTCAAAGACTTTTTCACCGATAAGCGGGTTGTGGTTGTGGATGATTCAATCGTGAGGGGAACCACAATCCGGAAAATTGTTAGGATGATTCGGGGAGCAGGAGCCGGAGAGATTCATTTGAGAATCGGGTCGCCCCCGGTAAAATATTCATGTTATTACGGAATAGATACTCCCCGCCGGGACGAACTGATAGCGAATAACATGACGCTGGAAGAAATTCATGAATATGTGGAAGTGGATTCAATGAAATATCTGAAAATCGAAGATCTGCAACAATGTGTAAAAGAGCCGAAACAGTTTTGCTATGCCTGTTTCAGCGGAAAATATCCGATTCCAAAAACTGAAAAAACCACTGCAGCTCTTGAGGAAGCAAGCGTCTATGGGAAAGATTCGTTTTAATAATATGATTTTTTATGCTCATCATGGTTATTACCAGGCTGAGCGTGAATTGGGGCAGAAATTCCAGGTGGATATGGAGCTGGATTTTGACTTCACCACAGCAATCGCCAGTGATGATCTGAAAGATACCGTAAATTTTGAGACAGCTTATAAAAAAGTCAATCATATTTTCAGCAGCTATAAGTTTACATTATTAGAGACACTTGCCGACAGAATTTCCCAGGAAATTCTGGATAATTTCCCGGTCAACTCTGTTCTTATCCGGGTACGGAAACCCAATGTTCCCCTGAATGGTTTCTTAGACAATGTTGAGGTGGAGTATTTCAAGCGGCGGTCTGCCAATGTCTGAAGCATTGATTGCCATAGGATCCAATGTGGGAGATCGTTGTTCTTATTTGAAACAGGCAGTTGATAACATTCAGTCTCTGGGTGATGTAAAACAGGTGGCACCATTATACGAAACCAGTGCTTACGGCTTAACCGATCAGCCGGATTTTCTTAATTCGGTTATCCTGCTCAGGACATCCGTTAAACCGAAGACCTTGCTTCATAAATTAAAGTCTATTGAAGTTACCGTTGGCAGAAAAGAACGCATACGATGGGGTCCGCGCGAAATTGATCTGGATATCATTTTTTATGATGATAAGATCCTGCGGACAGTTGACTTGAGCATCCCGCATCCCGACTTTCAAAACCGGCGGTTTGTGCTTGAACCCCTGGCAGATATAGCCCCGGAATGGAAGTCGCCCATCGATGGCAAAACGGTATTGGAATTACTTAATAATTGTGCAGACAAGACGATAATCGAACTGGTAGAAAAAGATTGGTACCCGGATGGAGTTAAAGTTTGAACATTTGCATTATATGGCCATTGAAGGCGTTATCGGTGCCGGAAAAACTTCTCTGGCTCACCTCCTGCAGCAACGATTAGGTGGTCGGTTGGTACTGGAAGAGTTTGAAGAAAATCCTTTTCTGGAGGATTTTTATCGTGATCCGGAACATTATGCATTTCAAACCCAGATATTTTTCCTTCTAAGCCGCTACCGTCAACAAGAGCAGATCATGCAGTATGATCTGTTTGAAAAAAAGATTATTGCCGACTACATGTTTGTGAAAGACCGTATCTTTGCTACCCTGAATTTAAACGAAAAAGAAATGTCCTTATATAACATGCTGGCCAGGATACTTGAAAAGCGCATCATCAAGCCCGATCTGGCCATATACCTCAAAGCCTCCACCCAGAAACTGATGCATAATATCAGAAGAAGGGGGAGACCTTATGAACGACACATCCAGGAAGATTACATTGATGCGCTTAATAATCTCTATGAAGAATTTTTCTGGAATTACAGCATGACTCCCTTGTTGATTATTAATACGGAAAATCTGGATTTTGTAAACAATGAAAATCATCTCAGTCAGATTCTTCTTGAAATAAGCAGACACAAAAGTGGTAAGAAAATCGTTACTTTTAATTTGGATAAAGGATTGTTATAATGATCCGTTTTATTTTATACGTAATTTTATTTTATCTGATATATTCAGTTGTAAAAAAAGTAGTTTTGTTTTTTTCTCAACCCCGTTCTGAAGTCAAAGGCACACCCAACAAAAAAGTAAAAACATTTGATCCGGAAGACATTGAGGATATTGATTATAAAGAGGTCGAGAAAAATCATGATTCCCCAAAATAAATCTATTACCATAGAACAGTTGAAAGAAGAGAACAAGAGATTGAAGGTTCTGCTTCATCTGGCGGAAAACCTGCAGGCGCACCTGGATCTGGATCAGTTACTGCTCACCACCATGAAGGAGGTGGCAAAAATTCTGAATGCGGAGCGTTGCAGCGTTTTTCTTCTGGATGAAGAAAAGAATGAATTATGGTCTATTGTGGCGATGGGGATAGAAAAAGGCAGGGAGATCCGTTTTCCCGCAACCAAGGGAATTGCCGGCCACGTGGCCAAGACCGGTGACGTCCTCAATATCCCTGACGCCTATAAAGATCCCCGCTTTAATCCGGAAATTGATAAAAAGACCGGCTATAAAACCCGCAATATCTTGACCATGCCTCTTACTAACAGAGATGGCATTATCATCGGGGTTTATCAGATCCTGAATAAGGAGGATGGATCTTTTACCGAAGAGGATGAAGAGCTTTTAACTGCTATTTCACATATCACCGCCACCACCATTGAAAATTCATTACTCTATGAAGAACAGGTTGACTCTCTTAACAGTTTTGTTGAAACTCTTTCCGCCACGCTGGATACCCGGGATTATATTACAGCGGGTCATTCCCGCCGGGTAACGCTGTACACGCTGGCATTATGTGAACAAATGCAAATGACTGAAAATAGTTGTGAAGAATTACGGTTTGCGGGTTTACTGCATGACATAGGTAAATTGGGTATTCCGGAATCGGTGCTTTTCAAAGCCGGAAAGTTGACTCAGGAAGAATATAAAACCATAAAAAAACATCCGGCTGTGACGAGGGAAATTCTGGGAAGTATCCATTTTCCGCGGAACCTTAAAAACGTGACTGAAATTGCCTCTACCCATCACGAACGTATGAATGGAACCGGTTATCCTGATGGTCTCAGCAAAGAGAAAATACCCGTAGGCGGAAGGATGCTGGCACTGGCCGATGTATTCGATGCGCTTACTTCCCGCAGGCAATATCGTGACCGTGAACCGATAGAAAAAGTATGGCAAACCATCGAACGGGAAAGTGGTGAAACTTTTGACGACAGCATTGTAGAGACGTTTCGTGCGGTTCCTCTTAGACGAATCATAGAGATTATGGAGTATGATCAAAGGGAACGCGTTGATTCCGCCGAACTGGAATCTCTGGGATCTGTCCCGTTCCGGCAGATACTTGAGTTGAAAATGATAAAAGACCAGGAAATTACCAAAGAACAGCAACGGGTCATAAATATATTTGATAAATATTACTTACGACGTTATTAGTGGTTCACGTCTCTTCACCACCATATATTTTTCCGATTTTGGCAACATTTACCTTTTTATTTCGTTTCCGAATTGCTTATATTTCCAAAATTTTTTAACCAGAAAAAATAGATGAATGCAGCAACCCCCGACACTCCTTCTTACCTCAAAGCCCGTCTTCTCCTGGAAGATGATTCCGTTTTTGATGGATTATCATTTGGTTACCGGCAATCGGTTGCGGGGGAAGTCGTGTTTAATACCGGAATGATGGGTTACCCGGAAACACTCACGGATCCCTCCTACACCGGCCAGATTCTTACACTTACCTATCCGCTGATCGGAAATTACGGGGTTCCCTCTGAAAGAGCAGTCCGCCAGCTTTCCCGGCAGCTGGAATCCGGGCGCATTCGGGTTACGGGTCTGCTTGTTTCCGATTACTCACAGGAATATAATCACTGGAATTCCCGTCAGAGTCTTTCCCAATGGCTGGTGCGTCATCAGGTACCGGCCCTGTGTGATATTGACACCCGGGAGCTCACCAAAAAGCTGCGCGAGAAAGGGACCATGCTGGGTAAAATCGTTTTTAACTCTGATGATATCGGGTTTTATGATCCCAATCTTGATAATCTTATGGAGCAGGTAAGTATCAGGAAGCCTATTCTCTACGGCGACGGAGACATTACCATTGCGCTGCTGGATTGTGGCTGTAAACATAATATAATCCATTCCCTGTTAAGACGCGGGGTTCGCGTACACCGCTTGCCATGGGATTATGATCTTAGCGGGCTGAAATTCGATGGACTGGTCATTTCAAACGGGCCGGGCGATCCCAAGATGTGTCGCCGGACCATCTTACAGATTCGCAATACCATGGAGAGAAATATACCGGTCTTCGGGATATGCCTGGGTAATCAGCTGATGGCTCTTGCAGCGGGAGCCAATACCTACAAGTTGAAGTACGGGCATCGCAGTCAGAACCAGCCGGTTATGGATGTTAACACCAGACGATGCCTTGTTACCTCCCAGAATCATGGGTTTGCCGTGGACAACAATACCCTTCCGGACGAATGGGTTCCCTGGTTCATTAACCTGAATGACGGAACAAATGAAGGAATCCATCATGTTTCCGGGCGTTTTATGAGTGTGCAGTTCCATCCGGAAGCCTCTCCCGGTCCGGTGGATGCAGAATATCTTTTTGATAATTTTTTACAGGTGGTGAGGAAATGAGTGCTGCTCCGAAAAAAGTAATTATACTGGGAAGTTCAGCTCTGAAGATCGGGGAAGCTGGTGAATTTGACTACTCCGGCAGCCAAGCTATAAAAGCCTTGAAGGAGGAGGGCGTTTATACTGTCCTGGTAAATCCCAACATTGCCACCATCCAGACCTCTGATCATCTGGCTGACCGGGTTTATTTTTTACCGGTTACTCCCGAATTTGTAGAACAGGTAATAAAAAAAGAGAAGCCTAACGGCATTTTTCTGGGATTTGGCGGGCAGACCGCCCTCAATTGCGGTATTGAATTATATAAAAAGGGGATTCTTGAGAAATATCATCTTCAAGTTCTGGGAACTCCGATCTCAACCATTATAGATACGGAAGACCGGGAATTATTTGTGGACCGGCTGAAAGAAATAAAAGTCGAGTTTCCTCGCAGCAAAGCCGCGAAAAATGTGGAAACTGCAGTTTCCGTAGCGGCAGAACTTGGCTATCCGGTGATTGTGCGCATTGCTTTTGCCCTGGGCGGTCTGGGCTCCGGGGTTTGCCGGAATGAGAAAGAATTGCGCAAACTAACCAGGAAGGCCTTCTCACACACTACTCAGATTTTGGTAGAAGAATATCTGTGGGGTTGGAAGGAAATTGAATATGAGGTAATGCGAGACCAATATGATAATTGCATTACGGTATGCAACATGGAAAATTTTGATCCCATGGGTATCCATACCGGCGAGAGTATTGTGGTGGCTCCCAGTCAGACACTCAGCAACCGGGAGTATCATCTCTTGCGTGAAGTCGCCATTAAAGTAATACGGCATCTGGGAATTATCGGAGAATGCAATATTCAGTATGCACTCAATCCTAAATCGGAAGATTACCGGATTATAGAAGTTAATGCCCGCCTTTCCCGCAGTTCGGCTCTTGCTTCCAAGGCAACCGGTTATCCGCTTGCTTTTATTGCAGCCAAGCTGGCACTTGGATACGGGTTGCATGAACTGCCCAATTCTATTACCAAAATTACCCGGGCGTTCTTCGAACCGGCTCTGGATTATGTGGTGGTCAAAATTCCCCGCTGGGATCTGAAAAAGTTTCGCCTGGTATCCCGTAGGATTGGATCCGGCATGAAATCGGTAGGTGAGGTGATGGCCATAGGACGGAAATTTGAGGAGGCCCTGCAGAAAGCCATACGTATGCTGGAAACAGGTGCCCGGGGATTAGTGGCCAATAAAGAATTTAAACTGGAAAATCTTAGCAGAGAATTAAAGTCTCCTACGGAAGAACGCGTTTTTGCCATTGTCCAGGCCCTCAGGAATGGTTACTCTATTGAGAAAATTCATAAACTGTCCCGCATCGACCGCTGGTTCCTGCAGAAAATTGCCCGGGTGGTAAATATTGAGAAAGAATTGTCAGGACACAATATCGAGGTTCTTCCGGAAGAGTTGGTACGCAGAGCAAAACAGTCCGGGTTCTCGGATGAACAGATCGCCATTGTTGTAAAGAGTACCCAGCCGGAAATTCGTGAATACCGGCAGAAGTTTCAGATTCACCCGGCGGTGAAGCAAATTGATACCCTAGGGGCAGAGTACCCTGCGCAAACGAATTATCTGTACCTCACTTATAATGGAAGACAGGACGATATAACTTTCAGCCAGGAAAATGCGGTTCTTATTCTGGGATCGGGAGCCTACCGTATAGGGAGTTCGGTTGAATTTGACTGGTGCGCTGTTAATACCGGAATGACCCTGCGAACCCTGGGATATCAGACGGTTATGCTGAACTATAATCCTGAAACCGTTAGCACCGATTATGATGAGTTTGATCAGCTGTTTTTTGAGGAAATCCGGCTGGAAACAATCCTGGAGATTTATAAGAAGTTAAACCCTCTGGGCGTTGTCATTTCCATGGGGGGGCAGATTCCCAATAACCTGGCCTGCGACCTGGAGCGCAATGGAATTAAAATTCTGGGGACTTCAGCAAAGAGCATTGACACGGCGGAGAATCGGGGTAAATTTTCAGCTCTCCTGGATAAGCTGAAGATTAATCAACCGGTCTGGAAGGAACTTACCACCCTGGAAAAGGCCACGCAATTTGCGACATCTATTGGTTATCCTGTTCTGGTGCGGCCGTCCTATGTATTGAGCGGGGCGGCCATGGCGGTTGCCTCCAATGACACGGAATTATTGCGGTTCCTGGATTTGGCTGCAGAGATTTCCCTTGAATATCCAACGGTGATCAGCAAATTTCTGGAAAATGCCAAGGAAATTGAACTGGACGCGGTGGCCCGGGATGGAGAAATTGTTATTCATGCCATTTCAGAGCATGTGGAAAACGCCGGTGTGCATTCCGGAGATGCCACACTGGTTTTACCTCCTCAGCGCACTTATCTGGAAACCATCCGGCAGATTCGTCATATCTCAAAAGGGATAGCCGCTGCTCTGGATATTAACGGTCCTTTCAATATCCAGTTCATTGCCAAGCAGAATGAAGTAAAAGTTATTGAGTGCAATCTGCGCGCTTCTCGAAGCTTTCCGTTTGTTTCTAAAATTCTGAAAAAAAACTTTATCGAGGTGGCCACCAAGGTGATAATGAAGATTCCCCTGGAACCTATTGAAAATCCCCTGTTTAATACTTCCTACGTTGGAGTTAAAGCGCCGCAATTCTCATTTACCCGGCTGGAAGGGGCAGATCCCACGCTGGGCGTTGAAATGGCATCCACCGGTGAAGTAGGGTGTCTGGGAAATGATTTTGATGAGGCTTTTCTGAAGGCTTTACTTTCAGTAGGATTCAAAATTCCAATAAAATCAGTGCTGTTGTCAACCGGTTCTATTGAATCGAAAGCCGAATTGCTGGAAAGCGTAAGGATGTTGAGGAATATGGGAACAGAATTTTTTGCTACCCGTGGCACCGCCAACTTCCTTAAAAATAACGGAATCTCAGCAGGAATTCTGAACTGGCCTCTTGACAGGAAACAGCCCAATACCATTGACTATATAAAGGAAGGTAAGATTGATCTGGTAATAAATATTCCCAAGAATTACCAGCCAACAGAACTGACCAACGATTACATGATCCGCAGAACGGCTGCCGATTATAATGTTCCTCTGATTACCAATCGCCAGTTCGCCATGCGATTTGCGGAAGCATTATCAAGAACCACCCTGGATGATCTGCAGATTAAAAGCTGGGATGAGTATAGCATTAAACGGTAATTAATTGCTTCCTGCTCTGTAACATCATTCCTTTAAAGAATTTTTCTTCGAATAGTCAACACTTTCTGTGTTATAGAACAAATCTACACGGGAAACGCACGATTCGAAAATTATGCTTTGCTTACTGATTTTTGATTTTCTTGATTTTCCGAGGAAGTGACTCCTATATTTATGCTTCTTTCAAGTGAGGAT
>Ga0315555_1003575_pt1 | contig 10669 bp, 10 predicted proteins | sample SalMarSW160380MG_FD_202113 | JGI IMG/M metagenome (GOLD analysis project Ga0315555, IMG submission 202113) | Salt marsh sediment microbial communities from the Plum Island Ecosystem LTER, Massachusetts, United States - Salt Marsh Sediment SW1603-80 ...
GCTTCCTTTTTTAAGTTCTATCGTTGCACCCATAAGGTCTCCAGTTGCATTGAATACTAGCCTTTCAGGATCTGCTTCGATGCGGACGTGATCGCTTACAAGCTGGGCGTCTTCAATTGCTTGATGTAAGCCTTCTGTCGTGGCTTTAGCTCTAACGTTAAAGGTGATTTTCGGCGTTGGTACTTCCTCTTCCGCTGCTTCAAGCGTTGGCATAGTGAAGTTCCGCGTGTATTTTCCAGTTATCTTTACCTGTAAACGCCCAGTCTTTTCATCAAGAGAAAGCTCCACAACTTCATCCCTGCCTGCTCTCTTGATCAGTTTTAATAATTCACTTATGTTTATGCACATTTTTGCTGGTTCTGTACATGCGTACTCTTCAAAAATTGTTTTAGGCCATTCAAAGTCAACCATGGCAACGCGTGATGGATCCATTGCTCGCAGTTTTATGTTTTCAGGGTTAATTTTGAATGTGGCTTCATCTACGAGTATGGATATGGCTGTAACCATGTCTCTTAAGAGTTTAGCGTCGGACATTTTTAGCTTGAACACGGCAACTCTCCTTTTATGGATATGTTTTGTTGTTATAAAGACTTTACGCACTTAAGCATGATGCTGATTGATAATGCGTTTCTTAAGGATTCTATCGACTGCTTCGAATAAACCAACACATATTAAAGCCAAAAACAGTTGCAAATGGGTTCCGTAGAACTTTTATCATTTCAGCAATGAAGTTTCAGCTGTATTCTCTGAATGTGTATCCGCATTTTGTGCATCGGAAAAATTGTGTGGAAGATTCATCAGCCCCTCTTGTCTGCACTTGCCAAGCATAGACTAGATTATTTCCACATTTGGGGCATTCAATTCTAACCGTCGGCAACGTTCGTAATTTCTGCTCTTCCTTACCTATTACTGCCACAAGTTTCTGTGGGTTAGGCTGCATGACTTTTGCGACCTTTGGTGCGACTTTATTGTTTAATGCTTGTTTCTTGTAGCCGCACTTGGGACAGGCAAAGATTAAGGGTGTTTTCTTGTTAGTTTTTTCCTTCTTTGGCAGAAGGCGGGAACCGCATTTGGGACAGAATTCCATTGCTGTTTACCCCGTTGTCCGTTTGCTTTTCCTTAACATGGTTGCTTTTAAACCTTTTCTTGTTGCAATAATGATCGGAGTTAAGTCTTGCTGATTCCTGAAGCAATTAGATGAGATACACGTAGTGCTTCTGGTACACTGCTTCTAGTAGAGGTCAGCTGTAGAATTTTCCTTGCGTCTTCCTCCAAAATTCCTGATGTTTGCATGTATACTTTTTCGTTTTCGCTTCTTGTAGAGACTTCAAACATTTTTTCAGCGCTTTGGATGGCTTTCCAACGTTCTTCACTTTCTGGCAAGTTTTTCAAAGCTTCGCGGATTTCGGTAAAGTTCGGTTGTTCACGTGTAACCGCTATGACAGGCAATTTTACTTCTTTGCTAAGTTCTTTAATGTTAACGACGTTAAAGCCTGCGAAAGTTATTCCATTAAGCATTATGACTCTTAATTGCTTGTGATGTGGCGAGTTAATTATCATGGACGCTATTTTTTCTGTAGCGTCAAATCCGTCTATTTCTATTTTTGTGTGCATCACGCCATCAAGCCAGTATCCACCGCGAAAGACCACTCCGACAACAGGCACCAAGCCTTTCACATGGGGAGTGAAAACTCCGTCATCCACGCCTAGAACACGAATTTCAGGTTTGATCACGCGAAATTTTGAGACCAAAGCTGTTCCTCAATAATATTATCCAAATATGAGGAAAGAGAGATTATAAGTTTAGCGAGTGGATAAAGGCAATACAGAGGCGTGCGTCTTTGAAGAAATATGGTAAAACATTTTGTTTTTTAGAAACTCACGGAAACCTAGCCGAGGTATTGACAGATCATAAACTTGCATCCCTTGGAGACACTTTCATTAACTTTGTCTATTCACTAGCTTTGTCAAACAAGAAGGGCGAGCCGTCAGGTGCAAAAGTTAGAGGACGTGTACTTGCTGAAGCGCTTAAAAAGGCTGGGTTGAGAGAGCACTTGCCATCAAGAATAAGCCGCCACATGTTAGCAGATGCTGCAGAAGCTTTGGTTGTTTATGCTTGGCTTCATCACTACATTACGTTACAAGAGACTATGGAAACGCTGGAGAAAACTGAGGACCTTGTTGAAGGACTTAGCCAACTGCTTTGTACAATAAGCGGCAGAATCAGGTTTTGAGAGCTTTTTTAAGTTCTTTACTGAATTCTTTATTCATTTCACGTGCCCTTTTCACAGCTTTTCGGAGAGTTTCTTCGGGTTTTGTAGCACCCTTTGTACGGATGTAAATTATCGAGTTTGAGAATAGAGGATGTGGTATGTCGTAGCCTGCTAACTCCACGTTTTCATCTTCTAAAAGTCTTTTTTGCAGCAAGTTGCAGAAGGTGTGTCCAACATCCTCAACTTCCAGTTTGAGTTCGTTTGGAGTCTTCTTTAATATTTTAGTTTTCATTTGCTGTCTCCTTTTACGCTATTAATCCCTTTCCATAGTCTAATGCTGTTTTGCGCTTTTCAATTTTCCCACATCTAGGGCAACGCATTCTTTGTCGCGTCAGCTCTAGCATGTAGCCGCATTGCGAACAAAATGCGTAAACCACACCTAGGTTTCTATCTTTGGTAGATAAATGGTAAGTTCCGTTCTTGTCGCTTATTACCTTCGCCCTTATGATGTCGCCTGGTTTGCACACACTAAACATTGAGTCAACGTATCTTAACTGCACATCAGAAATATGCAAGATGCCTGAGAAAAAGCCAGAAAGCTGAATTTTATCTATCTCGTACATGTGTACAAAAGCGTTCTGTTTCTGAACATTTGCAACTTGTCCGACAACTATACTTCCAATTTTCGGAACCGTTACTCCACGAACTAGTGAGTAGACTGAAACACGTTTATTTGGAAAATCTAGTAACGCACGGCCAACAACCTTAGAGTAGATAACACCATCTTTAACATACGTTCCCGCGTCCGCAATGAACTCTTCGATTACGCCAAGGCGTTCGCCCGGCAACACAAACTGTCCACTTTTCCTATCTAATGATTTTGAACTCATTTACATTCCCTTTTATCATGTAAATTCATGTGGTCAGATATTTACAGTTGTTAACGCAACATTTACTGGTTGGATACATCTGTACTCTTCGGGCTTCTCAATAAACCTTTTGATTCCTCCTGAAATCATCATAAAACAAACTGATGTTTCACTTAACATACCGTTTCACCTTCCACAATGTATAAATCAACTACGAACTCATGTCTTCGTTTCGCATGGAAGTTGAACATGTGCGGAATCGTCATTAACATGGGGTAAACTGCCTTGATTTTCCCATTATGTCCCTCAACGAATCTCTTAATGAAGTTAGAGGGGAACATTGACACTGTGTTGGTTCCTCTGGCCTTCGATTTTTTGATGATTGCCGCGTCTCTATGTGGGCTTTTGTGAAGTGTGTAAATGCTTTTGCCGACTTCCAACGCTTTTTTCAAAAACTTTCGGTCAGCTTTACGTTTCTGCACGCCGAATGGTGGATTCTGTATAACGGTGTCAAATCTTCCATGTATGGCGCCTATGTCTGCAACAATCCACTGTACTCTGTTTTTCAATCCGATTTTTTCCGAGTTTTCGAAAGCCATTCTCACTGCAGTTTTGTCTATGTCCACACCTACGACTTGCTTTGCGCCTAGAAAAGCTGCTCCCAATGCCAGTCTTCCAGTCCCGCAGCCTAAATCTAAAACTGCTTTGTCAATGATGTCGTTGTATGTGTATGCTGCAACGTATAGTGTTGTTGCCGCAACATTCGCTGGAATTGTGTACTGTTCGAGACTTGGTTTTGGTGATGGGTGCGGCTCAATTTGCGATAACAGCATTTCTAAGTCTAGCTTTCGAATAAGCCTTTTTCGCATAGCTTTTCCCAAGATAGTTTGCCAACCACCACGAATGTTTCATTCATCGTGAGTACTGGCTTTCGGAATTTTGAAGCATCGTCCAGCGACAGCCTTGGGCAGGCCGTGTTCACGTAGGCATCCACTGTTGGAAAGTTTATTAGAGCTTCTGGGGTGATGCTCTTAATAGCGAAAAGATGGATTTTTTTCCCGTTTTTTTCAAGTATTTCCTTTATGCTTAACGCTTCTTCAAGTCTTTTCTGTCCTGGTTTTAATCCAACTAGAACTGCGAAGGTTTTCGCTTTCTTAGCCTCTTCAATGCTTGCCCACCGTTGTTTAAGGATTTTTCTAGCCTCTTCATCAACTGAGAAAGCCCTTTTTTCATATGGGTCGGCAACGATTGTTGGTTTTGACGTTGAAAGAGCTACACCTAAAGCATGAAATCGTCCACCACCAACAAAGAGAAAGGCTTCAACATTGCTTGCTATTGATTTGGCGTTGCTGTAATCGCATCCAATTACCTGCCCTGAATAGTTCATGTGTCCGGCGTCACCAATGGCAACGGTTTTTCCGGCGTGGAGCAGAATTTCTTTAACGTTGTCTAGTGTTTGCACGTGCTGAACTGTTGTGGTTAAACCTATTTTACGCCATTCCTCTAGTAGGGGTAAGGCTTTTTTGACAGCGTCATCTACATTTATGGTTGCTCTGGCTTCCACGTAGATTGTGGGTACCCGTTCATATTTCAGCAGTTTGGCGTGTCCATAATGGATTATCAGGTCTACGTCTAGATTTTCAGCCTCGGCTGTTGCCAAGTCGCATGCGCCGTAGCATGGGTCCGCAGAAATTATGGGCAAAGCACCAGTTTTTTCCACAACTCTTGCCAGTCGAGGTGCCTCGGGTTTTAGACCTTCGGGAAGCTGGATCAAAACACGTTTTGCTTCAAGCTTGGTTATTTCCTGTTTTATTCTTCCTTCTTCAAAATCGAATTGTTTCATTCAAACACGCTCAAAACATCAGAGGTGGGAAACATGTTTTACACGAATTAAGTGGAGATATTGTTATTTTGCGGTTTTATTCCATCGGGGTGTCCATTCCCAGTCCTTTTTTGGTTTCTGATTTGAACTTCCAGACATCTTTTCTCGCAGTTCAGCAAGTTGTTCAAGAATCATTTTCTGTTCTACACTTGCAACATGTTTTCTGGTGGATATCACGGCATCAGCGTTTACTGAAATGCTGTCTATTCCAACCCTCACAAGAAACTCCGCGAAGTCAGGTAGGTTTGATGGCCCTTCTCCACATATAGAGACTGTGCATCCATGTTCGTGGGCCACTTTGATCAAGTGAGCAATTATCCTCTTTACGGCTGGGTCTCTTTCGTCGAAGTATCCCATTTGTCCTAGGCGTTCAGAATCCCTGTCGATCATGAGTATACCTTGAGTCATGTCGTTTGAGCCTATGGAGAAGCCGTCGCACAGTTTTGAGAACTCGTCTGCCAGTATGGCTATTGATGGCGTTTCAGCCATGAACCACACCTTGAAGTCTCGTGACTTTTCCAAGCCTTCTTCACGCATTATTTCTAGGCTTTTTTTGGCTTCCCAAACTGTACGCACAACCGGAAGCATGACCCAAACGTTTTTGAGACCCCACTCTTCGCGGCATTTCCTAATAGCCTGACACTCAAGCCTGAAGGCTTTTTCGTACCATGAGCTTATGTATCGACTGCATCCTCTCCATCCAAGCATGGGATTAGCTTCAACAATTTCGTATTTCTCCCCGCCTTTCAATTGTCTGTACTCGTTGGTTTTGAAGTCGCTGAAACGCACAACAACCGAGCGTGGCTGTATTGCTCTTGCAACTACTGCAATCCCTTCTGCAAGCTTGGCTACGAATTTTTGGGCTTGACCAGTTTCTATAAGGTACAATGGGTGTTCACCTATATAGCTAGCCAGAATAAACTCTATCCGCATTAGTCCTATGCCTTCAAAAGGCAAGTGTTTATAATCCTCGACTTTTTCAGGAACACCCAAATTCATGTAAATTTTTGTTGCTGTCACAGGCACTGCTTGAGTTGCTAAGCCACTGGTATTTACTGGCGATGCTGCTTGAGTTGAGGATGAAAGCTGTTCTGTAAGAGTTGGCAATACACCTTCGTAAACAACGCCGCTTCTTGAGTCCACAGTGTATTCTTTACCAGTAACCATAAGCTCTGTAGCGTTACTGGTTCCCACAACGCATGGAATGCCTAGCTCTCGGCTTACGATGGCTGCGTGGCATGTTACTCCACCTTTGTTTGTGACTATGGCTCCTGCGAGCTTCATGAAGGGTACATAGTCTGGATTTGTCATGTCCGTGACCAGAACGTCGCCTTTTTGCATCAGCTTGCCGGCTTCTTCAGGGTTTGAAACAACTTTTGCTACACCTATGCCATAGCTTCTCTTGCCAGCTGGAATTCCCTTAACAGCAACCTTTAACGTTTCGGTGGGCCTCATTCTCTCAGCTTCAATCTTTTCTGGTCCTTCCGCCCGTTTTACACTCCAAACAGTTTCGGGTCTCGATTGCACTATAAAGATGTTGTCTGGAAATGGTAACTCATTGTCAATAGCCCATTCAATATCTTGAGCTGTTCCATAATGTTGTTCGATGGTTTTTGCCAGTTCCGCAAGTTTAAGAATTTCTTCATCGCTTAGGCATGATCGCTCTTGCTTTTCGAGGGACACTTCCATGTGAACTGTTTTGCCAGTGTTTGGGTCACGGACGTATTGAAGTGTTTTTTTGACTATGCGCCTCTCAACTATGTTCAGCGTGGCCTTATCAACAATGAAATCGTCTGGAGTGACTGCTCCAGAAACAACAGACTCGCCTAAACCGTAATTACCCTCAATAACTATCTGGTCAGGGTCACCGGTTACGGGATTTATTGTGAATATTACTCCTGCGGCCTTGGCGTTAACCATCTTCTGGACCCCAACGCTTATGAACACGTTTTCATGAGCGAAACCCTTCTCAGTGCGATAGAAAATTGCTCGAGGCGTAAAGAGACTTGACCAGCATTTCACAGTTTTGTCCAGAAGCTCGTCTTCTCCCTTCACGTTTAGGTAGGTTTCCTGCTGTCCCGCAAAAGACGCGTCAGGCAAGTCTTCAGCTGTTGCACTCGACCTCACAGCAACGAAAACAGCGTTTGTGTTTAGTTTTCTACACAGTGCTTGATAGGCGTTTCTAACGGCTTCCTCAATATCCTTCGGCACGGGTGTTGATTCAATTATTTCACGGATTTTTTTGGATGCGATTTCATACTGTTTTGGGTCGTTCGGGTCTGTTACTTTTTCCTTTATAACTTTGTAGATTTTTTCGGATATGCCTGTTTCCTCGATGAATCTCTTGTAGGAGTAGGCTGTTACTGCGAAGCCTGGTGGAATTGGTATGCCTGCGTTTATCATCTCGCCGAGACTGGCGTTTTTTCCTCCAACAGAAGGGATGTCCGTTTTTCTTAGGTGTTCAAACCATATTATCAAGTCTTTCTTCATTTCTATCATGATGCTTTAGCCTCTTCTTTTTCCACTTTTTCAACAGTTATCCTGCAGGGAATTGGAAGTTTAGCGCTTCCACGTTTCAGAGCCTCCTTGGCGGCTTCAACGCCATCTTCATTCACGCTAACCACGATCACTGCTTGTTTGGATTTCACACGTGCCGCGGTCCCTATTGGTTTTCCGAAGGACCTTTTCATACCACTCTGAAGACGATCTGCATGCGCACCAAAAATCATCTTGTTTTCCCTAAGGATGTTGTGCGGATAAGGAAGAATACGCAGACAGTAATTTTCCGCAAGTTTATCTGCCAAATGACGATTTGTAGCTATACGCGCTGCTTCTAAGGCGTTGTGGCGGATTTGCGCCTTTTTCTGCGCTATAAGCCTTGCTTCATACTCGAATTTTGATTTTGTGTCTCCCATGGTGAATTTCGTTATTTTCGAAGGTGGAAAACCCCTTACAAACTTTTTTCTTGTGTAAGGTTGTCCCTTAACGGTTCTATAATTACGTGCACGCATTCGTATTCCCCTTCAGCATACCATGAGCGCGATATTTAAACGATTTGTTAATGATTCTTTTTGATTAAGGTTATGAATTTTAAATAAATCTTGAAAATCAGAATGGGAATTCAGCTTAATTTCATGGTGGCAGCCGCTTGTTTCTGAACCATTTCTTAGCGAGCTGATCGTAGTTTGGAAAAACCTCTTTCAGAATGGGAACATACATGCTCATCTCTTCATCAGTTAGGTATTGGAATTGGTATTTCCCCATGTAAGGTGATGATTCACCTTCTCTTGTTACAAATTCTATGTGCATGAAGGGGTCTCCCCGTTTTATTGTGATTGGGACACGGTTGTTGCTTAGGTTTACGAGCTCGAGGGCGAGTCTTCCGACGAACCCGCTGTGGACTTTTGCGGCGTTTAGGAAGGATAATCCCATTCGTCCGTACTTGCTTTTGGCTGTTAGATGGGCAACGTAGTTTGGCGGAGTGAACACTATTTCGTAGGATATTAGGTTTTTATGTTCTAAATAGTTAAGGGTTGTTTCCTCTTTGACTGTTAAGACGTAGCTGTCTCCGTCGAGCAGATTATAGTCATAAGGGTATACGCACTTATACTTTTCAATAAGCTCCTTAAGCTTGTCCTTACCTAAAACACCCATCAATTAAAACCTCCAGCACCTTCTAGCAATACTGAAACTCTTACGTTATATAGTTTTTTACCACAAGTTTTTCCCATATAACATAAGTTTTGCGTGAAGCTACTTCCGTTTTCTTTTCGTTCCTAAGTCTTGTTGCATTTTTTCGCAGCGTCTATACCACAGTATTTCATAATCCTTTTGAGGCACAACTCTACATTTGAGGTTCGCTATCGTGTGAATTTCTTCTTTCTTGCACCATCCCACAGAGATTTCATAAGCATCCCAGTCAAGCTCCTCGTCTTCCCAATATACGAGAAGCGCGCGCTAGGGCTTCATGAAAGTTCAAGTCATCGCACGCATGTAAAAAATGCGCACTTATTAATAGTTGTCAACATTTATCTCAAGGAGAGAAGTAAAGCTAGGCGATATTAAAAAGTGTCACAGAAATCCTCTGCTATTACCCGTAGACTCAAGGCGGTCGCTTATTTAAGCACTTATCCGCCGCGAGAGTGCGGTATTGCGACGTTCACAAAAGATTTAGTTAATGGTATTGATGCACTTCACGAGTTTAAATCGCAAACAGTTATCGCAATAAATGAGAAAGAGACGATTTACAACTATGATAAAAGGGTTAAATGCCAGATTGAACAGGACTCAGCTGAGGATTACGTTCAAGCTGCTCGCTATGTCAATTCATCCAAAGCTGACTTGGTAAATCTCCAACATGAATTTGGTCTTTTTGGGGGAGACTGGGGAGAATATGTTAAATTGTTTCTGCAGAATCTTCAGAAACCTGTTGTAACTACGCTCCATACTATCGAGCCAGATTTTGAATTAAAGGCTCAAACTATTCTGAAATACATTGCTAATCATAGCGCGGCAATTATCGTTATAACGAAAAAGGCTCTTCAACTACTGGAAAATTATGACGTTGGGCGTGAAAAAGTCACCGTTATCCCACATGGTTGTCCTAATGTCCCATTTGTTTCTAGCGAAAAGATCAAACCCTCCTTGGGACTAGCTGGCAGAATAATTCTGTGCACGTTTGGATTGATTAACCCAGGCAAGGGTGTTGAATATGCTATTCAGGCTCTTCCTTCCATTGTTAAAAAAGAGCCAAGAGTTCTCTACCTCATACTTGGAGAAACTCATCCGGAAGTAAGGAAAATTGAGGGCGAACGTTATCGGATGAAACTGATGAGCATGGTCGATAAGCTCCAATTGGGAAAACACGTTAGATTTCACAATCGTTTTCTTTCCAAAGGCGAACTAATTAAATATCTTCTGGCAACAGACATCTACATCAGCCCCTACATCTCTCCGAGCCAGATAAGCAGTGGCACGCTTGTATACGCATTGGGAGCAGGCCGGGCCATAATATCGACTCCATACCTTCACGCTAGAGAAGCCCTAGCTAATAACCGGGGACTATTCTGCAAGTTTAAGGATCCCGATTCCATTGCCGAATCTATAGGTGTTCTTCTGAAAAATGAAGGGTTAAGAAAAAAAATGGAGAAAAAAGTTTACGAGTACAGCAGAAAATTCGTTTGGTCAAATGTAGCAATGAGATACGCTGAATTGTTCAGGCAAGTCATCAAAACTTAGGAGGGATATAACACATGGATCTTCCACCTATAAAACTGGATTTTCTAAAATCACTTACTGATGACACCGGTATCATCCAGCACGCAAAGTTTGCCACTCCGAAAAGACAGGAAGGATACACCACTGATGATAATGCACGCGCATTGATGGTATGCATTAAGTACCATCAGATCTATGATGACTCGGAAGTAGAAAAACTGATAGACGTGTATTTAAGCTTTCTTCTCCATATGCAAAGACCAGATGGCAGGATGCATAATCTTCTCAGTTACCATCGACGGTTTGAAGACAAAGTAGGTTCAGAAGACTGCATGGGACGCACCCTCTGGGCTTGTGGGCGCACCATGAGTTCCAACTTACACACGGAGAAAAAACTAATATCAAAGGAAATTTTTGACAAAGTTTTCCCATGGGTTCCTGACTTCAAATCACCTAGATCCAAGGCTTTTGCAATCCTGGGACTTTGC
>Ga0315555_1003577_pt1 | contig 10667 bp, 11 predicted proteins | sample SalMarSW160380MG_FD_202113 | JGI IMG/M metagenome (GOLD analysis project Ga0315555, IMG submission 202113) | Salt marsh sediment microbial communities from the Plum Island Ecosystem LTER, Massachusetts, United States - Salt Marsh Sediment SW1603-80 ...
CCTCTTGCTCCTTCGATGCTGCCCAGGTTACCTGCACAACCTGCAGCACCATTATCATAAAAAATACATTGATAACAAAATTACTGCTTTTCTCATCGGAATTTAATGTGAGCATAAATTTTGCTCTTTATTCAAAAATCTTCTTTAAGATAATAATTTCCATACTTTCTCTAAATCCTTGATGATATTACCATAAATAAAGCAAGTATCATACCTTATCAGAGTCTGTATAAACAAAAAATCCTCTAAATTTCCAGAGGATTTTATTGATCCATATAATTATAATAGAAATAAATATTTATTAACCTGATGAATTCCTGTTTACCAAAGCACCAGATTATTATTTCATATTATACTGCTCTTTTCCAAAAAATGTATACACTTTTGGATGCCCATAATCTCAACCACATCGGTCAAATTCGGACCATGCAATTGGCCGGTTAATGCCACCCGCACCGGCATCCAGAGATCTTTTCCCTTTACTCCTGTGTTTTTCTGAACCTTTTTCATGAGTTCTAAAAATACCTGACCATTAAAGTGATCCGTCTTCTGAAACCCGGTAAGAAGTTCGGAAATAACCTTTTGGGCTTCTGTAGTTTCTAGCACCTTTTTGGTTTTTTCATTTTCAGGGACAATCTCATTCTGGAAAAAAATTTTTGCCTTCTCAACCACCTGAGAAAGCTTTTCCACCTTTTCCTGCAAAACCGAAGCTACTCTTTTTAAAACTTCCGGGGATCGATCAGCATATTCACTTTTCTGGAAGAAAGGGCTTACAGCCTGATAAAATTCATCTGTAGACATCTTTCTAATATATACCCCATTCATCCAATCCAGTTTCTCTTTGTCAAAAACAGCCGGTGATTGTGAAATCCGCTTAAAATCAAATTCTTTTATCAAACGTTCTTTGGATAAAATCTCATCCCCGGATTCGGATGACCAGGAAAGGCGGGAAAGAAAATTTATCAGGCTTTCCGGAACATAGCCCTGTTCCTTGAACTGGGAAACCGAGGTTGCTCCATGACGTTTGGACAACCGGGTTCTGTCTTTTCCCATAATCATGGGAATATGAGCAAATTCCGGTGGCTTCCATCCCAGGGCCTGGTATATCAAAATCTGCCTGGGAGTATTGGACACATGATCATCACCCCGGATTATGTGGGTGATTTTCATGAGATGATCATCAACAACGCAGGAAAAATTATACATGGGCATCCCATCCGAACGCAGAAGAATAAAATCTCCGAATTCTTCTTCCCTAAAATCAATGATTCCTTTGATGATATCTTTAAAGGCAATAATATCCTGATCAACATAAAAACGAAGAGAAGGCTTCCGTCTCTGATTTTTCAATTTTTCTTTTTGATCCGGCGTTAAATTCCTGCACCTGCGGTCATACACCGCAGATTTTCCTGCTTTTACCCTCTGTTCTCTTCTTGTTTTTAGTTCCTCAGCCGTGCAGAAACATTCATAGGCTTTGGCCTTATCTAATAGTTCTTGGGCAAATTTACGGTATAATTCCAGACGCTTGGACTGGTGATAGGGTCCATAATCACCCTTTACCACCGGACCTTCATCCCAATCCAATCCCAGCCATTTCAGATCTTCAATTATACTTTCTTCCGAGGCTTGAGAAGACCGCTCCACATCCGTATCTTCGATACGAAGAATAAACTTACCCCCGGAATGTTTGGTAAAAATCCAGTTCATAATTGCGGTTCTGGCATTACCTATATGCAGATGACCAGTGGGACTGGGTGCAAATCGAGTTCGAACCATAATCTATTCCTTTTAATTAATAAACTATCTTCCTATTAATATAAAGATTTTATTGATTTCTTGCAGAAATAATTTAAAAATAAGCAAAAGGGAAATAAGGAGAAGGGAAGGTTGGAATAATGGAATAATGAAATGATGGGACAAAAAATATACACAATTTCAACTTTCCAGAATTCCACTATTCCAGGGATTTTTAATGTATTTTCTCAACCTTAACCTCAATATGTTTTATCTTTTATCTTTTAAATTTTGTCTTTTTTCTTATTTCTTTTGTCTTATTTATTTGTAAAATCTCCTCCCTCTCTTTCCCCTTCAGATCCCGAATAGCATACAGAGTAATAGTTGAGCTTACTCCTTGTTTTCTTAATTTCTTTACATAAGCTTTCACCTTTTGAGGAGCAGCCCGCATAGTATCCTTTAAAGCCCAACCCACTCCTTTCAGTACAATATCCTCTTCATCTCTGATTAAATTATCACAAAATTTCAACGTCTCCTCCACAAATCTCCCCTCTTTGGCAACTTTACGGGTAAAAGGGACTACACTGGCCCGTCGCTTCCAGCGATTGGAGGAAGTATTCCATTTCCCGAGTAAAGATAATACCTCCGCCCAGTATTTTCCCAGCAATGGCTGTATCACATCCCCACAGAAATAATCCACCTGAGACCAACTGCGTAAATCATCAACCAGGCCATCCAAAATTTTAAAATGTTTCGGTCCCAGCTCATTCACCCTGAGTGCTGCTATATAGATACCGGTTCCACCCAGTTCTCCTATATGCCGGCTGAGTAACGCTTCTGCCAGTTGCAGGCATTCCGGAAGGGAAAGATCCAAGAAATGGGGACGAAATTCTTTCATGATCCTGTAAAAATCAGCCGCCTTCAGTCCATAGCAGAGATACTCCCTGTGCTTGTGAAACCTCTCTTCCGGCCGAAGCTGATCCGTACCGGCAGTGGTTGTTATGGCTTTTTCAATATCGGTAAGTAATTTTTTCATTGGAATGTACCCTGTCTTTCTATTTTTTATCCTTTTACCTAAACTCACTAACTGCCATCTTTAAAAAATCCCCCTTTATCCAAGGGGGACTTTAATTTTTTTATTTATTACATCCAAGATCATAATATCTGATTCTTGATTCAAAATTCTCCATCCACAATCCTTATACCGTATTCCTTATACCTTATACCCAAAAACTTTTCCCTTTTTCCTTTATCCTTTTTCTTTTGTATTTTGTATTTTGTATTTTTTAATTTGTCTTTATTTCTCCACCAACGCCACTGCATAAGCAGCGATCGCCTTACCCTTTCCTATATCCCCCAATTTCTCATGAGTGGTAGCCTTAATAGAAATTCGATTTTCTTCCAGCCCCAGAGCCAGACCTATATTTTCCATCATTTCAATTTTATAGGGTGATATTTTAGGATTTTCCGCAATAATAGCGACATCTATATTATTAATTTTAAAACCAGAATCTTTAACTATATCACCTACTTTTTTCAAAAGATCAATACTGGAAGCATCTTTATACTTTTCATCAGTATCCGGAAAATGCTCCCCAATATCCCCCATTGCTGCTGCACCCAGCAAAGCATCCGCAATAGCATGGCAGACAACATCAGCATCGGAATGTCCCTTCAGTCCCTTGACAAAAGGAATTGACACTCCCCCTAGAACTAACTTTCTCTTTTTAACCAAGGGATGTATATCATACCCGAATCCTATTCTATTCATAAGACCTCATATAAACTTTCCGCAATTTTTAAATCTTCCGGAGAAGTGATTTTAATATTCTTCTCTTCCCCTTTTATCACTCTTACTGCATGTCCTATATATTCAACCAAGGCAGAATCATCCGTTGCTATTATATTATTTTGCCACGCTTTTTTATAGGCTTTTATCAACAAATCTTTTGTAAATGACTGTGGAGTCTGCACTCTCCATAGTCTGCTACGGTCAAGAGTGGTCTGGACTTGATGATCTACCACTTCTTTTATCGTATCTGATAAGGGTAAAGCCGTGATCACTGCTTCCCATTTCTTAGTTTCTTTAATACACCGATTGATTATCTCTTTAGAAATAAAAGGCCTGACTCCATCATGTATCACCACTATATCCGTATTATCAGGAAGCTGACTCAATCCATTCCTTACCGAATGCTGTCTGGTTTTACCCCCGGCAATAACTTCCACAGGTTTAGCAAGGTTCCACTTCCTGATTAACTGGATGGTTTTTGCCATCTCTGAAGGGGGAACAACGAGGTTAATTTGTTGTACTCTCCCACATCCCGTAAATTTTTCCAGGGTATGTATTATGATTGGTTTATTCTGTAAGATTAAAAACTGTTTGGGAATCCCGGTCTTCATCCGCACTCCGCTTCCACCCGCGGCAATAATAGCAACCACCTTTATATTTGTAACAGACACCCTAACCTCTATTAAAGAATCAACATGGCATCCCCGTAAGAGAAGAATTTATATCCTTCCCGAATAGCTTTTCTATATGCTTTAAAGGTAAATTTATACCCGGCAAATGCGCTTACCAGAATGAGCAAACTGGAACGAGGCATGTGAAAATTAGTTAAAAGTACATCCACAACTTTAAATTTGTAAGGTGGGTAGATAAATTTGTCGGTCCATCCGCTGTCTTTCTTAATATGCTTATCAATTGTCAGAATAGATTCCAGAACCCGGACCACCGTAGTCCCTACTGCTACAATTCTTCCCTTCCTGTCAATGGCCTCATTGATTAATCTGGCCGATTCTTCTGAGATTTCATAATACTCTGAATCCATCTTATGACGGGATAGATCTTCAACTTCTATGGGCCGGAAGGTTCCCAGCCCGATATGAAGTACCACCGGTACAATTCTGATTCCTTTATTCTTTATCTTTTTAATCATCTTTTTATCAAAATGAAGACTGGCTGTGGGAGCAGCCACTGCCCCCCGCTTTTGGGCAAACAAGGATTGATATCTATCTCTATCCAGATCCTCCGGTTCTCTTTTAATGTAGGGCGGTAAAGGTATTTTCCCGATTTTATCAATTATTTTAAAGAAATCCCCCTCGTATACAAATCTGATCACTCTTCCCCCGGATATGGTATTATCCAATACTTCGCATTTTAACTTATCCCCTATTCTCAATTTATTACCAACCCTTACCTTTCTGGCTGGTTTTACCAATACTTCCCATAAATCCTTTTCTAATTCTCGCAGCAGAAAAATTTCTACTTTTGCATGGGTTTTATCTTTCACTGCCATAAGTCGGGCAGGAAAAATCTTGGTTTCATTAACCACCAGGCAATCTTTTTCATTAAGAAAGTCCAGTAATTCTTTAAACTGCCTATCTTCAATAGTCTGATTTTTTCTATTAAGAACCATTAATCTTGATCCGCCTCTCTTTTTAGGAGGATATTGAGCAATTAACTTTTTTGGTACTCGGTAATTAAAATCTGATAGTTTCATTAAATACCCCAATAAAAGAATATAATTTTAAAATAGATCTTTTTGCTGGGAGCCAGACAGGGGAATTCCCAAAACCTGGTATGCCCTTTCTGTTGCTTCTCTGCCTCTGGCAGTGCGTTTAATAAATCCCTGCTTTATAAGATAAGGTTCGTAAATTTCCTCAATGGTGCCGCTATCTTCACTTACTGAAACCGAAAGTGTGTTCAAACCAACCGGTCCGCCTTTAAAATTTTTTACAATAACATTAAGTATTCTTTTGTCCATTTCATCCAGACCGCAAGAATCAACGTCAAGACGATGCAGTGAATTATCTGCAATACTTTGGGTAATACATCCTTCACCTTCAACCTGAGCAAAATCTCGCACTCTGCGTAATAAACGATTAGCAACCCTGGGAGTTCCCCGGGAACGTATGGAAATCTCCCGTATCCCCTCTTTATCTATTTCCACCTCAAGCAAGCGGGCTGATCTTTCCAGTATTTTAGAAAGATCGTCAGAATCATAGTAATCCAATCTGTTTACCACCCCAAATCGTGCTCTTAAAGGTGAAGTAAGAAGACCAGCCCGGGTGGTAGCGCCGATCAAGGTGAACCTGGGCAGGGAAAGACAGACACTTCTGGCATGGGGACCGCTGTCAATGACAATATCCAAGCGGAAATCTTCCATAGCCGGATAGAGATACTCTTCCACCACTGGATTCAATCGATGTATTTCATCAATAAATAAAACATCATGAGATTGCAGGTTGGTTAGTATACCCGCCAGATCAGCCGGACGTTCTAAAGTGGGACCAGTGACAACTTTAATCCCTGTTTCTAATTCATTGGCCAATATGTGAGCAAGCGTTGTTTTCCCCAGACCAGGAGGTCCATAAAATAATACATGATCCAGAGCTTCTTCTCGCTTCTTGGCCGCTTTTACAAAAACTTTAAGATTGGAAACAATCTTTTTCTGCCCTACGAATTCATTGAAATTCCGCGGTCTTAACGAGCTATCAAAGGTTATTTCATTATCCTGAATTGAAGGATCTGTCATTCGTTGAGATTGCATTTCTATTAAAATATCCTCAAAATTAACTATTTAGTAAGCGCTTTCCTGATAATCTGTTCAACCGACACCGAGGGATCCTCTTCACAAACTTTCTCTACTTCTTTGTTTGCGTGCGTTTCACTAAAACCAAGAGATATTAAGGCGAGGACAGCATCTCGATGTGCAGGAATTGATGCTGCTGCTTTCCCGGTGGTTTCATCAACTATTTGATTAATCTTTGGCCGTAATTCCAGAACTAATCGTTCAGCTGTTTTTTTTCCTATGCCAGGAGCTGAAGTCAAGGTATCTATATCGCGATTATAAACTGCCTGTTTAAACTCCTCATAAGGAATACCGGAAAGCATACTCTGGGCGAGTTTTGGCCCAATTCCCGATACAGACAAAATCATTTTAAATATTTCTCTTTCTTCCTTGCTAATAAAACCATAGAGTCGGATTGAATCTTCCCTAAGATGTAGATAGGTTAATAAACAAATTTCCTCACCTATATTGCCCAGAGCATTAAAACTGGACAAGGTTATCAATATTTTATATCCAATCCCATGGGCCTCAACAATTAAAAAGGCCGGATTTTTTTCAATTAATGTACCCCGAATATAGGAAATCATACTTATAATGAAAATTAAACTCCAAATTTATTTCTCTTGAATTCATGGCAGATAGCAACAGCTAATCCATCCGCTTCATCTTCCTGTAATTTTCTGTTTTTCAGATTAAGAATTTGTAAAATCATTGCTTGTATCTGTGTCTTAGAAGCTCTCCCGATTCCGACTATTGATTGTTTAATCTCTCTGGGAGTATATTCTGTAATGGGAATACCTCGGTTAATCACTGCTAAAATAATAACTCCTCGTGCTTGTCCCAGCTTTAAACTAACTTTGGCATTTTTGTTCACAAAAACATTTTCAATCGCCATCACATCAGGATTATAATCATTTAATAGATCCTGAATGTTATCATAAATACTCTTCAGTCTTTCAGGAAAAGATAATTTTGAATTAATAGTGAAATTTCCGGAAGTAATAATTTTAATATAATTGTTTTCAGAATTGATCAATCCATAACCGATGTTACATAATCCCGGATCAATACCTAAAATTACCAATACGAGCTACTCCTCTATTTCTGATTCATCAATATCAAAATTGGAGTAGACTTTTTGTACATCATCAATTTCTTCCAGATCTTCCATTAAACTTAGAATGCTTTTGATATTATTCCCTTCTACTTTTACTGTATTTTTGGGAATCATAGTCACTTCAGAAGAAGCTGGTGAAATCCCTTTAGCAGTTATTCCTTCCTTGACTTGCAAAAAATCTTCCGGAGAAGTTATAATTTCATATACATCTTCTTCCATACTCATATCTTCTGCCCCGGCATCCAGAATCAATTCCATGAGTTTATCTTCCTCAATATCATCCTTATTCACCACAATCAGTCCTTTTTTATCAAACATCCAGGACACACATCCTGTCTCGCCTAAATTCCCATTATATTTGGTTAAAAGATGACGCACTTCCGAAGTAGTACGATTGGTATTATCAGTTAAGGTGTCTATCATTATGGCTATACCTCCGGGGCCGTACCCTTCGTAAATCTTTTCCTCATATATCACCCCTGGTAATTCACCGGTTCCTTTTTTTACTGCTCTTTCAATATTTGATTGAGGCATATTGGCAGACTTAGCAGCGTCAATAGCACTACGTAATCTGGGATTGGTTACCTCATCACCACCCCCCATCCTGGCTGCAGTGGTAATTTCCCTGATTAATTTGGTAAATATTTGTCCCCGTTTGGCATCCTCTTTCTCCTTTTTCCTTCTAATTGTACTCCATTTGGAGTGTCCGGACATAAAAAATTCCTCCCCTGCTGCCTTGTATTATGCATTAATAAAAAATATCAAGAAATATCTGGTTATTATTATGTTTAAAATCTATGCTTATTATTCAATCGTTCTTTTAACTTGTATTTTGGAAGGAACAATCCAGGCATTACTCCACTCTACTTCATTTTCTCGTCTACCAATACGTCTTACCTTTTCCCTCAATTCTTCAGCTTCTTTACGGGTTCTGCAATCTCCTACCCTAATCTTCCACAGCGAGGATTCAAACTCCAGATAAACATTTTCCTGAATTTTATAAATTGCTTTTTGTTTTGCTTTTCTAGCCTGTTCTTCATTAGGAGTAGCTAAAAGCTGAACCCGAAATCCTGGTATGGATACTTGATCTGTCTCCACAGGTGACTCTTTATCTATATCATTTGTCTTAGAAACTTTTTTGTCTGATTTTTCACTCTTTGCCGTTTTATCTTCAAGAATAATAAAATCTTCTTCCAGAGTTAAAGGATCAAAATCTTCAATATACTTTTCTTTATCTTTTTTAGCTTCCGGAGCACTTTTCCACCCTAACTGAGAACTGGAACAGGAAATTATAAAAATCATTATAATTATGACGCTAAAATATTTTATCATTCTTACCCTCATTTTTACATTTTGTTTCAACATAATATACAAAAAAATAGCTGCGGGTTCAAGTTGTTTTTATAAATTTATTTGATAATTCCAAAAACAATAGTCAAACAACATGCATTAAGTTTAATAGAAACAGATAATTGAAACTTCCTTTGACCATATAAATATCTAATCGAGGAAATGATAGATTATCTCTTTCTTATTATTAAAAAATTATTAAAAATGAAAAAATTATGACACTATTTCGATTATAGACAATATATATCTGAAAAGAATTTTTTTATTTCTTTTCTTCAATATTAAATTTAGCCAGCAGTTGCTTTTCTGATTCAGCCATAGTTAACAAGGCTTTTGCCATTGACTCCACCATATTAAACTGCGTTTCCATTTCTTTGGTATAATTATTTACTTTTTGGACTTCTGCTGCATTCTGGGCACTCACACTGGTTACATTATGCATAGCAATATCAACATCTTGTGAAAATGCCTCTATTTCACCCAGGGAGGAAGAAATTTTTTCCATACGTTGTTGGTTGAGATTCACATACTCCCGAATCTCTTTTATGGAGGAAACTGCTTGATCAGATAAATTTGCCGAATTCTTGATCATTTGTAACCCAGCGTTCATTACATCTTCAACCTTTTTAACTCCTTCCTTAAACTGTTCAATCAAATCAAAAATCTCAGTGGTATGACTTTTTGTCTCCTGTACCATTTCCCGTATTTCCCGGGCAACTACTCCAAAACTTTTCCCGTATTTTCCCGCCTTAACTGATACAATATTTGCATTTAATCCCAAAACATTGATTTCGGTGGCAATATCATTAATAAACCACATAATTTTATCAATTTGATTGGAATAAACGCCTAATTCCTCCACTACATGCCAGGAATCAGCTACTGATTTTTCTACCATACGAAGACTCTCTATAGTCTTGGTCATAGCTGTGGTGCCATTGGTTACTGCATTGACGGATTGTTCAGCTTCTTTGGCACTTTCTTTGGTATCTTCATTAACTGATTTAATATTTCTCAATAAACGACTTAAGGTCTCCTGGGTTTTCTTCACATTCTCATTCTGGGAAAGAGTTCCCTGGTACATTTCATCCATGGCAGAATTAATATTTGAGTTCATGGTTTTGGTTTCAGTGGTACTGGTTGCCAGCTGGTGACTCATGTCCATGAGCCTTTCTGCCTGATTGATAATGGTGTATATTATGCTGCGAAGACTATGTGGTTCACTGTTTAAGGTGATTACCGGTATGCCCGCTTCAACTGCTTGGTTAATGTAAGTAACCAAACCCCGATCAATTGCAACCGTGGCAATACCATCTATTTTCTTTTTAATAAAGGACTCTATTTCAGGACCGTAAATCTCAACACTGAGATCCCCTTTTTTTTGGTTTGCCTCCGGAACCACCCAATCAACCTGTACCTGACGATCTTTTAAGGTTTCCCCGGCTGCATCCACCCCCTTTTTTACCGGTTCCCAAAAGGACGAACTATGGATCCCTAATACACATATATGAAGAGGTTTTTTAGGTTCTTCCGCAACCGGCTTAGCTAATCGCTGCAGGGTAGCTTGAGATTGTATGATGCCTTTCTCCTTATCCCAAAATTCATGGTAGTTATCCGGAGTGACTACATCCATATGAGTAAGAAGCCGGGGAGCCTGCGGTTCCCAATCGCTTACTATGTTATTATAGAGATGAATGACCGGGTCATTTCCCTGAGCAAATGGATCCTGCCCCAGAGTGGCATTAATAATTCCGGAAGTAACATACTTCATGGTTTCATCAGTAAGATCATGAGAGATCATTATCACTTTTTTCTCTTTCTTGCATTCCACCAGGGCTTTGGCTGCACCACTGGGTGTATTACCTTCTGTTACATACAATCCTTTCAGATTA
>Ga0315555_1003585_pt1 | contig 10659 bp, 2 predicted proteins | sample SalMarSW160380MG_FD_202113 | JGI IMG/M metagenome (GOLD analysis project Ga0315555, IMG submission 202113) | Salt marsh sediment microbial communities from the Plum Island Ecosystem LTER, Massachusetts, United States - Salt Marsh Sediment SW1603-80 ...
ACTCGGAGATCCCGCAGCCCAACTATGACCTCGTCGAGCACGCCCGCTACGCCTGGCAAGCGACTCGCCGAACTCTGCGCGACCTCTTGGGCGGTGACCTGGGCACCGTGCGCCTCGCTAGCGGCCCGATCCCGGTGGGCGAATACGTGCGAGTCGCCTATGTCAACAGCATCGGCCTACTTGCCGTCGCTATGCTGGCGGCGTCGACTCTCGGCGTGGCGTTTGGCATCCTCGCCGCGCTCGCTCGCCAGCGCGTTCTCTCGCTCGGCCTTCTGGCGGCAACCGTCGTCGGCATCTCTGCCCCTTCTTTCTTTGCCGGCTTATTGCTGCAGGTCGGCGAGCTCTACTACCTACGGGCCTTTGGCCGCCGGTTGGTCAGCATCGCCGGGTTCGGGTGGGATCTGGAGCACGCGCTCTTGCCGGCCCTCGTCCTTGCGGCGCGGCCGCTGGCCTATGTCATGCGTGCCACCTACATCTCGATGGAGCACGTGCTGGCCGAAGACTATGTTCGGACTGCCTTTGCCAAGGGGCTGTCGCTGCGGCTCGCCGTGCTCCGCCACGCCCTGCGCAACGTGGCGGTGCCTGTCCTGACCGCCGTCGGTGTCTCGCTGCGCTTCTCGTTGAGTTCGCTGCCCGTCGTCGAGTTCCTCTTTGCTTGGCCCGGCGTGGGCCGCAATCTGCTCTCGGCGATCGACGACCGGCAGACCTCGCTCGTGATCGCCTTGGCCTCTGCACTGGGCCTCACCTTGCTGGCGACCAACCTGGTTCTCGATTTGCTCTACCGGGCGATCGACCCGCGGGTCAGGGATGATCGATGGACCGGCTGAAAGGCCTTATCTGGCGGCTACTGAACCCACGCGTCGACCTCAGCCAGCTTTCACTTCACCACGTACGGCAGTTGCCGCGTGGTCGGCTGCACCCGAGTGATGTTCTGCGCAACCCGCCTCTCGTGGTCGGCGCTGTGATCGTTTTCGTGCTCTTTGTGCTCGTCCTGTTTGGGCCAGCGTGGGCGCCTGAGAACCCTTACGTCTCTGGGCAGCACATCGTGCCCCACTATGACGTCAGCCGCGGCGAGAGCGTGCAGCCACCCCTGCCACCGTCGGCGAAATATCCGTTGGGAACTGATCGCTGGGGCAATGACCTGCTCAGCCTGCTGATGCACGGGGCGCGCAACACCCTCGTCGCGTGTGCCCTCATCACCGTCGTGCGCGTGCTGTTGGGCCTGCTGCTGGGCGCGCTGGCCGGGTGGCGCGAAGGCACGGCTCCCGATCGGGCCGTTATGGGCCTGGTCGGGGTGATGATTGCCGTGCCTACCCTCATCAGCAGCATGATCCTGATCTATGCCCTCGACATCCGGCGCGGCCTACCTGTTTTCGTCGTCGCTCTCTCTGTTGCCGGCTGGACCGAGATCGCCCAGTATGTGCGCGGCGAGTTTCTGCTGCTGCGCAAGGCGCCCTACGTGGAGGGCGCTCGCACTGTCGGCCTGGGTAGCTTTGGCATCGCCGTGCGTCACCTTCTGCCGAACGTCGTCCCGCAGTTGCTGGTGATTACCTTCCTGGAGATGGCAGCGGTCATGATGCTCCTCGGTGAGCTAGGCTTTATCGGCGTTTACATCGGTGGCGGCAGCCGTATCTCTGTCGAGACGGGCGCGTTCAATCCCGAGATCGCCACCCTGATCGAGGTCCCCGAATGGGGAGCTATGCTCGCCGACGGCTATCGGTGGCTCCGCTCCAAGCCCTTTGTCGTGATGCCGCCCGCTTTTGCTTTCTTTGTCTCTGTCCTGGGCATGAATGCGCTGGGTGAGGGGCTGCGCCGCCTGGTCGAGAAACGCAGCCTCAACACCGCCTTCCTGCTCCGCAAGCGCACGCTACTGCTGATCGCTGTGCTCGTCCTGGTCAGCATCTTTGTCATGAGCCAAACCGGCCCGGCGCCCTGGTTTGCACGGGTGGCCGGTGCCTTCAGCGGTGAGCGGGCCCTCGCGCACGTTCGGGCCTTGGGCGCATTGCAGGGCCGTGGGCCCGGACAGGATGCCCTCGTCGAGGCTGCGGCCTATATCGAGTCCCAGTTCCGGGCCTACGGCCTCGCGCCTAGCTGGCAAGGCTCGCGCTATGTCTTTCCCGTGTCTACGCTGCTCGCCCGGCCGCTCGCACAACCCGAGCTGAGCCTCGTCGACCCGAAGGGGGCCGTGCTGGCTTCCTTTCGCCACCAGGTCGACTTTGGCTACGTCACCGCGGGACACGGCGGCAGCGGCCAGGTGGAGGCGCCGCTCGTCCTGGTCGGCTTTCAGCACGTGCGCGGCGGGCGATCGTGGGAGACTTACAAGGGCCTCGACCTGCGGGGCCGCGTCGCCCTCCTCGTCGAGGGGAACGCTCCGGCCGACTTTTGCACCGAGGCTCTGATCCGGGGCGCGCGAGCTGTGCTCTGGGTCGCGAGCGACGGTGCCCACGCCGTGCGTTCCCAGATCCACGTCGATTCGCAAACGGCGCTGTTGCAGCCACAGATCCCCGTTCTGCGCATCCGTCCCGCTGTGGCCGATGCCCTTCTCGGCGACGGACCTATCCTGTCCGAGCTACTCGCCGATGGAACGGGCGACCAGGCTGGGCCGGGGTGGTTCGCCAGCGATCTGCCCGTGCGCGTGCGCGTCTCTATCTCGCTCGACGAGCCGCGCCAGACCGAGCTCCCTTGTGTTCTTGGCTACAAGCCCGGCTCCGACTATGACCTGGCAGGCGAACTGATCGTTCTCCTCGCCCATTACGACGGCCTGGGCACCGACCCGGATGGCACCGTCTACCCTGCCGCGAACGACAATGCCTCTGGCGTCGCCGCCCTGATCGAGCTGGCCCGCGTCTGGAACGACCAGGGTCTGGATGCACGTCGCTCGGTGCTATTTGTCGCTTGGCCGGGCGGCACGCTGGACGACACCGGCGTGGCAGAGTTTCTGGGCGATGTCAGTAACCTGCGCTTCCTCCCCGCACTTAGGCCCAACCGCCCGGCAGCGATCATCCAGCTTGGCGATGTGGGCGCGGGCACGGATACGCTGCTGCTCGATCCACGCTCCGACAGCAAGCTGCGCGATCTTGTCACTCAGGCGGCGGGCGAGTTGGGCGTGTCCCTTCTCCCTGCTGGCGCGAGCGACACGAGCGGCGAAGGGCTGGCTATGTCTCGCATCCCCTCGCTTAGCCTGGCCTGGGCGGACGCGCACGTCTCGCCCGAGCGAGACGCGGCGAGCCGCATCCAGCCGGAACGGCTCCAAGCAGTAGGTGAGGTGCTCACCTTGGCCCTGACGCGCATGGTCCGCCAGGCCCGATACTAGGGCATCTTCCCTGGCTAGAACTGCATGCCGGCATCCTGTGCTGGCATGCCTGCGGATGAGGAGGCCGCTTTTCAGATTGGCGACTCGTACTCTAGGAACAGGGCCGGTAAAGGCCGATAAGCGTATTGCCTTCGTGGATATCCTCCGTGGCATGGCCATGTTTTTTGTCCTGGTCGAGAACATGGCCCTCTACAGCGGACAGAGCTGGGACCCCGCTCTGCTCACCCAGCCTGCACAGCGTGTGACGCTGATCGCCATTCTCTTTCTGCTTCAGGCCAAATCCTATTCCCTGCTCGCCTTTCTCTTTGGCTGGGGCGTCGCCGTACAGCAAGAGCGGATCGAATTCCGCGGTAGGCCGTTCGTACCGTTTTACCTGCGCCGCCTGGGCTTTCTACTGGTCGTTGGGCTGCTTCACGGCACGCTGATCTGGTCAGGAGACGTCCTAGTCCTCTATGCACTGCTCGGCGTCTTTCTCCTCGCCTTTCGTCGCACACCCCCACGCCTGATCCTGATCGCAGCCATCGCTTGCCTCTCTGTTACGGTCTTGCTCCAGGTCCCCGGCCCGGCGATGGATGCCGCGCGTAGCTGGTACGCTGACGCTACCGCCTCTATGCGGGCCAGTCCCGTCCCCGCCGCCGTCTATGCCACCGGTCCCTTTGGCGACATCATGCGGCGGCGCGTACACGATGTCCTGGCCGGCTACTCTTGGATGCCCTACTATGCGGGAACGATGCTCGGCATGTTCATGCTGGGCACGTACGCTGCCCGTCGAGGCTGGCTCCGCCGTACTGGCCGTCATCCAAAGATGGTGCACCAGGTTACGTGGCTCTCCCTGGGCCTCGGCCTCCTGCTAAACGAGCTCTACGTCGAGGCCCACCTGGGTCATCTCGGCCTGCCGCCGACCTGGAAAGCCTTTTTCGAGGTCGGCACGCGCACGACCGGCGCCGTGGCCCTGGTAGCCTTTTACGTGGCCGCACTGGCTCTGCTCGTCCGGCACGATAGTGTGCGCACTCGCCTACAGTCCGTCGCCAACGTCGGTCGCTGCTCTTTGACCAACTATCTGCTCCAGTCGCTGGCTTGCACGGCGATCTTTTACAGTTATGGCCTGGGGCTGTACGGTGAGGTTGGCATTCTCTTTGGTACTGTGCTCGCTTTCCTGCTCTATCTTGTCCAGCTCCGCTTGACCACGTGGTGGCTGGAGCAGTATCCGCTCGGGCCGGTCGAGTGGCTGTGGCGTGCTATCTCCTATGGACGCATTTGGCACGCGCCTGTCTTGGCCCGGACCTGGGCTTGGCTGCGACGGGTCACCGCGCATGTCGACCGGCGCGTGTGGTATGGGGGGGCAGCGCTGCTGGTGCTTGCTGGCATAGGCCTTGGCACGTGGCAGATTCGCACTCGCCCCATTGAGGTAGCCGTCGAGTCTCAAAGCAGCGTTGACCGTGCAGCCGCCACTCGCACGAGCAGCGCCGCCGCGCCGGTTCCGGTCACGACGCCCGTCGTCCAGCCCGTCGCTTACCTTCCCGGCCCGCTCGCCGAGCAGGGTGACCTCGGTGCTCTTGCCTCGGCTTTCGGCGCGGCATCTGCGTTGACCGAGATCCAGGTGCTGACCGGCGCGCCCTACCTCGGCCGGTATCCCGGCTCGAACGGAGGTCGCGCCGCAGGCGACTATATCGCTCGCCGCTTTGCCGAGTACCGCCTCCAGCCGGCGGGCGACGATGGGACCTACTACCAGTCCTTTCCGATCGAGTACGTCACCCTGGCTGAGGAGCCAGCCCTTCTCGTACGCACTGTGGACGGCTTGGGTACGCGCTTGGAACCCTACCGCGATTTCTCCCCTATCGCCAGCCAGTACGCCGGGGCAGGTGAGGCCAGCGGTGAGCTCGTCTGGGGAAGTCGCTGTACCACCGAAGACTTACACGCGATCGACGTGCTCGACCAGGTCCTGCTCTGTCGAAATGGACCTCTTCTCGATCTGCAGCGTGCTGCGTTGGAGCACGGCGCAGCCGGCCTCTTGCTCCTGACCGACCCGGTGCAGCGCCCGCCCGACTTTGGTGCGACATTCGGTGAGGCCTGGGTGCCCGAGCCGCTGGTTGCGCTCCGCGTCTATCCCGCTGCAGTAGAGGCGATGCTTGCTGGAAGTGGCCATTCGGTCGACGATCTGTCGACTAGCTTTCTCCCTTTGCCACTCGGCGCCCACGTGGAGGCGCGCGTCTCGACCGTTGGCGCTGAGGCCTGCCCTGCCACCGGCTGTCGCGGACGCAACGTCCTCGGCGTGCTGCCTGGGCGCGACCCGGCGCACCGCGATGAGGTCGTGATCCTGGGCGCTCATTACGACCACCTGGGCGAGGCCCCCGGCGGGACTTCTTGGGTCGGCGCGAACGACGACGCTTCGGGCGTGGCTGTGTTGCTCGAGATCGCGCGTACCTGGGCTGCTCAGGGCTATGTCCCGCGGCGGACCGTCCTGTTTGCCGCATGGGATGCCGAGGAGATGGGTCTCCTTGGATCGCGCTACTATGTCGACCATCCCCGCTATCCGCTCGACGACACGCTCGGCATGCTGCAGTTCGACATGGTCGGCACTGGCGGTGAGCGCCTGCAGCTCGACGGTGACCCTGCTATGGCCGCTCGTCTGCAAGCCATTGCCGAAGCACGCAGCGTCGACACCCTCCTCACCCGCGACGGCCGCAGCGATCATGCTCCCTTCTGGGAGGCTGGCGTCCCATCCAGCATGCTGATCTGGGACATCAGCTCCCAGGCTGGTGCACAGCCTACCTACCACCGTCCGTCTGACACGGTTGAGACCATCGAGCCAGAGAAACTAGAGGCCGCTGGCGAGATCGGCAGCATTGCCTTGCTGGGCCTAGCTGAGGGCGAGCCGGGCATCGATGACCTGTTGGCGACGCGCGCTGCCGCAGCGGAGACGGGTGACCTTGCTGCTTTCCTGGACACATCTGTCTCTGCGCAGCGGCAGGACGACGGATACTGGTATGCTGATCTGGCGTCGCTCAGCCCGACTTCGGTCCGGATGACGGCGCGCGACATCCACGTCACCGGCACGGATGCGGTAGCATCCGTGCAGATCGCGGTGACGTGTGCTGACGAGAGTGATGAGGGCGAGAGGACCCTGACTGCCTACCTCGACGCACGGTTCCAGCACGAAGGAGGCACGTGGCGTTGGGCCGGGCCCGACCTGGTAGAGCAGCGAGGACTAGATAGTGCGTTCGATGTCGCGTATCCGGCCAGCCTGGAGCGTGAGGCGGATGGGCTGGGCCGCGCTGCTGCAGCACGCTATGGACAGATCGCCGTTCGCTTGGGCCTGCCTGCCGCGCTCGACGCACAGATCGTGCTGTTGCCCAACAGTGAGGCGTTGCAGGCCAGCACAGGTCTCGGTCGCGCTTTCGAGAACGAGACGTGGGTCGGCCCAAGCAGCGTGCAGATGGTCTATACCAGGGGGATTACCGATAGCGTGCGTCTCGATGATGCCCTCGTGCAGTTGGCGCTTGCTGAGGCTGGCGTGCCGCCCAAAGCTGCACCGTGGCTCTGGCGCGGGCTGCCGCTCGTCATTCGCCCCGAACTGGGGCGCGCTGAGCCTCGTTTCCTGGGCGAGATCCAGGACCTGCTCCGTACCGCGCCTGACGCCGAAAGTGAAGCGCTGGACTGGGCGGCGGTCGCCTACCTACGCGATCGGGCAGGGTGGTCTGGTCTGGGCCAGTTCATCGTCGCGCTTGGCCAGGCCTGCGACGGAGCGCCGTGTGGGGAACAGGAGGTGGATGCTGCACTGGCGGCGGTCCTCAATACGGGAGATACCAGTTTTGGGGATGCCTGGCACGCCTACTGGATAGGAGAGCTGAAGCGGATGCAGGACGGTCTGGATCGGCTGCTCGCTGCGCGCGTGGATGCGATTCTAGCCGGCGATAAAGCCGCCTTTCTCGCCACCGTGAATCCGCGTGTACCTGGGCTCATAGGCGAACAGGCTGCCTGGTTCGGGGATGCGAGCGTGCTCGGCCTGGCGAGCCCACGGCTCGATGGTAGGCTGTTGGCCGTGACAGGAGACCGCTTGCTGGCTCTCGTCGATGCGCGTTACGAGTGGGGCGAACTCGAGGCCGCGGGCGGGCCGCCTAATCTGGAGCTCCAGACGGCCGTCGAGCTGCGGTCCACGCCGCAGGGCTATGTGTGGTCGGGTCCTCCGGGCGATTCGCTATCCAGTGGCCCGGTCACGCTGCTGTTCCCCGAGGACATGGCCTCGCACGCTGAGACCCTGCTCGAGCAGATCGTGGTCCTGCACGGCAAACTCGTCACTGACTTGGCGATCCACGATCCGCAGCCGCTCGTTGTCCGGATCCACGACGACCGCCAGGCATTTCGTGCGGCCGTTCCACCTTCCGTTGCCCTGCCGGACGTGGTCAGCGCCTGGAGCGGGCGCGATGCGCCGCTGCAGCTCCTCGCTGGCACGAATGGACGCGATCCGGCGCTGGCGGTACACCTGGCCCGGCACGTGCTCCAACAGCAGGGTGTCGATGACGGGTGGCTGCTGGAAGGGCTGGGCCTCTACCTGGCCTCTCGCCTCGACCGCACCGTCTTTCAGTCGGAGGCGGCCCAACTCCCGGCCCTGCTCGATGCCTTGCAGGAGGGCGCGCTTCCCGAGTTGTGGAACTCATCCCCCGACTACGCACTAAGGGACGAGCCTCCGCTCTCGGAGGAGGAGCGTGCCCTGGTACAGGTGCATGCCTGGGACCTGATCGGTTATATCGTCAACCGCTACGGCCAGGGCGCCTTGCCAGCGCTCGTCCGCGCCCTCGGCAGCGGTCTCGATGTGGATGCCGCGTTTCACTCGGTCCTCGGCATAGGAGCTGCCGAGCTCTCTAGCGAGTGGGCTGCCTCCCTGGCCCGGGGGCATGCCACACAAGCGTGGGTAGACGTTGCCGGGCAGTTCGACCCTGATCGCGCCTATGCCGACGTCGCCTACCTGGCGAGTGACGAGCTCCAGGGGCGACAGGCCGGATCGGCGGGCGCGGCACAGGCCGCCGCGTATGTTGCTTCGCGCTTTGCCGCGTATGGCCTTCAGCCGGCAGTGGACACCGAGGGCGGACCCTCCTTCGAGCAAAGCTTCCCGATCAGCTACACGACGCTGCTGGAGGCACCTGTGCTCGAGCTCGTGGATGACGATGGCCAGGTACTGGAGGCGCTGGCGTATCGCGCCGAGTTTGTCGACTTGCTGCACGAGACGAGCGGAAGCGGCGACGCGGAGGGCCAGGCGGTGTGGATCGCAGATCCGGACTATGCCGGACTCGATCTGGGCGGCAAGATCGCCGTGCGCGTGCCTTCGCTGCCCATCACCGACGAAGTGGCACATGCCATGGAACACGGGGCGAGTGCGCTGCTGCTCGTTGGCAAGACTGCCGGACAAACGCGTCCCCTGTCCAAGTCCGCACTGCCGGCAACCTTCTCTGAGGCCTCCTCGATCCCTGCGCTGGAGCTCACTCAGCAGGGCTATGCACGACTGCTTGCTGCGGCAGAATGCAGTGAGCAGGATCTGAGCGATGCACCTCCCGCTCTACCGCTCGGCATTCGTGTCCGCGTACGTGTCCTCCTCCAGCCGCCGCACACCGTCGAGGCAACTAACGTGCTGGGGCTCTTGCCGGGCGCCGATCCCGACCTGGCCGGCGAGGTGGTGTTGATCTCGGCGGGCTATGATCACGTCGGCGACGATCCCCCGGCCTGGGTTTGCCCTGCAGGCGTCTCTTCCACCCTCAGTCCGGACGAGCGCGGGGCCACGTGCGCCCGTGAGCCAGGAAGGCGCTATCGCGGCGCCAACGACAATGCGAGCGGGGTGGCGGTGATGCTCGAGATCGCGCGGCTGTGGCACGAGGCAGGCTATCGCCCTGAGCGCACCGTGCTCTTGGCCGCGTGGGCCGCTCACGAGAATGGCCAGCTCGGCCTGCGCCATTATGTCGAGGATCCGGCCCTACCACTGGACAGCCTGTTCGCCGTGCTGCATCTCGACGCTGTCGGCGGGGGAAATGGATACTATCTCGGCGCAGAGGGGAGCAAGGAACAGGACAGCCTGTTGCGCTTTACCATGGAGCGGGCCGAGGAGCTGCTCGATGGGCGCCTCTCGATCTCCAGCCCACCCGCATCCGGAGACTCGGTTGCACCCTTTCGCCAGGCCGGCATTCCCGCACTGCATCTGCAGTGGCGCGAAGCGAGTACGGAGAACTGGCCGGTGGAGGAGGCCGATGAGGTGCAGCCCTACCGTCTGGGCGTCACCGGACGTATGGTCGCGCTCACCCTCATCGCGTTGGCCAGATAGGTCGCGTGATCGCACAGAGACCGTGCCTCGTGCTGCCTCGTAACGCGTGTGTCACGGTAGGTGTTGGGGCGCGTCCTTGATGTGTCCGGCTTCCGTGGTATAATATCGTTCAGCAGAAACCTGCGCCGTCAGCACAACAGCGAGAAAGGAAGGCTCATCCCATGGAATATCGCACACTCGGCAAGACCGGCATACAGGTATCCAAACTCTGCTTTGGGACAATGTCCTTTGGGCGCGAAGCGGACCAGGAAACCGCGGCGGCAATGTTCCATCGCTGCCGCGACGTAGGGATCAACTTTTTCGATACAGCCAACGTCTATTCGGCCGGACAGTCGGAGGAGATGCTGGGCAAGCTGATCCAAGGCTCGCGCGAGGAGCTGGTGATCACCAGCAAGTTCAGCTCTGCGATGGGCGACGATGTAAACGCGCAGGGAGGTTCGCGGCGTCACATCATGCGCGCGGTCGAGGCAAGCCTGAAGCGGCTAGACACAGAGTGGATCGACATCTATTTCGTGCACAAGTTTGACGCACGTACGCCGATGGAGACGACCTTGCGAGCCTTGGACGACCTCGTACACCAGGGCAAGATCCTTCATCCTGCGGTCAGCAACTGGGCGGCGTGGCAGATCGCCAGGGCCCTCGGCATCTCGGCGCTGGAGGGGCTTGCTCCCTTTGCCTGCATCCAACCCATGTACAACCTGGTCAAGCGCCAGGCTGAGGTCGAGATCCTGCCCTTGGCGCAGTCAGAGCAGATGGGGGTCATCACGTACAGCCCTCTGGGCGGTGGACTGCTGACCGGCAAGTATGGGGTCGAGCACAAGCCCGAGCAGGGACGGCTGGTCGAGAATGACATGTACATGAAGCGCTATGGGCCTGACGTCTATTACCAGATTGCGGACGATTTCACCGCGCATGCCCGCGAAAAGGGCGTCAGTGCGGTCTCCCTGGCGGTGGCCTGGGTGATGGCCCATCCTGCAGTCACTGCGCCGATCATCGGCGCACGCAACGTGGAGCAGCTAGAGGGATCGTTGGGTGC
>Ga0315555_1003589_pt1 | contig 10652 bp, 6 predicted proteins | sample SalMarSW160380MG_FD_202113 | JGI IMG/M metagenome (GOLD analysis project Ga0315555, IMG submission 202113) | Salt marsh sediment microbial communities from the Plum Island Ecosystem LTER, Massachusetts, United States - Salt Marsh Sediment SW1603-80 ...
CAAGTTTTCTTGACAAACGCTCTGCTGCGTATTTTAAGTATGTCTGTATAGTATGAGTTAAAGTATATTACTAAAGTAATACACCAAAATAGTTATTAATTTATTCCCCGTCTTAATAGGTATGGTGGAGTGAAATGCCAAAAAAGAGAGAGATAGTGTTTGAGCCCGAAATCAAAGAATATTTGCAATTGAAATCTCCAAGTACAGCACACGCATACAGCAACGGATTCGTAAGATTTTTGGAGTATTATCAATCAAAATATGGCGAAGGTAAAAATATTGGAGATTTTCTTGACCGCATTTTTGAAGAACGCAAGAAACCACGGCGTGAGCAGATCGGTTCTTTTATTCAGCCAACGATCAAATTTAAGCAGAACGCCTACGATTCAATAATGATAGGTATTATACTTTAACTCATACTCTGCAGACAAAGGTAAACATAAACAGGCTTAGTCAAGAAACCTTGACTAACGCGAAAGTTTGTTTGGTCAAGAAACCTTTACAAAAACCCTTTAATCATGGAAGCAGTCTAATATTATGGAGCTAAGCATGCGTAAAAGCGCCGTTGCAATGCTTATTCTCGTCTTCCTGACAGCGTCAAGCCTAGCAGTCAAGCCCGCGTTATCCTCTGCTGACATCACTGAAAATTCTTGGGTATCAAAAGCGCCGATGCATCAGGCAAGAAGCCGCTTAGGCGCCGTCGCAGTGAACGGTAAAATCTACGCCATCGGAGGTAGCGCGGAGAATGGAATTGTAGGCACAAATGAAGAGTATGACCCAGCAACAGACACATGGAGGGGTAAGATGCCAATGCCCACTCCCAGAAAAGGCTTTGCAATAGCAAGCTACGAGGGCAAAATCTACTGCATAGGCGGATACACCGCCAACGGAAGCATTACAGGAGTAAACGAGGTTTACGACCCTGCAACAAACAGTTGGGAAACAAAAACGCCCATGCCCACACCCAGGGCTAACCTGCAAGCTAATGTCGTGGACGGCATGATGTACCTATTAGGCGGGTTCATACCTGCTGATAATCCGGTTGGCTATACCACCTCGAATCTTAATGAGGTTTACGATCCAGCAACAGATACATGGACGCAGAAGACTCCTTCAATATACAACTCATGTGGCTACGCTACTGCAGCTCTTGATGGCAAAATATACATTTTAGTTGGCTCTTGGGATATGGTAACAAAAATGAGCCAGATTTACGATACTCAAAGTGACACATGGACACTGGGCAGTTCAGCGCCTACTTATTTCATGTATGGGTCTGCGATTGCCACAACCGGCGTGATGGCACCTAAGCGGATCTATGTTTTTGATAAACCTGCTCCAGACCTAGCAACTTACCCAGACGCCCCGTTATATTCAACGCAAGTTTACGATCCTGAGACTGACAGCTGGATGGCTGGCGCTGATTTACCCACAAGCCGCGCTGGCGTAGCCGTCGCCATTATAAATGACAAGATATATGCCATTGGCGGCTATTCAGCAACTTATGATAATTTGCCCTATGATTATACTCCTAAGATTACACAGTACAGGGCAGTTGAGCAGTATACGCCTTTTGGTTATGGATCTGTTCCGCCTGCTGTTTGTATTACATCTCTTGAGAGCATGGCGACGTATGCTTCAAGTGATGTCCCCTTAAATTTTAGCTTGAATAAGCCAGCTACTTGGGTAGGTTACAGCCTTGACGGGCAAGACAACGTAACCATCACCAGCAACACCACGCTGTCAGGATTATCAAGCGGCTTGCACAACATAACAGTGTACGCGAGGGACGAGTTTGAAAACACTGGCGTCTCAGAAACAATCACCTTCAGCGTAGAAGCGCCCTTCCCAACCACACTAATTATAGCGCCCATAGCGTCAGTGGCTGTCGTCGGCGTGGGTCTGCTGTTCTACTTCAAGAAACGCAAACACTAAACAGGACATGTTTGTCATTTTCGTTTGCCTACGTTTAGCAGGGCAAAATTCATATCTACTACTTAGCAACTACCACCATGTGTTTGAGTTTGTACCAAGCACTGGGCGAGTGTTTAGTTTTTGCGGTTGAAACATGAATGTTTCTCTATCATTAATAGTTTTTTTAGGTTATTACTTAGATAAAGTATAATACCTATGCATTCGCAAATCGCAAGAAAATGAAATCGAGCATAACAGTTCTCGAAACTCCTTTCAGAGAGACAAAGAAGTGGACTTCTGAACTTCAGTTTTGACGCAAAAAAAGCATGGGCATTCTGACCACACTAAAATTTCAGCTTTAAGATTTTCAACCTCGTTTTTGAACAGAAAATATTTTTCTGTATTCAAGATCAGCTAAATGTTGTGAAATAGGGTCTTGGATCGGGTTCTTTAGACTCAAAGACCCCTGAAAATCCTTAATGGCTGCGAACTTGGAGGATTGACTAATTGGATGAGCGTGAAAACCATTCTTACGTTTTCTTCGTGAGCAACATGTTTGCTTTGTCAAAAGAAAACCAACGGTATCTTTGGCTGTAAAACAGCTTGAGATATTCTTCTGCGTACTTAGGGTCAAATGGAAGATCTTCGGCGGAGATACGCTCCTTATGCCTGAATAGATCTTCAACAGCTATTTCTGCTATTGGGTAGTTTAGCAAAAGCTCTTCTATTTCGTTGTACAAGGCTATTGTTTCTACACACTCGTCCACGTACGACAAGAATTTAGGAAGACTTTCCAACACTTGACTAAGCTTATCCTTTGATGGCTTTGATGTTATTTCCATTGCAGAAGCCATTCGTTTCATTAAAGCATCGTTTTTCTCCCATAAAAAGTCCTCTGAGGGCGCTAGAATTTCGATTGCTTTCTCCTTACTCTTCAATGTTTCATAAAGAATCGAAAGTACATCTCTGGTAATACTCAACGAGGATTGGAATACATCTTTTATTATTATAACGTTAATGACGTTAAGTGCCTTTTTTTCGATGTCAATTTTTATGTTCTCAACCTTTTTCGCGTTATCCATCATTTTTGTAAAATTATCGCCTAAAACTGGTAGTAATCTTTCGTTTTGAGTGGTTAAATTAGCAATAGAAGCTAATGAGTTCTGAAGACAATCTACGGACTTGGAAATTTGAACTTTGTATTGCTTGTTCCAATTATTGAGTGCGACGAAAAGTGCATCTAAAGCTATCCAAGGAGAAGTTGCTTTTTCGTCAAGTTTTTTCTGTGCAAATGCTATTGATTGGCTTTCTTCGGGAAGATCTGAGTCGTAAAAAGACCTTATTACTTCATAAACTTGTTCGGCGACTTTAATGACCTCGTTGGCAAGAGACCGCCCTCCCTCTAGTACTTCTTTAATTTGATCTATTCTCGTTTCCAGAGGCGCTTCTTTTTGAAAAGCTGTTTTTACAGTAACCTCGGTTTCTAACCCTATATCCTTGAAAATTCCAAACCATTTTGAGTATTCACAGTTAACGAATATTTGATACTCTCCAACAGCAACGTCTAGTTCGGCCATTAAATTGTCAATTTCTTTGCTCAAGCTGTCTATTTCATTGAATATCTTATCTATTTCTGACGCTTCCTCTAACCTCATTGAGGCCTTGCTGAGAACGTCGTTAAGCCTGTCTCTAACCATCATTGTTTTAACTTCAAAAGGACCGCAGGAGATTGGAAGACTGGTCTTGACTTCATACAGTTCATCTTCAAAAATTTGTAGCTTTGCCTTGAGTTCTTTGGCCTTTTCCATGATCATATCGATTGTTGTTGTTTTTTTAGGAGTATAATCGATCAGGAATGTGGGTAGTGTGAATATAAGGGTCGCAAAAGTTGCGATTGCCATCTGTGCACCATTAATATCAACCCTAAACGCTAAGGGACCTTGAAGACTGGCTGCTAAGATAAAGAATAATGCGACTCCAACGGTTGCCGACATGGTAGGGAGCAGCCTCTCGCCGTGCGAGATATTGCTCTTTGCTAAAAACGTGCGCGTCAAGAAGACAAAAGCCGAAACTATGCCAATTACCATAAACAAAAATAGAATTATTCCGGGCAGAGAATCGAAATAGTGGGATAAAATCTCGAGTAGAGTTCGTTCCATTACTGGAGGGGTTCCTGTAATTTGGTCACTTATGGAGTACACAACTTTGGATGTATCGTATAATCTGAATTGAAGCATCGATTCTTGAACGTCCTTGAAGATTTCTGTTAAAGGAACATAAATGGGTGGACTGGTGCCAGGTTCAACCCACCAATCCCACTTCTCTATGGGTAAGACCAGGTTAAAGTACTGCATTACTTGTAGGGGCACTGAAATTAACGCGTAGTATATGGCAGTCAGAAACGAGATTTTTTTGAAGAGGACCATAGCAGTGAAAATCAAGGGTATGGCAAGAAAGTAGGTTTGGCTGAAGAAAAGCGAAATCGCTGCGATTATGCCTAGGTTAATGGAAATAACCGCTTTGCGGCTGTGAAAAATCAAAGGAAGAGCCGTGAACAGGAAGAGGAAAACAAAAACAAAGGCTCCGCGAATTTCAGGCGCGCCCAGCATCGATATGAAATTCATTTTGGACAGGTTATACATCAAGCCTAGCCCGATAGTCAAGCCTCCTATGGGCATACCGAATCTTGGTTTCTTGTATGTGAGAAAAGCTATTAGAAAGGCTAGGACTGCCGGCAATGGTTGTGGAAAAAGCGGCATTATTGATAATCCTAAAAGCATGCTAGCGAGCGTAATCGGCAAAATCAGGAGCTTAAGAAATTCTGGTTCAGGCGCGCTTTCTTTCTCTTTTTGCCTTCGCTTTTTAAACGAGCCTAGAAATCCCAATCTCCGCGGCTTTGGGGTTGGTTTTTCCGTCTTTTCAGTCGGGGATTCTGGTGCCAGTTCTTCTGTCTCTTCAGGTACAGGCTTTTGGGTTGTTTCTTCTGCCTCTTGAGTTGGTAGTTCTGGAGCTAATTCCTCTTTCTCTTCAGCTACAGGTTCTGTGGTTGGTTCTTCTGTCTTTTCGGTTAGGGGTTCTGGAGCTAACTCTTTTGTTTCTTCCGCTTCAGGCTCGGGAGTTGGTTCTTCTGCTTCTTGAGTTGAGGGTTCTGGAGCTAATTCTTCTGTCTCTTCAGCGACAGGCTCCCTTGGTTTTTCTGGTTCAGGCGCGCTTTCTTTCTCTTTTTGCCTTCGTTTTTTAAACCAGTCTCGAACTCCCAATCTACGCAGCTCCCCCCGACTTCAAATACATTAACCTAAAACCTTATCTTGTCCAACTATTCTTAAAGTTTACCGTGAAAACCTGAAATGGTTAGAAAGCGTAAGAAGGGTAAGAGCAAACGCAAACCTCGTCTCGATTCTGTTGAAAAACCAGAAGAGAATATTGAACCTCTAAAGCCAACTTTTCATAAGCCAGCTATAATATGCATAGGGGAATATCCAATAAAGATTCTTCTAAGGGGGTCTTTAGTGGAGAAGAAAGATGAACCTCTGCCCATATTTATTGCCAAGTCCAGCGAAGATATTGCTGAGTGGAGCCAATCCAGTCTTAATCCAGACAATGTTTTGGGTCTGGACCTCAACATTGACACGCATTTTTGGTTCCAAGTTTTGCCCTGCATTGCGAACGATGGTGCTCTTATTGCGCGTTTAAAAGACAAACCTATCGACAACTTACGTGGAGCTGTAATAGTATCCTCTTTATGGGATGGTGTTGGTAGTGGTTTATTGCCGGCTTTGATTTCGCAATTCAAAGAGTGGAACACAAATACTGTAGCCTTCGGTGTTTTACCTTCTCAAATGCAGGTTTCCGATGTTCATTTTAATGCTTTTTCGTCTATTGGAATATGTGTATCAAAGGGTTTCGCATCTCTTTTGCTTTTGGATAGGGATCACCTCGAAAGTTATGTAGGAGTTGACAGAAGCGGCTCTGTACTAAAGGGCAACGTTGTTTTTAATTATCTGCTGGAATTGGTGTCGGCTAAGGAAACGTTTGTTCAAGAACTCTCCGAGTTGTCTAGGGCTTTTGATGTTAGAATGTACACGGTTCTATCCGCTACAGGAGCCAGTCTCAGGATATATGGCTCCATCGAAAACATACTCAACATCGCATTATCCAGACCTCTTTTGAAATTTGACCTGTCGAGTGCATCAGTGCTTTATGTTCTTCTTCGTATGCCTATTAAACTAAAGGATAAACTTCCACGGGAAAAAATCGAGCTGGCAATAGCTAACTGGTTCAAGGAAAAAGCCAGCCTCAAATCTATTAGCGTAAGTGAGCCTATATACGTAGAAGATGGTAGTGACCGAATAGACGTAATTATGTTTGTGGGAGGTTTCGATTTAACTAAGATGTTCATTTCAATGGAGAAAAAAGTGAGGGAAATAAAGAGCTACGCAATAAAACAGGGTTCAATAAAAGAGGATGAGTGGCAAGCTATCGTCAAGAGTTTAGTAGCAGATTGAAGGCTACGCCTTAACAACGGGTTCTTTTTTCGTCTGGTAATTATTTTTTATCTTATTAACGATCTGCGTTGCCGCAACTCCGTGCTCAAGGAGGTAGGAACGAGAAAGATGCCTCTCGAAATCATTTGACTTGCTATGTAGCAGTTGCATTTCATCGTATGCCTCAAGATGTTCTGGTTTTGCTCTCCCCCCCACAACTAAAACCCTCGTTATCCATGGCTCCCGAGACTCAATCACTCGCACTGTTATTGTTCTTGATACTTCGCTGGTGACGTATGCTGCCAGCGCGGTGTATAACTCTTGTGATAGATCTTCGTCCCATAGCTTCGGAGGGGCCTCTACAGTTACCCAGATGTAATCCGATTTATAGGTTGGCTTGAATCCCATGACGCTCGGTGTTTTGAACACGCGTATTAGGCTTTTCATGTAATCCTTGTAGTGTTGCTTATCAAGTATGTCTTTGATTATTTTCTTTTCGGTAAGGGTCTCTTCTTGTTCGGTCAGTATCTTAAAGATTATTTTTATTCGCTCTTTTTCAGTGATTTCCGCTGATTTTTCATAGTAATTTTTGGGTTGGGTTATTTCAGCAATTCTTTGGTCATATTCCCTGTATAAATCCACTATCTTGTTCAATCTCTTGCGATAATCTGAAGTAACTTCAATTTTTTTGGCTAGCTCGTCATACAATTTGATTATACTTTCCACTTTTTCAAGCTCGATACAGGTGTAGGCGTGTTCTTCTTGAATTCTTTTTAGATCCCTTTCAATATGAATAAGTTGTTCTCTAGCGTATCTCTTCATACTGAGGATCTTTCTAACCTCGCGTTCCTGCTTTAATTTATCGAATTCTTTCCTTTTCATTGTCTCCTCTATCCTCAGTATTTCACAGTCGACAACGCCTTTTTTATCAATATATCTTCCTGTGATTTCATTTAAGTAAGCAAGGTATTCATCGATAATCTTTGCTTCATCTAATGGCGTTCTAAGCACTAACTGCACTAAGAGGTAGAGGGTTGCCAATTCAGATTGGATGTTTTTCAATTCTTCTAATTCAGCCTTGGAGTCGGGAAGAACTTCGTAGTATCTGATTAGGGCTTCAGCAAAATACCTTGTTTCATCGTAAAACCTGAGGATTTTAAGAGACTTGTCTGCAAGCTCTGCCAGATTCATGAAATCCTCCAAAATCCTCTTTTGCCTTACCGTGAAGACTTGCGAACTAGGAATTAGCTGCTTCAGGCGCTCAAAGATAGACGCTTTGCTTTCGGAGAAATCGAGGTATGTTTTCGCAAAATGAGTAAGTAAACTTTCCAAGTTATCCCTTCTTCTGGACCCCTTCTTATGAAGCGTCAAGTTTATTATGGCATCCTCTATTGGCCCGGTCCTACCCATCATTTTGATGGTTGTTAGGTACTCCATCAGTTCGCTCATCCAATTTTTCGCTTGGAGCTCTATACCCTTAACATGTAATGCTAAGTTTTCTTCAAGCCTTGGATTGCCATAAATGATTCCCTTAATTTTCTCCTCTACCTTCTCTTCGTCGTAGGTGCCACTCTTTATGAGGTAGTTTTTGTAGAGGTTCCGTGTTTCTTCATTATTGCCCTCAATTATTTTATGAATTCTCTCTAAGACGTCGAGTTTTTCCCTTCTATGTTCATATAGTAATTGTTTTGTTTCGAAGTCTACTTTGAAGGCTGTTATGTATTTGTCCATCGGATATGCTATTTTTACCATGCCCAGAGTGTGGACGTAATTATCTGTGAGTCCGACTTCTGTCCCTATTCCACCTAATAGGTCAGCTAAATCGAAGTCCATTAGAACATAGAGCATGTCCACGATCATTTCGTCCATTTCCCTTCGGGCAGCAATGATGTTGCCTACTTTGGTGTACGCAGGCAGTAGCGGCAAGTAAATGAGCGCATTTAAAGGATTCCGGTAGTATTCACCATACGTCTTGGTGACATACTCATTATAATCCTTGTTCAACACTAGAGACAGTTCGTTCATCGCCGTGAAGGCTGAGCATCCCTTTGCTGGAGGGTCATCTCCACTACATGGAGCTATCACAAAAGCTATAATTGGCACACCAGATCCTACGACCTTCCGCAAATGTCGAGTGAAATCGAAAAAAATGCCACTTCCAGTGCCCCCACCTAATCCATATATCACGATCACGGTTGGGGTGATTATTGATGAGAGCGCTTGCTCTTTGAATGAGTTTATGAAATTTCTGATTATGCCAAGTTGATAGTAGTTTAAGGCATATATTGCCTTGGCTAGTGCTCTTCTTCTACCCGCGCCTCCCGCCATTGGAGGTATAGCCATTGTTGAATCAAGCCATGGATGAAAGTTACCCATGGCTCCTTCCTTAACTAGATATTCATTGTATTTTTGGTTAATGAAGTCAAACATTGCTTCGGCAGTTGGAAACTTTACTGATTGAGCAATCAGTCGCAACCTTTCGTGTGGTATGCCCGCCTTAATAATTGATTTCGATATTTTGTCATAGCTTTCCTGCAGGGCTCTGATTTCAGGATCGGCTATGTCAATCGCCAAGAGGGAAAGTCTTGTAATATCGTTTTTTAATAGTTCCATGGTTTTCTCGTTTTTCACGAAAGCTTCTACAATGTTAGTTCCTGCCGAGCCGAGCCCTATCAATTGCACGCTGTTTTGATATATTTTCGTGTTTTCACATCCCAACTACGCTTTTAAGTCTGTCTTTAACGCTTTCCAAGCTTGCTGAAATAGTTCTATCAACCTTTGATGCTCTCAGTGTCAACCCTTCCAAATCCCTAATTTGGTCTTCGAGAATCAATAGAATATATTGCATTTTTCCCCTTCCCCGAATAAACATGAATCCTAATACTGCTGACACAGCTATTAGAATTCCCACCGCAGGTAAGAAGAGACCTTCCACAGCAGATGAAGCAGGCTCGTTGGAGACTGATAGCGTATTCAACATGCCAATCGCACTATCAACGTTCCCTTGTTCTGCCTGAACCTTGGATTCATTGAGAACATTTTCATAGAGCTCGATGTATCCTGGGGCTACCCCACTGTCCTTAAGAGACTGCAACTTTTCTTCTTTCTGCACAAGAATGATTTGGTATTCGTCCATGGCGGCGGTGACCACTTTCACTTTGATATTATCTAAAGTTTCGCCGGCTGGACTATACAGCGTAACTACAAGATACTGTACCGGTGTATCTTTCACAACCGTTGTCGGAACCCTACCGTACAGTGTCATGACCAGTTTACCTTTAACCTGGAAGAATGACACGTCTTGTGCATTAGGGTTGTAGGCCATGAGCTCGTAATCTTGGGAAACGAGTTTCCAGTATACGTCCCCAATAAGTGAATGCAGCATGCTAGTTTTCAGTCTTAAGGGGGTAGTAGGTGAAGAAGCGAGTACATCAACCGTAAATGTCACTGCCAACTCTGCTCCCTCGAATATCGAAGATATTGTTCTGTTTTCTCCTGTTTTAAAATCTACTTCTACCATGAGCTGTCCTGTCTTCGGGTCTTCCACTCTGTAGCTTGTGATCCATTCTCCCTCGCCAGCAACACCTTGAGTAGACATAATAGATCCAAAGGATATAACTGTTAAAAGTACAAGAAGGCATATTGCGAAAACTTTTGTCCTCAATTTATTTTCCCCTCTCGCGAGAGTTCTATAATAACGGTAAATATAACATTTGTGCTTAAAACTCGCATATAACTACCTGAAATATGGAAGCAATCTCAACTTTTTAGGCTATTTCTATGTTGTTTCACTTCTGTGGGATTGGCTTGATTTGAAGCTACCGCGTTTACTCGGAAACAGCGCAGAGCTGTTACAGGAACCCTGTTTTAATGGAGCGCTTCTAAAGTAGAATGTTGGACAACCCTTTAATAATCTTCCATCATCTTAATCAAAACTTAAGGTGGCTGCTCTTGGGTTCCAACAAAAAGAACACAATTAGAATCGGCGCGTCTCTTGTTTTTGGCATCTTCCTGCTCGTCGTCTTGATCTGGTGGACAGGAGTAGACAAAATCGGAGCGGCTATCGGGTCTGCCTCACCTGTATGGCTTGCAGCAGCTGCCTTAGTCATTCTACCTGCATACATCTTAAGGGCGATTCGTTGGAAACTCCTGCTTTCCCCCGTCAAGAAGACCATTCGCGTCAGCAACACATTCTGGTCCACCGCCGTCGGTTTCATGGTCAACACTTTAATTCCCATCAGACTTGGAGAATTC
>Ga0315555_1003592_pt1 | contig 10651 bp, 4 predicted proteins | sample SalMarSW160380MG_FD_202113 | JGI IMG/M metagenome (GOLD analysis project Ga0315555, IMG submission 202113) | Salt marsh sediment microbial communities from the Plum Island Ecosystem LTER, Massachusetts, United States - Salt Marsh Sediment SW1603-80 ...
TCTTCCTCATGAAGACCATTACTGGTTAAAAGGAGATTTCTGTCTTTATGATGAAACTTTTTATAAATGCTTAATTCACAAAACAGAATATAATGTATCAAAGTTGTTATATTCTTAGAAATTAAATGGCCCCGGCCTTCAGACCGGGGATTAAAAAATCCTGTATATTTGGACGTTAGCCCTTTTTTGAGAATTAAGCAGAATAAAGCATTTAATACTAATTTTACAAGACTATATGTTTTTTGAGCCTTTGTGTGATGAATTTTTAAGGATAAATAGTATTGAAACTCTTTTTATGCATCAGTGCTAATGAGGTATAGCTTGTTGTCCGTATCGTAGGCTTTAATGGAAATAAAGATTAGATGTTGTGAAATTTAGGGGACTTAGTTAAAGAAAGTTATTAACGATCGATGAGTGAAACGTCAAATTCTTCGCATAAACTGACCAGTATTGACAAGATTCCCCTGATCCGGGTTACCATGGAGAAAGGTGAATCCCCACAAAGCGAGTATGAATTCCGCAACCCTTTTCAGATCGGGCGGGATGAAACGTGTGATATCCGGATCACGAATGACGGCATCAGCCGCTTTCATGCGGAAGTGTTTTTAAAAAACGGACAATGGTGGATCAGGGATCTGGGCAGCACCAACGGGACTTATTTTAACGGCAAGAGAATCGAAGAATTTCCGCTGGAAAAAAATAAGAAAATAGAACTGGGTCTGGGGGTGGCCCTGCTCTCTTTTGAACCGCAGGAAATAGCTCCCCATGAAGTTACCCGGAAAGAACAGGTTCAATCAGTTAACGAATATGTAGAGCATTATTTCGGGGATAGTGCGCAACAAAATATGGGTGAGCATACCCGCATGATCCGTGACGCGTTCCAGATTGTTCAGAAGAAGCATAAATCTAAATACATCCTTATTATTTCTGTTATCGGCGTATTGCTTATCCTGGCGGGAATTTATGGATTTCAGAAACAACGTCAGGTTAAGCGCCAGCAGTTACTGGCTGAAGGGATTTTTTATTCCATGAAAACTATAGAGCTGGAACTGGCGGAATTTCGAAAGAATGCGGAATTATCCAAAGATGCGGCAGTTATTCAACAAGTCCAGAAATATCGTGTCAGGCAAAAAGAGATGTCTGAAAATTACGATCAGTTCCTGAAAGAGCTCCATGTATACGATGAGAGTAAAATGGATGAAACCGATCAGCTGATATTACGGGTGGCCAGAATTTTTGGCGAATGTGAATTGGCAATGCCCAAAGATTTTGTGGGAGAAGTTAAAAACTATATTAAAAAATGGCAGAGTACCGATCGCCTGGAAAAGGCCATTGCCAGATCCATTCAAAGTAGGTATGTGGATAAAATAGCGACCATTATGCTGGATCATGATTTACCCCCCCAGTTCTTTTATCTGGCGCTGCAGGAAAGTGATTTCAGGCTGCAGACCATCGGCCCCCCCACCCGCTATGGTATTGCCAAGGGGATCTGGCAATTTATCCCTCAAACTGCTATGAAATATGGTTTGCATACCGGTCCGCTGGTGGAAATTGAGAAGTATGATCCGCGGGATGACAGATTCAATTTTGAAAAATCAACCAGTGCAGCTGCGCAGTATATCCGTGATATTTATAATACCGACGCCCAGGCATCCGGTCTGTTAGTTATCGCTTCTTATAATTGGGGAGAGAGGAAGGTGGCGTCTTATATTCAGAAGATGCCTCAGAATCCCCGGGAGAGAAATTTCTGGCAACTCCTCAAAAAATATCGTCAACAATTTCCGCTGGAGACCTATAATTATGTATTCTATATAATTTCCGCCGCGGTTATCGGGGAGAATCCAAAACTGTTTGGATTTCCCTTTGATAATCCTCTGGCGAATGTAAATGAGAATATTTATAAAATCGGCACCTGAGTCGTATGTATCTCAAGGCGGATAATCAAAACCCCTGCTTCACCAGGCTGCAAGATAATATTAAAATATACTTCTTTTAGACCCTCTAAATCTAAGTGACTCCAAACCGGGCAGTAAAATTAATTAATCAGGTTAAAGAAGTTAATGGGTGCAGACTAAACAGGCTAAATAATCACAGCAAGAAGAAAACCTATAATGGGAAATTCTTTGCACACACTTTTTATTGAATTCGGAAACAAATCTGACCTGGGCAAAATACGATCGGAAAACCAGGATCATTTTGGTAAGTTTCCGGCCGGAAATGAGGATTTGACCTTGCCCAAGGGCCAGCTATTCATTATAGCTGATGGAATGGGTGGACATGAAAGGGGCCGGGAAGCCAGTCATACCGCCGTTCGAGTGATCAGTGAAATTTATTACACTAATCGCTATGATGACATCGGTGAGAGTTTAAAGCATGCCCTGGCAGCGGCTAATGAAGAAATTTACCACAGGGCCAGCTCGGGTGAGGGTTTGGTGAAGATGGGAACAACCTGCACAGCTCTGGTTCTTTATCAAAATGAAGCTTTTATAGGGCATGTGGGGGATAGCAGGGCCTACTACCTGGATGCCGGCAACATTGAACAGCTGACCGAGGACCATACCCAGGTAGCAGAAATGTACCGTAAGGGGATTATATCTGAAGAAGAGGCCAGGGTTCATCCCTCTAAATCAGTTTTAGTCCGGGCATTAGGTGTTAGGCCGGAGATAGAAATTGATATCATCAACAGGATCAGGTTGAAACCGGATAACTATTTTGTGTTATGCACCGATGGTCTGGGGAAAGTGAAAAAGGAAGAAATTAAGGAAATTGTCCTGAATCACCCACCACAGGAGGCTTGTGAAATTTTGGTTGACATGGCCAATAGAATGGGAGGAGAAGATAATGTTACGCTGCAGGTTATAAAAATTGGCCAGACGGTTGTTCAATCGGTGCCGGAAAGGCCGGTACTGCCGAAAAAACCCCGCCGGAAATGGTTTGGAAAAAGTCTGGTAAGTCTCCTGATTGTGCTCGCACTGGCGGCAGGTGTTTATTTTCGACATACACTTTTCAGCTGGATTCGGGTAAATTGGCCTTCCGGTCCCCGGCAGGAACTTAAACAGGATGAAATATCTTCTCCCGAATCCGGAATGATTGATTCAGAAAACGGGGAGGTGAAAAACAAGCTGGACGAGGCGGTACGATTAATCCAATTAGGTGAGCTGGATAAGGCGTTAATAATTTATCAGGCAATATTACAAAATGATCCGATGAATCTGGCGTCGGTGAATGGTATTAATCAAATCGCACAGGAGTATAAAAACAGAGGAATTCAGCATCAAAATAGAAAAAATTATCGGTCTGCCCTGGAATTTTATGAAAAAGCACTGAAATTACAGCCCAGGGATCAGGTAGTGAAAAATTCGATCCAGGAATGCGAATCCGCGCTTCAAAATTTACCCACCGGTTTGGATTCATCGGTCACAACCGAAAAAAACAGGGTGGGTAATTTAGTGGCATCGGCTGCCAGGTTGCCTTCGGATAAAGGAAGTAGTAACCCTGGGGTGGGTAATTATGTACCACAGGTACATTCGGGATGGGAATTTATCCGGCTTTCTGTGAATGATTATGAATTTAATAACGGCGATATTACTTTTCTGACCAGTAGCCGTAAAAAAATGGCTGTATTTAAAAATAAACTTGATGATGTTGATGTGGAAGTCACGGTGGATTTAAGGGATAATAAAAATGAAGGCAGGGCAGGTATCCTTGTAGGACTTGATAGGGAAGCGTCCGACCCGGCAGCAGGTTATTTCCAGTTTTCCATAAGGAATAAACAGGATTTTCTGCTGGAAAGAGTAACGGGAAAGAACAGCAAACTATTGCTTTCCGTACCCTTTCAACCGGAAGATCCAAAGAGAGCGGTTCCTTTTAAATTAAAAGTGAAGTGTCTGGGACCCTGGATCATGCTTTACAATAATCAGAAATTACTGAAAGCCTGGTTTAATGAAGAATTTGTACGGGGAAATGCTGGTATATTCGCAGATCCCAATGTTTACGCGGTTTTTTCAGGATTTAAAATCAGTCCGGCCATGGCAAACAATGAAGAAAAAACAGCCGAAGGGCAGGTACAGGAGTAACATTTAAATGGAATCGCTTATCGGCAAAATTATTGACGGCTATCGGATATTAGAGGTTGTTGGCCGGGGAGGAATGGGCGTTGTCTATAAAGCACTGGATACCTCTCTGGATAAGGTCATGGCCCTGAAGATGATTGATCCCATACTGGCCAAGGATGAAAATTTTTTAAAACGGTTTAAGACCGAAGCCCGGGCCCTGGCCAGGCTGGAAAATCCAAATATTGTGACGGTTCACGCCCTGAGGGAAACCGAATTTGGTGTGTTCATGGTGATGGAATATGTGGAAGCAAAGACCATATCGGATTGGATCCGGGAGAATGGTGCTTTCAGCTGGGAAGATACCATACAAATCAGTAAGCAATTATTAAATGCAGTGGGACATGCCCATAAAGTAGGGGTTATTCACCGCGATATTAAACCCAGCAATATTTTGCTTTCCAAGGATTTTCGGGTAAAGGTGACTGATTTTGGTCTGGCCAAGGTTATCCGTCAGCACGGACCAAGCAGCACTGTCACTCAAATGCGGGCCGGTACGTTGTATTATATGTCTCCGGAACAGGTTAAAGGCTTAAAGAATGTGGATTTCAGAAGCGATATTTATTCCCTGGGAATGACCCTCTATGAAATGCTGGTTGGACGAACTCCCTTCGAAAAAACCGAATCTGATTTCTCTATACAGAAGCAAATCGTGGAAGGACAGATTCCCTCCCTCACGAAATTTAAGGCCAACATTCCCAAACCTTTGGTCAAAATTGTAACCAAATCAATTGATAAGGATCCGCTGAAAAGATTCCAGAGTGCGGAAGAAATGCTGGAACTGGTGGAAGATTTCGATTTTTCAGCTCATGAGGATGATTCGTCTGAGGCCGGACCCCCAAAATCAATATCCTTAAAAGCCATTTTTCTTGCGACAGCATTCTTATTGGTGATCTTTCTCGGTTATATTATGATCAGTGATCCTTTCCATTTTTTTGAAGCTAATAATAATAGTAAACCCGTTACAAAGATGGCCTCACTTACCCTTTCAACCGTACCCAGTGGTGCATCTGTTTTTTTAAACGACAGCTCTCTGGGATTAACCCCGCTGGAGAAGTTAGCGGTAAAAGACGGGCGGGTTACTGTTCAGATTCAAAAAGATGGGTATCATTCCATAGATACGTCCCTGCTGGTACAAAGCAGCAGGACCAACATTCATAATTTCATCCTGAAAGAAGTATCATCAGCCGGAGTGGAACCGGTTATGGGAACACTGGTGATCACATCACAGCCGGGAGAAGCTTCGGTCTGGATAAATAACAGATTTATCGGCACAACCCCCCGCGAGAATGAAGAATTAAAAGCAGGGCGTTACACTCTTTTACTTCGCAAACGAGGATATGCCGAATATCGGCAGAATTTCTCGGTACAGACCAGGCAAACCACGCGAATTGCGGCAATTATGGAGGCGCTGGGTAACCTTTCGGTTGGTTCTCAACCTGCGGGCGCTGATATAATGTTGAACGGCGTTTCAATCGGCACGACGCCCCTCAATAATAAAGAACTTAAGACAGGTAACTATCAGTTAATCTTACGGAAATACGGTTATGAAGACTTTTCAACCACAGTCAGCATCAACGCTTCTCAACCTGCTAATGTATCGGGAACGCTGGTGGCAAAAAAGGGTGATGTTAAAATATTAATACGTCCCTGGGGTTCAATATACATTGATGGAGTTCTGAAGGGAAAAGATATCAACAATCAATTTGAGACAACACTTCCGGTTGGTTTACATCAGATTAAGGCGGTACATCCCTCCCTGGGAGAGTGGGAAAAGCAGGTTAGAATCGAAAATAATGCCACTCAGGATATTGTGATCGACTTTAATCGTGTTGTTACCTTAAAAATTATCTCCGATCCCAATTACTGTGAAATATTCCTCGATGGTAAGGCAACCGGAGACTATACACCCAAACAGATTAAACTCAAAACCGGGAAACACACAATTTCTGTCCGCAAGAGCGGTTACACGCTTCCCGGTGGCGATCTGGTAATAAGTGTAAATGAGGATGTAAAAGAACCTCTGCACTTTGAATTGAAAAAAACTTTCTGATTGACGGATTGCTCAGAATGATTTTTTTCCGATAAACCGGAAAATTTCAATGACCATTTATCGTAGATGCTGAATAAACAATCATTAATGGCCTTCTCTGATAGTAACTTTTATACCATAGAACAACCCATCAAATTTATATTAATCGAGGTAACCATGATGACCCCGATCAAAAATTTATCTCTTTTTATTTTAATTTTTATGTTAAGTGGTGCCCTGCTTATTTTACCGAATCCTTTTATGATTAACCCGGTAATGGCCCAGGTGCAAAGTGTTTGTGCCAAAAACCTGGCCGATGCGGAACAGAGATATAACACCGGCCGTTTTGATGAAGCTATCGGTCTAATAACAGAATGCCTCGGTAAAAAGGATATTTCGGAAGAGGAGAAGATGAAGGCCTATCGGCTGTTGGGACTTTCCTACATCGCCAAGGACTTTCTGGATGACGCCCGAAATGCCGTTAGAAAATTGTTATACATGGTTCCGAATTATCAACCTGATCCGGTACAGGATCCCCCACCCTTTACAAAGTTAATTGAAGAAGTCAAACAGGAGAAACCACCTTCACCTGAAAAGCCGATACCAAAGGCCCAGCAACAGGAAGAGAGAAAAATAGCCACTCCCTCAGATAAAGAGGTTAAGGTGAGCGAACAACCAAAAACTAAAAAACGTGTCCCGGATGATCTCGAAAAATTAACAGCACCGGAGAAAAAAAGTGGAAGCAAAAAATGGCTATATATCGGTGGAGGTGCTGTGGTAGCAGGCGGAGTGGTTGCTGCTATTTTACTGTCCGGAAAAGATGAGGGTACTCAAACAGCTACAGCTTCATTTCCAATGCCGCCGGGCAGACCCTGACTTAGTTCCAACTTTCGGTGACTATAGTTTCAGAATTATAATAGAAACAAGGAATCATTCAATATTTAGGAGGAATTCGGGTGAGTAATTTCTTTGTTTTAGGTGTTTCCATCCTTGCACTGACTGTGTCTGTATGGGCAAATAATCCTAAAAATATTGATTTACCTCTAGTCTCAGAATCTTCATCTGCTAATCAAACTGATCAAGCACCCATTCGATTACAGGCTATACGACTTATTGCCAATAGCACCGGACCTATTACCCCACGATTTATATATAAGGGTGTGGTAGATTCTGCGGCTGAAGAGCTTGTTGATAATCCCGCAGACTTTAGCCAATTGATTAATGGTAGTTCGCTCTCTTCAGTCTCTCCTAATGATGGTGGTCAGTTTTATGTTTCTCAGGGTGGTGGTACAGATGCGCCTCTCAGTAGAATGTTACGAAGAATTCAGAATATCAGAAGTACCATGATTGAAATTAGATTCGGTAATGATGACGTCGGACTGGCGGGTGACCTGTTCATCAATGGAGTGGGGATTTATCAGATCCCCTTCACTGTCTGGGATCTGAACGGCACACCAGACAACACATCCGATGATATTCAGTTAATTGTGGTGACGTATAATTTAATGGGGGATCCCAATACTTGGGGAATTCGGAATGAAAATCCCAGTTCATGGCTTTTAAATCCTGCCAAGGAGTCCGATTGGATCTATTTATTTTATCCCGCCACCAGTTATGCTGATTTTCAAGCAGCGTACATCACGCAGCAACAAAGCGGACAACCGGCTAATTTTTATGATACTTTATTAGGTCCGGAAGTCTTATCACGAATAACAATTAACTCCTTAGATGCCAATCCCCTTACCACCCTGAACAATTTAAATGGTCTTCCCAGACCGAAAGCCGGAACAACTATCCGATGGACCTTTCAGATTGATCCCCCGGTAACTGTGCTGTCGCCCAATGGTGGTGAGGACTGGAATGAGGGTAAGTTTTATCCCATACGGTGGCAAACCAATGATTTTTACAATATCACTCGAATAAAATTATCTTATTCAATTGATAATGGGGTAAGTTACACTATAATTTCTGATTCTACTGAGAATGATGGACTTTTCGTATGGCAAGTTCCCGGCACACCATCAACACAGGCTCTCATAAAAGCGAACGCCTATGCTTCAGGAGTGCTGGTTGGAGAAGACATCTCCGATGATACTTTTATTGTCCGGGATATTGATATATATGTCCATCGAACGGGAACCATGGCGCATACTATCAGAAATAATGGCATTTATGGCAGCTATTCCGGCACCGTTTCCCCCGATGAACCCTCGCTGGAATTTCCGGAGAACAGCGGCCATCATCACGTCTATCTGCAAAATATCCTGATAGGTACCATAAATCCATCTGGTGATACCCTGGCAATACTCACCTGGGATAATGACGATTTTTATCCGGTGACACAGATTAATAAATTTGTAAGAGCAGATTATACGGAAACGGCATCAATTTGCAGGGACAAAATTGGGATTGGTACTGAAATGGAAACCCGTACTTTTGCATTTGCTAATCATTCTTTCATTATTTTTTTCCACAAAATTTACAATATAGGTTCAGTTAATTATCCAAATGTGTATGTGGGAGCTTTTGCTGATTTTGATATTAATGGTTATTCAGAGAATCTTTGTGGTTACGATGCTGCAAACAGATTGGGATATATGTTTGATGCGACGGGTGGTTGGAGCAGTTATGCTGCAATTCGGCTCATGGATAGTGACCCGCTGGCATTTCGTCGTGCAGGAAGTGTAACCGGAAATATTGATTTTTCAGTGGCAGATATTTTCAAGGCTCTTGCTATACCAGGAATTGATGATCCGAGTACTGATCCTGCTGAGGATTATAGAGTTTTTGAATCAGCCGGACCATTTTCCCTGAATCAGAATGACACCATACGTTTTGCCTATGCCGTCATTTCTGAAAATGGTCTGACTAATTTAACATCAGCCAGTCAGCAAGCTCAGAGTATTTGGAATGGACCTACGATCAATTCAAGCAGTGTTTCGGAGATTACAGAGGCGTCTGCCTCCCTCAACGCAACCATAAATCCGAACTATCTGGAAACAAATGTTTTCTTCGAATATGGTGAAACTGCAGATTACGGCCAAATGATGCCAGCGGGTAACAATCCTCTTTCCGGAAGTTCTCCGGTGTCAGTAAGTGTTCATTTAACCAACCTGAGTCCCGGAAAAAATTATCATTGGAGGGTTGTGGTTGTGAATCCGGTGAAAGTGATTTTTGAAAATGACCAGACATTCAGTACACTGGAATATCCACAAAATATAAATATTGCTCAGACATTTTCATTCCCCGAATACACAGATATCAACCAGTATCAATCGCAAGATTACCGTCTCATCGGATTTCCGGGAAATTATAACGGCTCGATTTCAAATCTCTTGCCCGGAGAACAAGGTAAAGATTGGGAGGTCTACTGGGATAATGGGGAGAATAGCTCCGATCCCAATAATTACCTGGTCAAATTTAATGGTGGTGCAAATTTCTTGTGTTCTACCGGGAAAGCTTTCTGGGTGATTTATAAAGGAAATTGGCAAGTAAGCAGTCTGCAAATAAACAGTGCACCGCTCAACTCCACACAAGCAGCGGAAATATCTCTTCATGCCGGCTGGAATTTGATTACCAATCCCTTTGACAGTACAATTTCCTGGCCGGATATCCAGAACATCAATGGTATTACCGAACCTATTTATAACTTTGATGAGAACTTCAACATGTCAGTAAGTTTCAATCCCTATACTGGGTATTATTTTTATAATGATCCTAATCAACAAAAATCAGTGCTGAAAATACCTTATAGTCTTACCTCTCCAAATCCAAATCTGCCCCCTAAAATTGATCCGGCGCTATGGAGGATAGGAATCCGGCTAATATCAGGTCCCCATCGGGATAATACGTTTTCCATAGGTGTTGCACCAAATGCTAAAGCCCAATTAGATGCCCTTGATTATCGAAAACCCAGAAGTATAGGAAATACTCCTCAACTGATTATGAGCCGGCCGGACTGGACAGATTATTATTCAATTTTTGCAACCGATATCAGACCAGAATTTGATGAGATAGAGACCTGGGAGTTCGAGGTGCATGCTGATAAGCAAGAGTTGATCGATCTAAAATTCGATGGAATAGGTAACATACCTGGAAAATTTAGTGTCATTCTTGTGGATCAAAATAGCACGTCATCAATTAACCTGCGGGAAAATCAATCTTACAAATTTCTGCCTGTAACAAAGGTCTCGCAATTTAAAGTGATAGTTGGAACCCAAAATAAGGTTGAGCAACACATCCGGTCACTTCTGCCAACTACATTTTCTCTTGGGAATAATTATCCCAATCCCTTTAATTCCTCCACTACTATTCCACTGGCTGTGCCGACCCCATCTGAAGTGAGTTTGACGGTATTTAATGTTATTGGACAAAAAATTTCGACGATTTATCAGGGTAAACTAAACTCCGGAAGATACTGGTTCAATTGGCAGGGCCGGGATACTTATCATAGAATAGTTCCATCCGGAATATATTTGATAGAATTGAAAACTGAAGCGGGCATTTA
>Ga0315555_1003593_pt1 | contig 10648 bp, 5 predicted proteins | sample SalMarSW160380MG_FD_202113 | JGI IMG/M metagenome (GOLD analysis project Ga0315555, IMG submission 202113) | Salt marsh sediment microbial communities from the Plum Island Ecosystem LTER, Massachusetts, United States - Salt Marsh Sediment SW1603-80 ...
GTTATTACACATAAAATAAATTTTATCATACTATTATACAACTTAATCTCAGAGGAGAGCTTGTCAATACCTACTGCTATTTATCGCCGCACCTTATCAGCAGTATCGGAATGTCCGTGTGGTGTTTTATTGCGTCCGATATACTCCCAAAAATAACATCGCTGAAAAACCTGTGCCCATGTGTGGCCAGTGCGATGAGCTCCCAGTTTGATTCATCGATCTTGTCGATCACTCCCGGACCAGGCTCGCCCTCTTTGTACGAATAACTCACCTTTATATTACCCTGTCTGAAGGAATCGGCAGCATTTTTCAAACATCTTTCTGTATCGCTGGTCAATACCCTTTTTTGATCGAGGGTGTGCACATGCACGATATGAAACAGGTGGATATGTGAATTATGTGTATCTGCCAGCTTTTTGATATGCTCGATAATAACCCTGTTCTTCCGGCACGGATACCGGAAGAAGGGCTTCAGGGCCGTGGCCACGGCCGGATGGCGCGGCTTACCAAGTAGTAGAACCGTGGAGAGCTCGAGCCCATTTCACGTAAAAACAGGAGCTGTTCCTATTTTTAGCCAAAACTATGCGTCATTTTCAAAAGGCCACATCTCTGTAGCAGTACTCCTTAAAAATAAAACCTGGAAGTTCTGGGATAATTTTACATAAATAGATAGGTGAAAAACCTATAAATAAGCATGATATCCATAGATTTTTAAATGAGGACTCCCCAATTTTTTATTGACAATTATCACATAATTAGATAAACTATAGCGTAATGAACTTATATAATTAGTTCTTGGAGAAATTGTTTATGATACCCGCATGGCTCGAAAAAAGATACGCTATCTTATGGGAAAAATATAATACGTCACAATTTCGTTTTGACGATGCATCTAATTTGTTGCAGGAGAAGATGCAGGACAGTGAGAACCAGATCAATGTATTTTTATCTGAACTAAGGAAGAGAGGTTTTCTTGAAGTGGCTTTTGATCCTGATGACGCACGAAAGAGATTATATACGCTTAAAAGCAGAGAATCTGTGATAACAGAAACGTTAACAATCGATAAAGAAAAACTAACAAGGGGCGACCTTGAGAGCCTTTTAAAAAGCGCAGCAGACTTGATAAGAACAAGGGTTGATTACACCTTTATCCTTGTACTTCTCTTTTTTAAAAGGATTTGTGACAAATGGGAAATGGATTTCGATGATGCATATAAAGAAGCCCTTTCAGATGGCCTTTTAGTGGAGGAGGCAAAGAGTGAAGCGAAAAATTCCATATACCACGATTTCACTATCCCTGAAGAGTATCTCTGGGAAAACATAAGGAAAGATCCAGCAAGGTTACCTGAAAACTTTTCAAAGGCAATGAAGAGTCTTGCTGAGAACAATCCAGAGCTTAGAGACGTGTTTGAAAATGTCGATTTCGTACAGTTCACAAACAATCGTGAGAACGCAGAGATTTTACGCCAGCTAGTGGAGCTTTTTAGTGCACGCTCACTTCAACATGTGTCCCCCGATATCCTTGGCGATGCCTATGAATGGATACTGAGGTATTTCGCTCCCCAGAAGGCAAAAGAGGGAGAAGTTTATACAGCAAGAGAAGTCATAAAGCTCATTGTGGAAATCCTTGATCCAAAGCCTGGAGAAAGTGTTTATGATCCTGCGTGTGGCTCTGGCGGAATGCTTATTATTTCTTTTCAGCATGTGCAGGATGAACATGGAAAAGAGCAAGCAGAAAGGCTCTTTATTTACGGGCAGGAAGCGAATCACAGGACACTCGCTCTGGCTAGGATGAACTTATATATTCACGATATCAGAAATATCAATTTAATGCTTGGTGATACATTGCTCTATCCAAAGTTCAAGGATGAGAGTGGTGTTCAGAAACATGATATTGTCATTGCGAATCCACCATGGAATCAGGACGGATACAACGAGGATATACTAAAGAAAGGAGATTTCTGGAAACAACGCTTTCGCTACGGTTTCACACCACGACAATCAGCAGACTGGGCCTGGATCGAGCACATGGTCTCATCTGGCAAAGATGATACTGGAAGAATTGGAGTTGTCATTGATAATGGCTGTCTCTTCAGAGGTGGTAAGGAGAAAGCTATAAGAATGGGTGTTGTTAATGCTGATTTAATAGAAGCTATTATACTCTTACCGGAAAAGCTCTTCTACAATACCGGTGCACCTGGGGCAGTAATAATTCTCAATAAAAATAAAGAGAAAAAGCGGCAGAGAAAAATACTCTTTATCAATGCAAGCAAAGAGTTCGAAAAGCATCCAGAGGTGAGGAAGCTCAATCAACTGTGCGATAAAAATATTAAAAAAATAGTATCAGCTTATAAGGAATATCGGAATGAAGAGGGATTTTCAAGAGCTGTCGATCACAAAGAGATCGAGGAAAATGAATACAATCTGAATGTTACTCTTTACGTGTATCCAGAAGAGGAGATCGAAGAGATAGATGTAATGCAGGAGTGGGAGGAACTTAAAGTAATTGATAACGAGATAGGCGATGTTGAAAAAAAAATAGAAGGCTACCTTGCAGAGATAAGGGAAACAGGAGATGTTTAAACCGGTTTATCACTACACAGATCGAATTGTGAAAAACCTTACTCTCATTGCGGAGGCAAGAGCGATAATCCTAAATGCACCACTTGTTCCAAAATGGGAGGTGTCTCTCAGAAGAGATGCTTTAATAAAAAGCGCACACTCATCAACAGCAATCGAAGGAAATCCACTCACCATTGAAGAAGTAAGTGCTCTTGCTGAGGGTAGAGATGTTATGGTGAGGCGAAAGGATAAGCGGGAAGTTTTGAACTATCTTGAAGCGCTTGAACGCATTCCTGAGTTTGCAGAAAAGAATCCATTCTTGTCAAATGACCTTCTTTCTATGCATAAGCTTGTTACAAAAGATACACTGGAAAACCCTGGGGATGAAGGTATATTCAGGAATCGGCAGGTATATGTTATCAACAGAGCCACGAACGAAGTCATCTTTACGCCGCCATCCACAGAAGAAGTACCAAAGCTTGTAGATAACTTTATTGGATGGTTTAACTCTGACGAAATAAATGAGATTGATCCAGTTATTGAGGCTGGAATCACCCATTATGAGCTTGTGAGAATTCACCCTTTTATTGATGGAAATGGCAGAACCGCGCGCTTGATGGCAACGCTGGTATTGAGCAAACGTGGATTTGACGTGAAGAGGTTTTTTACACTCGATGATTACTACGACCATGATAGACGAAGCTACTACGAAGCGCTTAAAAGTGTAGATCAAAGGTCAATTGATACTACTGGTTGGATCGAGTATTTCACAGAAGGCGTTGCAGTGAGTATCAATCAGGTACGGGATAGAGTAATCGGCTTGAGTAAAGATGTGAAGGCGATGAAAGATAAGGGACAGATTGCACTTACTGAAAGGCAGATGAAGATTGTAGAGAGGATGATACAGAATGGTTCAATTACAAACAGAGAAATACGCGAGATGTATAAAATATCAAACCGCACAGCCCTTGATGAAATTAATAAATTGTTGGAGTTAGATGTTATAAAGCAAGTCGGGCAAGGGAGAAGCGTCAAATATGAGCTTATTTAATAGAGGTTCACGATTAGCTTCATGATTAGGTTCATGATTAAAAAGATAGCTCGCTTCAAGAGGTAAAAATGGAATATGTTCGTTTTGAAAATGAAGATGATTTCCTAAAAGAAATACTCCAAAGAATAACAACAGTTAAAGTATATCCAAGAGTTACTTCTATTGCTGGAAGTAGAATTAAACCTGATATAGATATTCTGGAAATTAAAAAAGGTTATAAAAATCAAAATCAGTTAATAGGATATGAATTAAAACTCATTAAATATCATAAGGGGATAAAAGGGCTCAGCTGGGATGCTTTTTATAAAGGAATTGGCCAAACTTTAATGTATTTACAGCATGGCATAACCCGCTGTGTCTTATTGTTTGGTTTTCACAATAATGTTCAAAATGATGAAGTAATTAGAGAATTTCATAGTATTCTTTTGCAAGGAAAAGATAATATATTCCCCCAAATTTTTGGAACTCATATTTCTATCGGTACCTATTTGTATAAAGGTGGATATATAAATTGTGAAGTACAATCGAAATCTGATTATTGGCCATCAAATGAGAAGATAAATTTATCTCGGCAAAATTTATTAAATAAAAATTTCACGCATAAAAAGTTGGGCGCAATTCACCCCTAAAATAAACTATATAATTGGGCTTAAAGATTTGCTTTGTACAAGGAGATAATTATGGAACCTAAATTAAAGGTTTTCCTTAGTTCTGCACAATTTCAAGGTGAATTTGAAATTGAACGTGAGGGGTTACCTTTATTATTTAATAAAGAACCTCTTTTATCATCTTTCGTGCTTTGGGAGATAGAAGATTACGCATCACCCACTCAAATAGACGATCAATACCTAAATAATGTACGTGACTCAGACGTACTAATACTACTTCTCGGGGAAACACTTAGGCCTGCTATTCGTGCTGAATTTGAACAGGCAGTCTCAAATGATGTACTAATATTTGCATTTATTAAACAGAAAGTCAAACCAGATGAAGAGATGACAAGCTTTATTAATACCGTCAGAGAGATTGCTACTACAACTTACTACCAGAGTTTCCGAGAGCTCTACTCTAAAGTAGAAGATTCTCTTCTTCAGTACTATTACCACAATAAATCTCACAGATTCGCTAACCATGTAATGCGTGAGGCTGAGCTTGAGAATAAGCTTAGTCCAGAGGGGGAAGAGAGGGCATTACGTATCATGGTTGGTGTTTTAGATTCTCAAGCCGCAGAGTACACTAAAGAGAGTGTAGTATATGGCCTAATTTTAGAAGTCTTCACGTTATCCAAGGGGCCACTTACATTAAAAGCTATAGTACAAAGCTTGGCTGAGTTACTACGCCAGGATGTGGTTGCTTTACAATCTGAACTTACATTGGCCCTAGAAAGACTTATTAATGAAGGACGATTAACATTACAAAACGATGAATATAACCTTACAATTGAAGCGAAGCAAGAACTATTTAAGATGGATTCTAATATTGACTCCAGCGAGAAAGAGTTATTCGAGAAGTTTTATAAACAGCATAGGTCGAAACTTGTGAGTTATAACCTAGATGATTATATTGCAGTACTTAAACGAGCGATTTCACATGTAATTTATGCAACTGCACTATCTAACGTACGCGCTGAAATTAACGGTGATTTGGACTTTACTCAGTACGATTCTGAGCAATTAAACAGGGTTATATCAGCATCGCTTCTTGACGTTCTACCTGAAACAACTGGTGTATCGTCTTGGCAAGCGGCAGTTGTAGAATTTCTTCAAAGTAATGACCACGAAACAATAGAATGGATAAATAGGACTTTTAGAGGTTATTGGTGTCTTGCATCACTTGGTTTAGATCCAGAGTGCATCGCTTACAAGCGTCAAGCAATAAAAGACTATTGTGTTTATCTAGACTCGCATATTGTACTTCGTGCTATGGTAGAAGCAGGGGCTGATTTTCAATTGTGCTCAGACATAGTTCGTTTAGGTAGCCAGACTGATATAGATATGCGCCTTTCATCTTCTTTATTTCGAGAGGTTGATCTTGCTTTTGCTCAAGCTAATAAGCTTTACTATTCGTCAGGGAGAAATATAAATAGAGCGATCAAGTTTTTAGAAAAAATAAATCGGCGATATGATATCTTAGCAGGGTATCTTCATGAATTTTCTATAAACAAGAAACTTAGTTGGGAAGCCTATATTAATTGGTTTTACTCCCCAACTAACCCCGATAAACTTAAAGACTATTTACTAAATGAATTAGGAGTCAAAGTCCAGCCTGAGCGTGAATTTTCTGAGGAACAGTGGGAGCGCATTGAGGAGCTTACAGAACTTCTTTTGGAAAAGAGGGGTAAACTTAAAATAACTGGTAATGAACAGCTTGATGATTCTGATGAATATAAACGTCAATATACTTTGCGCACTAATGAAGCACAACAAATGGCAATCGTGTGTGAACTTAGACGTACAAGCACTAACCGAAAAGGGTCTCAATATTGGTTTATTACCTTCGACTCATTTATTTATCAGGTCAGTGCAGAGCTAGCATATAGCGGTGATACTTTCTACCGTTTCCCTTGCTATATAAAGCCAGCCCGCTGGTTACAAATTCTAGTCTATGCTTCCCCAAAACCTATTGCTCTGAACACATTCCGTGAGATCCTTTTGTCACCTGCCATTCAACACACGGCTAGTGCAGTGGAAGCTGAGGTTATTTCTGAATTACTTAACGCCCGCGTTGATCAGAAAATCAAAGACCCAATAACATTACGCAATATGTTTCATGATATAGTAACACGACCAGCTGTTGCTGATGCCTATGAAGAGATAACCAGTGCATCGCCAGGACCATCCAGTATCCGTGCATCGGAGAACCTTAGAGCTGAAATTCTTGAAGCGGTTACTTCTGAATTAGAAAGATTGAAGGCTATGGTTAGTGAACGCTCGGCACAGGTAATTGATGCGGAGCGTCGTGAGAAGAAAGCAGTTAGGAAGGCTCAATATTATCGAAAAGAACTTAGAAAACATCAACAATCTAAACAAACTAAGGGAAGAAAAAAAAGATGATAATATCTATTGTAGGCGGGAGCACTTCAGTTAATAACGGAATTTGTCAAAAAGCACCAGATTGCAGAAATAATTGCTTTCATTATTAAAGTAACTTTTGACTATTTTTCTAGTTTTTCGACAGCCTAACGGGATATATGCTTCGCTTATTGCTCACTTACGCGCTTTGGTGAGTGGTTTTTGCTTATTTGACTTTGTCATGGTTCTTGCTAATGCAAGAATACATTATTATCCACTTTTAGGGGGCCAGCAAACATCGTATACTCGAGGAAAGACAATTGTAATAAAAATGGACGGCTATAATTTGAAACAAACAAATATAAATAGTTTTCCAAAAGAATGGAAAATTAAAAGAGTGAGTGACCTGTTTAAAATTGAAACTGGAACAACTCCATCAACAAAAAGGGTAGAATATTGGAAAAATGGTAATGTAAATTGGATTACACCCACTGACCTAAGTAGATTGCATGTTAAAAAGGCAATAAACAATAGCGAGCGCAAAATAACATACAAAGCATTAAAGGATATTAATTTAACATTACTTCCTAAAAATTCATTAATATTATCAACTCGAGCTCCTGTTGGGTATGTAGCATTAGTTGAAGAACCTTCTACATTCAATCAGGGATGTAAAGGATTAATTAATAAGAATAATGAAAAAGTTTTTTCAGAATTCTATTGTTACTATTTCTTATATCAAAAGCAAAGATTACAAAGTCTTAGTGGTGGGAGTACTTTTAAAGAGTTATCTAAACCACTATTAACCAAGTTTCACATCCCTCTACCTCCTCTTCCTGAACAGAAAAAAATAGCTGAAATCCTCTCTACTGTTGATCAAGCTATTGAGAAGGTTGATGAAGCAATTAAAAAAACGGAAAGATTTAAAAAAGCTTTGATGCAGCAACTTTTAACGAAGGGGATAGGGCATAAGGAATTTAAAAAGACGAAAATTGGAGTAATACCAAAATGTTGGGAATTTAAAACATTAAATGAAGTTTGTTCATATATAACTGATGGGTCCCATTTTTCACCTAAGGAAGCTAAGAATAGTGATTATAGAATAGCGACCGTTGCAAATATAAAAGGTAATCAAATTGATATTGGATCATGTAAAACTATCTCTAAAGAGGATTATAATGCTTTAGTGAAAAATGGATGTAAACCACAGCCTGGTGACGTTCTATTTACTAAAGATGGAACTGTTGGGCTAACTTTCTGTTATAAACAGAATGAAACTATTGTTTTGCTATCATCGATTGCAATAATAAGACCAAAAAATGAGCTTTATCCAGATTATTGTGCAAACATTCTTAAAGCTCCCTTTGTATTTAGACAAATATTGTCTAATAAAAGGGGTACAGGTCTTAGAAGGATCATTTTACAAGATTTGAAAAGAATAAGGATTCCTTTACCGCCTTTACAAGAACAAAAAAAGATTTCAAATATATTAAGCATTGTTACTAGTAAGTTGGAATTATTAAAAGATAGAAGATCTAAACTTGAAAATATAAAAAAAGCCTTGATGAATGATCTGCTCACTGGAAAAAAAAGAGTAAAGCTGGAAGCTTGACATGGGATTTAATGAAAAGAAACTAGTTGAAGATTATATAGTCGATAAGCTTCAGGAAAATGGTTGGAAGTTTATTCCTGCCAGTGAGCTTGAGAGAGAGACTCTTGAAGAGCCCCTCCTTGTTCCTAATCTCCTCAGAGCAATTCAAAGAATTAATAAACCTCAATATATAGGAGACGAAGAAATAAAACGAGTTGTTAATGAGCTTAAGATAACAGGCACGCAAATGGAAGGGGCAAAGAGGATGCTCCAATTCTATAAGTTTGGTGTGCCTGTAAAGTTCGAAAAAGAAAAGGTAGTAAAGTATGTTCAGCTTTTTGACTATAAGAATATCCAGAATAATGAGTTCATTGTTACGCGGCAGACATACTTCCAGGGACTTGAAAGAATCAGGACAGATATAATCCTGTATATAAACGGTATCCCAATTATTGATATAGAATGCAAAGACCCAACAAATGTTTCTGAATCATGGGTAAATGCATCTACTCAAATAAAAGAATACGAAAATAACGTTCCCGACCTTTACAAGTATATACAAATTGGGATTGCAGTGGCAGAAATAGCAAAATATTTCCCAATCGTTCCCTGGCGGGAAGAAGTAAGAACGTATGAGTGGAAAGAGGAAGATAAAGACTCGATCGATTCCACTATAGATATGCTTTCAAGAAACACTCTCCTGGATCTCCTTAAGAATTATCTGTTTTCAAGAGTGGAACGGGGTGAAGGGACCAAGGTAATTGCCAGGTATATGCAGTACAGAGCGTCTAATAAGATCGTTGAAAGAGTAATTAATAACCTGGAAGGCAAGAGTACAAAAGACAGGGGCCTTATATGGCACTGGCAGGGAAGTGGGAAGACACTCACCATGATATTTGCTGCAAATAAACTTTTTTATATGGACCAGCTTTCTGCACCTACCATATTCTTCATTGTAGACAGGAAAGAGCTTGAGGAGCAGCTCTACGTGGAGTTCAATGCACTCGACATGGTTGAGCCGGAAAAAATTGAAGGGATATGGGACCTGAAGGATAAGATTAAGCACGATAGCTACAGGGGTAAAAGGGGCATATACATAACGCTCATACATAAATTCAGAACAGAAGAGTTAATAGAGCTTCAAAAGGAATTGGAAAGCCTCTCAGAGAAAAGAGAGACTATTATGAACAGAAAAAACATAATAGCGTTTGTCGACGAAGGGCACAGGACACAGTATGGAATCCTCGCATCCCAAATGAAGTCGATTTTTCAAAATGCATTCTTTTTTGCTTTCACAGGTACACCTATCTCAAAGCGAGGAAAGGACACCTATATCGAATTTAGCTATCCAGAAGAGGAGCTCTACCTCGATCGATACTTTGTGAAAGATTCGATCAAAGATGAATTTACCGTAAAAATCGTCTATCAACCGAGGCTCGGGAAAAACATCCAGCTTAGAAAAGATCTCCTTGAATCTTTCCTGGAGTCAACATTTGAAGAGCTGCCTGAAGAAGTGAAGGATGATGTAGAGGAAAGAGTGAAGCAGAAACTTGATCTAATTACACTGGTGTTTGAGGACCCGGAGCGTATTAAAACAAATGCTGAAGATATTGTGATCCATTTTAAAGAGAATGTGGAAGATCGTTTTAAAGCTATGATCGTCGCAGGGAGTAGGAAAGCGTGCACCCTCTATAAAAATGAATTGGACAGTCTCCTTCCTCGGGAATATTCCGAGGTGGTAATGACATGCGGTGATTCTCAAAAACCGGAAGTCCTCGAATACTGCGAAGAAATGAAAGAAAGATTCAATGGAAAAGAAACGGATGACATCCTAAAGGAGATAGTTGAAAGATTTAAAGAAGATGAGTTGCCAAAGATACTGATAGTGACGGAAATGCTTCTCACAGGATTCGATGCTCCCAGCCTTGGAGTTATGTACCTTGATAAACCCCTCAAAGAACACAGGCTCCTCCAGGCCATTGCAAGAACAAATAGACCCTATAAAGATCTTAAAGAAGCAGGCATTATTATCGATTATGTGGGAGTATTAAAAGAGTTTAGGAGAGCATTTGCCCTATACAGTGAGGGAGATCTAAATGGTATACTATCGAGCTTTGAAGCTATCGCAGAAGAGTTTGTTGCTCTCATCAATGAAACAAAAAAGATTCTAAAGGATATTCCATTTAATTATGAAAGGGATACATTGTTTAATGCAATAGAAATACTCACAACAGATGAGGAAAAAGCAAGATATTTTACTGCAAATTATCGAAAGATGAGGAAGCTGTTTGAGCTTCTCGGTGCAGATCGAATTAAAGTTGAATATTTTGGGCTCTACAAGTGGCTTTCTTCTATATATACATATTACATGAAGGTCGTCTTTCAAAAATATCCATATGAAGAATATGTGCAAAAGTATTATAACAAGACGGT
>Ga0315555_1003596_pt1 | contig 10645 bp, 6 predicted proteins | sample SalMarSW160380MG_FD_202113 | JGI IMG/M metagenome (GOLD analysis project Ga0315555, IMG submission 202113) | Salt marsh sediment microbial communities from the Plum Island Ecosystem LTER, Massachusetts, United States - Salt Marsh Sediment SW1603-80 ...
GACTTGATGTACACCGATAATGACGCCATAGACTTATGCAACAAGTTGAAAGAAGTCTGGCCCGAAGATCACATTAAGCTCTTGGTTGATTATAATGCAAGCAAATCCAAAATAGAATCCGCCATAAAAGATTGGTTGGCACCAAAAGAAACTGCGGAAAGTGTGGTGCTCTTCTTCTTCTCCGGTCACGGTTGCCATGGTTATGATGTAGCACCCTATGATGAGACCGACGGTTTAGACGAATATCTTTGTCCCTACGACTCGCTAACATCCTCCTACGCTAACGACATCCGAGATGACACCTTAGACAGCTGGTTAGGTTCGCTGAATTCACAGCATATAAGCATGTTTCTGGACAGCTGCTACAGTGGAGGTTTCATCGACAAAGCGACTAAAAAAGGGCTTACTCCTTCTGCTGCTCTTGGTGATAGTTTTGCCAAGGACCTATCTAAGGCCGGACGTGTAATCATTACCGCCAGTGCCGAAACAGAGTCCTCTTGGGAATACGGTGCCCTCAAGCATGGAGTATTCACCTATTATCTGCTGGAAGGTCTCAATGACTTGGAGCTTCTGGACGACAATGGAGACAATGAGATATCCGCAGAAGAACTCTTCGATTATTTAGCACCCTTAGTGAGATCATACACAGATTGGGATCAGCATCCACAGATGTATGACGGTTATGGAGGGGAGCTAACGCTGATAACAACGGTAACGATCAACTTTGATACATACCCTTGCGAGACTTCCATTACCATCGACGAAGTTATCTACACTCCACCAGTGACCTTTGTCTGGCCCCTTTACACGGAACACACTTTCAACGTTTCCAACCAAGTTTGGCCACAATCTGAAGGAACAAGACACCTCTTCACCTCATGGAACGACGGAAACAGCCTGACATCCAGAACGCTGATTATCTCAGAATCTGTGTTGTCAACCTACACAGCAAATTATCAGACACAATATTATTTGACGGTTGATTCTGATTATGGTAGCCCGGATGGGGAGGGGTGGTATGATGCTGGGAGCACATCATCTTTTGAAGTTGGGTCTCCTGTCCCTGTCAGTGCTGGTACACGGGTTGTTTTTGCGAGTTGGTCGGGAGACACAAGCTCAACAAGTTCAAGCTCGACCGTGGTTATGGATGGTCCCAAGCAAGTTTCTGCCCAGTGGCAGACGCAGTATTATTTGACGGTTGATTCTGATTATGGTAGCCCGGATGGGGAGGGATGGTATGATGCTGGGAGCACGTCTTCTTTTGAGGTTTCGTCTATGGTCACCGTCAGTGCCAGTAAAAGGGTTGCCTTCACGAGTTGGTCGGGAGACACAAGCTCAACAAGTTCAAGCTCGACCGTGGTTATGGATGGTCCCAAGCAAGTCTCTGCGGAATGGCAGACACAGTATCACTTGAGTGTTGCTGTTGACCCCTTAGGAATAGTGTCCCTGAGCGGTGAAGGATGGTACGACGAAGGCTCCGCGGCTCTGACGGAAAATGCTCCATCTACATGCAGTGGTGGCGAAGGAACAAAGTACATTTTTGACGCTTGGAAGGTTGATGATGTGGCAGAAGGCAGTAATCCCCTTTCGGTCTTAATGGATTCCCCCCATTCGGCGGTGGCTTGTTACAGGACCCAGTACTACCTTACGGTAGTATCCCAACATGTTCCAACAGAAGGTGGGGGATGGTATGACAAGGGCTCTGAGTCATCCTTTTCTGCAAGCGCCCCTCAAGGTCTCTTTATCCAGAACGTTTTTACTGGGTGGAGCGGCGATTCAACATCTACCTCACAATCGGCAACTATCGTGATGAACAGCCCGAAAACTGTAACAGCAAATTGGAGGGAAGACTCCACCCAACTCTACATTATCATTATATTAATAGTTGCAGCTTTGGCAATAATCTCCATTGTGGCGATTAGAAAAATTAGGGCACGTTGATTAATAGAAGCTAATCCGTGAAGCATATCTTAAAAGGTTGGAATGCGATGCAACTCGGCTTTTTTGTTATCCCTTGATACTAGCGCGCCCAAATATTTCAAACATCCTTTCACTTTTTAGGAACAGAAAGCTTTTCTGTCTATTCAAAGCAAGTAACAAAATGCTGGCGCATACAAAGAAAATGCGAGTGAGTACCTATTTGTTTGCTTTAGGCTTTATCGCCCTTTCAATAGTGTCAGTGATTTGGGTAATTAATTTTGTTTATTCCCTTCAGGACTATGATGATTATTGTGAAATGGTTAGAGATCAAGGATTGGCGCTTCCAGATCCCTATCACGCTTGGGACGGCGGAAGATACGTTAACGTCACCCTTATTGCTCTGTTCTTTCTGTGGATACCATTCATCGACTATTCTCTGCGAAAAACGGTTTACCCCTTTTTGAGACACAAATTAACATACCGTGAAGCCAAAAGCTTTTCACGCACTGTTTCTCGATCGTTATATGAAGACCTTTACGGAATAGTCCTAGGCTACTTCAAGAGAGTGAACAGAAAAGTTAGGGCAAAAATTTCTCTCTGGTTCATGAAAATTGAAACTTTTGAGCATGTGCACCTCCTGACAACTGTTTTCAAATGGATTGTTTTGCCCTCAAGCGCCCTCTATGGTTGTGCTCTGTTCATTTTCTTTGGGCAGAATGCTTTGGACTCCATTTTACTAGCGAATCTACTGTTTTTTTACAGTAATTTCGTGCCGGATTTGCCCGCAATATTCCGAAGAAAGGTTTACCGTGATGAAAGAGACACATTCCACGAAGAGTTAGCATGGTATAAGACGTATGCTCTTCTGCTGTTTGCTCCATTGTTTATTGCGTTTTTGTTTTGCGGAAAAAACATAAAGTGGAGAACAACCGAAACATTCCACAATTTCAAGTCTCTCATAGTCTATGGAGCCTTCCTGTTTCTGCTATGTTTTCTTGTTTTGGTTGCCTTTCGAGTTCCGATTGAGGGCATAATCGAGGTTCTTTGCATACCCCTTTTTGGTTTGTTAGGTTACTTAGCTCATTTGAAGGTTGATCTAGTGTTTTAAATCAAACCTTTCCTGCGAACCGCACTAAAGCTTCCCATTGAAGAAAAAAATAAAATAACTAAAAGAGGGAAAAAAATGTTATTTCACTATCAACACGGGACAACATGACCTATCTACAACTCTAGAACTGACACTCCCAAGAGTGGAGACTCTACCGCCTAACCCTCTGCTTCCTATGACAATCAGGTCAAAGTTACCACGTTCCGCTATATCAACAATTTTTTCAGCAGGTTCTCCCTTTTCAAACTTCGTTGATACTTTGAATTCAGGTTTTCTTTTTTGAGCTTCTCCCTCCGCCTTAGATAGCACTCCCCTAAAAGTAGCATCTAATGCCTTGGCACAATCTGTAATAGCTTCTGATTTAAGCACATAAATTGAGTGTGAAGGCAAAAAGACCGGTGGAACAACCGTAAGTAGCTCAAGCTCCGCTGAAGTCAGCTCTGCTAATTCAAGCGCAAAGTTTAATGCATTATTGGCTGCCTTGGAACCATCTAGTGCAACTAAAATTTTCTTGATCAAACATGTTTCCTCAAGATGTGAAACGGTTAATGCTGATAATAAACTTTCTTGAGTCCCCTCCAGTCTTGCAAAGATGGCTTCCAGCAACTCCCCATCACGGCTATTATACTTCGCCCGCTTGTGTCAATATCAGAGGTTAAGCAACACTGTAACTTCTCTAAAGTAGGCTCTTAATTTTGGTCTATTAACTTCAGAGTGTTCTTGACTCAAGAATTCGTTGCAGATACAACCTAAACTGGTTTCCCTTTTTATGACACCCAGCTTTTCACAACATTTGTCAAAATTTTTGCAACACAAACAAAACTCGCTGTACATTTCGAATCCTAGCGCGTTTCTGATTATTGAGGCAGCCCATTTTGGATGTTGCAGAATGAAGTCATTAATTTCTGCGATGGTAACTTTCGGTTTACACTGGAGTTTTTTTAAATCATCTATCCAACTCAAAAGATGTTCCCCTATTATCTAAGGAAATCTGAAAAGAAAAAGTTTGTTGTTAGCCAGAGCCCTGACAGGATACGCAATTCAGAATACTCACGATTTTAACATTAAATAACTGCGGAAAGCATAATTTCAGTAGAGTAGAAATGTTGGAAATTGACGGTAGCCAGAAGAGCGGCAGCGGAACAATATTACGGTTGTCCATCGCCCTTGCAGGCATCTTGGGAGAGCCGTTGCACATTTACAATATCCGCCATAGACGCCGTCAGCCGGGGCTTCGTCCTCAACACCTTGAATCAGTGAATACGGCAGCGAAGCTCTGTAACGCTGAAACTGAAGGTGCAAAGCTTGGTTCTCGTGAACTGTGGTTTAAGCCAAGCGGTATCATAAGCGGCGAAGTGAGGGCTGAGATAGGCACTGCGGGAAGCATATCTATGCTGCTGTTAACGGTTCTGCCCATCTGCGCCTACGCTAAGGGCGATGTTAGCGTTCATGTTGTTAATGGTGGCACGGATGTTCGCTACGCTCCTACGATTAATTACATGAAATATGTGCTTTTACCCGTGCTTGAGCGGATGGGTTTGCAGGCTTCTTTAACGGTCAAAAGGTTCGGATATTATCCTAAGGGCATGGGAGAAGTCATCTTGAAGGTTAATTCTGGCTCTCAGCTCCGCTCCTTATCCATTGAAGAGTTTAGTGAAATAGAAGAAATTGAAGGCGTTTCCATCTGCACTTTCCTGGAGAAGCAGAGGGTGGCAGAGCGGCAGGCTGAAGCAGCATCGACAGTTCTTAAAAATCACGGCTACGCCGCAAAGATTGGTGTCATTAATGACCGGTCTAATCCTCTTCAGAAGGGCAGTTCCATAGTATTATGGGCAAAAACCGGCAAAGGCGCCCTATTAGGAGGAGACGCCATAGGAGAACTCCGGAAGTCCAGCGAGGCTGTAGGCAGAGAAGCCGCTGAAAATCTCTTAAAGGAAAGTGAAGCAAAAGCCACAGTTGACGTTCATCTTGCGGACATGCTTGTGCCCTATGCTGCATTGGCAAACGGCACATCAACATATCTAACACGCGAAATAACAGACCACCTAGACACAAACATCTGGTTGACCGAGAAGATTCTAGACGTAAAATTTCAAGTCACAAAAGCTGGGAACCTCTATAGAATCGAGAAGAGCTGAACAGTAAAGGATAATGATTATTTCCTACAAAAATGAGGTTTAGCTGATTACTTTCAACCTCGAGGAGTGGAAAGATGGGTAATGTCTGAGGAATTGAAGAAACAGGGATGGGTTAAGCGCACAACCATTGGGGAACCAAGATTAAGCGAGATTGTTAACGAGTACAAATCTTTAGGCTTTGAAGTTCACCTAGAACCGGTAAACCTTGACGAGCTGGATGAAGAGTGCAGAAGATGTTACGGAAAAGAGGCGGATAAATTCAAAACAGTTTATGTTAGAAAAAGAGGCATCTGAGGTTACTAAGCTACGGAAGTAAATTAAAGAAACATGCTCTTAGGACGCTTGTTAATCGTTTGACAACGAGAACTTAAAGCTGAAAAGTTAGTTTGCTCAGATGCGACTGGAGAACACGGATTTGAAGGGATAACGTGGAGCAACTAGCAGCCTTAGGTATTTTGCAAAAGAGTTGTACTTAATGTCCTTCCTTCAAACGATTTAGTCCACATCATTTCAAAGTATTTATCGGCTATTTCTATTAGATGAGGGTTATTTGACCATAAAGCAGAAGCCTCGTCCAGGCCTGATGATGCCGAAGTAAAGATCAGCACTTCTTTCTTATCCTTCAACGATACTATGCTTGTGACAGGAGTGTTGACGTGTCTGATCTCAAATAAGGGAGATTGATGGAAATCATACGTTATTTTTTTCTTATAATCTAAAGACTTTTTATTTTTAGGTTTTTCAGTGACGAATCGAAATTTTACGCCTCTACTTAATGCCTTCTTGTACAAGCCATTGAAGCTAACAAATGAGTGTGAAATTCTTTTCCATGAAGTAACAACATCTACACTCGTTTGAGCGGTCTCGACACCACGTCTTATGGTAGTTAACACTCTTTCGTTTTTAGGGACCAAAATGAATTGATTCTCTTCTTCAGAAAAAGTTGTTTCGGATTTGATGCTGCTGAAATTCTTGATTAATTTTTCTGTGTCTGTCTGCAATTCGAGAGTTCTATTGGTTCTTTTTTCCATCAAAAATGAAATGCACTCTTGTATTGGTATGGCTTTGAACTTGGAGGGTCGATCTATTATTTTTTCAGTCAAACCGAGTGCTTGGAGCTTAGGTATCTCCCGGTAGACTTGTTCTCGAGCCACCTGTGACTCCTTTGAAATTGTCTTTGGCGTAGCTGCGCCAGAGCAAACAAGAGCAAGATAAATCCTCGCCTGACAAGAAGTGAGCCCTAAATGAGTTAGAACTTCGGTTCCTCCGTCTTTTTTTATAGGCCTTTTCCTCCTGCAAGTCCCTAATATCAATTAATCGAGTTCTTATATAACGTTTTCCGCTTGTAATAGACGGCATCAGTTACAAGATGTTATCTAAACTAAACAAGAAATAGACAGTTCGTCAAGAGGAAAAGAAAATGAAAAATCAAAAGAACAAAAAATTAGCTACAATAGCCTTAATTCTAACGTTAACTATTGCTGCAACAATAGTAATCTTGCCTATTACCCAAGCGCATGATCCTGCATGGACTGTTCCAACATGGGCATTTCTCAACGTTACACCTAACCCCATAGGTGACGGTCAAATGGTGTTCGTTAACTTTTGGCTTGATAAGGTGCCACCAACAGCAAACAGTGCTTATGGCGATAGATGGGAGGGTATGGAAGTGACGGTTACAAAACCTGATGGAAACACCCAAAGCCTGGGGATATTCAAATCCGATGCTGTCGGAGGGGCATGGACAACGTTCACGCCTGACAGAGTTGGAGAATACACTTTTGTGTTTAAATTCCCTGGACAAACAATAGCAGGCTCCAATTCTCATCCAATTTTCGGCAGTTCCAGCCCTGAAACCATTGGCGATTACTATTCACCCAGCACCAGCGCCCCAGTGGTACTTACTGTCCAAGAGGAGTGGATAGAATATGAACCATCTGTTCCACTTCCAACGAATTATTGGACGCGCCCAATACCTTCACTGAACGGTGAATGGTACCAAATCAGCGGCAACTGGCTTGGACTTGCAGCATCAACATTTGCTGCAACAGGAATGTACAATTCCAGCGGAAACTTTAATCCATACACCAAAGCGCCAAACACCGCCCACGTAGTGTGGACAAAGACGTTAGGTTTCGGAGGTCTAATCGGAGGAGAATTTGGCAACAGCCAAACAGCCAACTACTACTCAACCTCGCAATATGAACCCAAATTCGCGCCAATAATCATCAATGGAGTACTTTACTACACTGAATACGTAGGGGCTTCGACCTACCCAGCAGGTTGGCAGGCTGTAGACCTGCGCACGGGAGAAACGATATGGACTAAGGACACCACTGCACCGCTAAGCTGCGGTCAAACATACAATTACATATCACCCAACCAGTACGGAGCCCTCGCATACCTATGGACTATGCCCTCAGGATTCTTTGGTGCTGGCGGTCCCTGGACGATGTATGACGCAAATACAGGAGACGAGATATTAACCATTGAAAACGGACAGTCAGTGAGGCTTGTTGAGGCAACAGACGGCAGTCTGCTAGGTTACTATGTTAACAGCACCTGGGGTCAGCCCGGGGCCACAATAACTATGTGGAACTCGAGCAAATGCATTCTCGATTCCACGCCGGCGAATCCTTTCTACCAAGAGAGTTCATGGATGTGGAGACCAACTGTAGGAGCGACAATTGACTTCGACATCGGAGTAGAATGGTCAGTACCGATACCCACCGAAATTAATGGTGTACCAATCGGTGCAACTCTAGGCGTTTCTAAAATTAGTGGCGACGTAATATTACTGACTGCAAGCACTGCGGGATTTGGCTTCAATACGGGTTGGCAAGCTGAAGCAGCTGTCAGCAAAACTACTGGGCAACTGCTGTGGGGACCGATAAACCGAACAATAGACCCAGCACATGTCGCCATGGAAATGGGTCCTGCTATGGATGGCATCTACACTTCCTACGTTCGTGAGTCAATGGAATGGACTGGCTACAGCCTCGCAACAGGAAACAAAGTGTGGGGTCCAGTTAAATCTACCGAATCCAATTCTTGGGCATATTATGGCATCAATTACGTTGGCGCTTATGGCAACATTTACGCATGGGACTATGGCGGAACCGTGAACTGCATCGACATTAAAACAGGGGACATTGAGTGGAGCTGGAGCACTGGATCCAGCGGTTACGAAACTCCATACGGTATATGGCCTCTCTGGACATTTAGCGTAGGAACTGTTGCCGACAACAAGCTATACGTCCCTGAAGGTCACATGTACAGTCCACCCCTATTCCACGGAGCCAAACAATTGTGCATAGACGCTACTAATGGACATCTAATATGGAGCATGTTGGCTTTCGACACTACCAGCGCTCCCGCTATCGCAGACGGCTACATGGTAACGCTCAATGCCTATGACAACCGGATATACTGTTGGGGCAAGGGTCAAACCCTCACTACAGTTTCAGCGCCACAGACTGGGGTACCAAAAGGAAGCAGCGTAGTGATAAGTGGCACAGTAACTGATCAATCACCAGGCGCTAAGGGCACTCCTGCCATTTGTGATGCAGACATGAGCACATGGATGGAATACATATACGTGCAACAGCCAATGCCTAATGCAAGAGGTGTTGATGTAGTATTAGATGCCATGGATGCAAATGGTGAAATCACCCGCATCGGCACAGCAACAACTGACATGAGCGGCTTTTACAGTTTCATGTGGAATCCACCAGCGGAAGGCAAATACACAATCCTCGCCACCTTTGAAGGAACCGAATCCTACTTCAGTTCATATTCCGAAACTGCCGTAGGAGTAGATCCAGCAGCAGACGAAATGTTGACTCCTCTAGAGAACTCTGTTAGCGGCGTAGAAGGCTCTGTTACCGCTGTAGAAGGTTCTGTTAGCGACCTTGACAGTTCTGTTAGCGCTGTAGAAGGCTCTGTAAGTGGCCTCGAAACTTCTGTTGACAACGTTGCAAGCTCTGTTAGCGGCCTTGAGGACTCTGTTGGCACCCTAGAATCTAGCATGTCAAATCTATCAACATACCTGATTGCCATACTCGCGCTCGTCATCGTCGCGATAGTAGTAGCTCTCTATTCAGTGCTAAAACCTCGCAAATAGAAGAATCAAATTTAGCCATTAAAGGCTAAATTCCCTTTCCCTTTTTATGGGAAACAAAACGCATTAGAAGAAAGAGGCTGAATAGGCTCTGGCACGGGAGATACCAGAAGTGGTTGTAGTGGCTTTGGAGTTCCATTTCTTTCCTTATTGCCTGTGTGGGAGCCTCAGCAAATTCTTCTTCTAAGATAAGACAGCAATGCAGACGAAAACAAAGAATTTAATATAACCGAAAGGTTGAGAGGATCTACGTTAACAAGCACAGGGTTTTTCTCAATTCTTCTCCAAGACAAGGTTCCCGAGACCCCAGCAAACAACTTCGCACCAAACTGGAAACTCCCTCATAAAAGATGTAGACGCAACATGTTACTATTTTACGGAAACGAGGCTGATAAATTCAAGACGGTTTATGCTGGAAAAAGAGGGTGATTAAGTTTGCTGCTAGAATCGCTTAATATAGATTGGTTCATCTAAGCCACATTCTTTGCCACAAGATTTCAGAAGCCTAAGATACTCCATTCTGACTTTGTCTCTTTCACTTCCCTTCAAGTGACGAATTTCTTTTTCCATCAATTCTATTTGAGATTTCAGTTCCTCTTTTCTGTTCTTAATGGACAAGTTTTTTCCCCTCAGTAAAGGAAAGCAAGTCTTAATATACAATATACATTTAAACTCTAATAAACTTACCGTCGTTTCAATCTCACTAATTGCACCTAAAGTCAGTACAATAATGGGATTACGTACCTAGAAAGAGCATTTCTACCAAACTTTGTACTTAGCGAAAGAAGAACCAGCTCTAACTGAAAAGATACCCTGCGTGCAGCAACCATTTAACTGAAAAACAAAATGGTTATAAGCCGCTTCTCTTGCTCAGCATATTGAGGACAATTTTGTGAGCTTATGGAAACTTCGTTTTTCCTTGATAGGAACCCTAGCGCTCATTATCGGATTGTCCACGCTTTTCTTCACAGTTATTATGGCTTTAGCCGGCGTCAATCTAATGCTTTTACCATTTCTTGTGGTCATCTTCAACATAATCCAGTGGCTCATAGCCCCATACCTCATAGACGCCATGTACCGAGTGAAAGAAGTCAAAGCCTCAGAGGACCCAGCTTTGCATGAAATGGTGGATAGACTGAGCAAAAAAAGCAGAATCAAAACCCCGAAACTCATGAAAGCCAAAATGGCAATACCTAACGCCTTCGCCTACGGTTCCCCCATCGCCGGAAGCAGAGTTGCAGTAACAACCGGACTTCTGGAAACCCTTGAAACAGAAGAAGTGGAAGCCGTAATAGGTCATGAGTTAGGTCACCTGAAACACAGAGACGTCCAAGTCATGATGTTCGTCTCCATCCTACC
>Ga0315555_1003598_pt1 | contig 10640 bp, 13 predicted proteins | sample SalMarSW160380MG_FD_202113 | JGI IMG/M metagenome (GOLD analysis project Ga0315555, IMG submission 202113) | Salt marsh sediment microbial communities from the Plum Island Ecosystem LTER, Massachusetts, United States - Salt Marsh Sediment SW1603-80 ...
CGGATTCTCAACAGAAAGGTACCATTATCAAAGTTGCGGATGATTCGCCCCTGGATTTGCATCCCAACCTGGAGTTGTTTTAATAGCTCATTCAGATTGGGAACGGCACTCAAAATAATACTTTGATTCGGATCTGCGGGCATATTATTTACTTTTCTCGGCGTTAAGGATTAAAAGAGCCGCCTCGTCGTAGCTAATACCGCGCTTCTCGGAGAGACTACGGATAACCGCTTCGTTGAATTGAGGCATTTCACTTGCCGGATTGTTGACCTGGACTGAATCTTTAATGATTTTGAGATCTTTTTCTTTTATCGGGTAAGCTCTTATTGATGAGGAGCGGTTTAATTTTAGGATGACGAATAAAATGATCAAGCCGGCAAAAACGGCACCTGCGATTAGGAGTGCCTGATTGACGGTGTGTTTATAAAAGATCCAGGGATATTTCCTAAGGGAGAAAGCTTGATACTCGGGGGGAGTGACATTTTGATTATCGCTGATGGCGCCGGGAGCACTATATTCAAAGGAAGCCGATTCCGGCTGTTTTTCCCAGAAGATGTCAAACACGTAGGCGTCCTGATTAAAGGTGTAGGAGACCTCGATTGCATAGTACGGCAGGGTCTTGCCGATTATTGCCAGGTATTCGTTTCCGGTTGAATTGACATTGATTTTGATTGGGTGAACTCCCTTCTCGACAATGCGACGTAATCCGAAATATCTGGCTGAATTGAAATCGGGTAGAATGATTTCAAAAGCTCCGGCTTGCGGATCAGATCGAATCTGTGGTTTGCGAATTTCTGACACTTCTACGGTCTCAGAGAATTGCAATAAGATTCTACGGCAGTTGACCATATCCTGGGTCTTGATAAAAATCCGGGGGCTGTCGGGGCTTGGGCTGGACGATAGTGGTAAGGTCAGAATTCCAAGGCAGATTGAGAGGATTATATGGCGATATTTTGAGATAAGGCACATACCTTTTTCTTTCATATAGTAATATCGATAAATGCCCCGCTTAAGGTCGGATCATCAGGATCTTTTTGAGTGTCGGAAGGTTCCTCTACCGGACTGCTTTCGACAGGCTGTCCGCCGCTAAATTCCACACTGTCCGGCTTTCGTTTAAGCTGATGCTCCGCCTTTTTACGCGAACGGCGGTTTTGATTATCGGCGTTTTTAAGGGAGGCAACACCAAATTCGGGATTAAGGCCGAAGGTTGAATCGAAATCATCTAATCCCATGGTTTCCTCATAGAGTTACTCGGATTTGCCGGCGAATATCAATGATTGTCTGCTTGAGGATTTGTGAAACCCGTGATTCACTTAATCCTAAAACCTGGCCGATATCCATGAGAGTCAATTCCTCATAATAATAGAGGGCCAAAACTAATCGTTGTTTCTCAGGCAGGCGTTTGATGAGTGCCTTCAGCTGGTTTTTTAATTCTTGACGCTCGAACAATTGCTCGGGAGAATCCTGATTCTCATCGGCAATCAGATCCTGGCGCAAAACTGTGCCGTCTGTGTTTTCATAAACCCGATCATTGAGAGACAGGGTAAAACTGAGATTATTTAGCTGCTCGGCGGTGTAATATTCCTCCGGTGTTATATCAGCGTACTGACAGACCTCATGAACCGTCGGCTCGCGGCCAAACTGGTTGCGGAGATCGTCAATTGCATTGAGAATCTTGTTGACACATTTCATCTGTTCGCGGTTTAAAATGCCCAGTTTGCGTACAGCATCCATGATTTCGCCAAAAATCCGGCGATAGGCAAAGGTTTTAAACTTAACGCCGTACTCCTCCTTATAACGGTCGAGTGCATCAATTAGGCCGATGATTCCATATTGATACAAATCCTCCTTTCGCAGCACTCCCTGTTCGGGAATATTTAATCGCCCGACGATATGTTTGACCAAAGGCAAATTGGCTTTGATAGCCTTCTCCTTCGTCTCTGGATTGGGGGTTGCGGTGTAGGTCCTGACAATTTCCTCGGTATCGAAATTCGAATAAGACTCCTGTTTAATCATCCGTTATCCTTTTGCTCTTTATTCTTTGGTGCTAAGATCATGCTCCAGCGTAATAGATTAGCCGCGATAAAAAAGATGAAAATAACGCCAATATAAACGATCGCCATTCTGAATAGTGTCGTTACTACAGATATGCCCTGGATGGTGCAAAGCACAAAGGTAATCATGGCGGTTGCCAAAGCGAGGAGATATACGATTTTATTCATATTGTACCTGCGGTATTATTTTTCGGTTTGTAATTACCCGGTTGAAATAGTCCGGGGAATTCTTTGCTGGACCAACTGGAAGATTCATTAAGCGCCGGGCCACGGTTTGCATCTCAGCAGCAAGCTCCGGATCGGGATTATTCAGCAGTAATGCAGGTAATTTTTGCATGGATTCTGTGGCCTGTTGATACTGGGATATGGTTCCACCCAAAATCAATTCTACGTTTAAAAATTTTGCGACCATCAGTTTCAATTTGTTATAAAGTAATCTCCCTTCGTCCTTGCTTGCCATCATATTGGGGATCAAAATCAGTGACCGGGTTGGCTCTATTCCGGATATGATCTTGATCAGGCTATAGGCTTCCGTAATAGAGCCGGGGTCTGAGGTTACTATAATAATAATTTTATTGGCGCTCAGAGTGTGGGCAAGAACGTTCCGGGAATCACCGGTCCCGGCATCAACAATAATTGTGTTGTACTCACGTTCATACCGGGAGAATGCAAAGTGGAGTTTTTTAAGAAACTGGTCATCCGGTTCTAGCATTTCCCGGCCAGTTGAATGGGATGATAAAACCTTAATGTCACCTGGCGCTTTAAGCATGATCTTTTGCAAATCAAGGTTCTCGTTGATTGCCTCTATTAGACTAAAGGGTGGGTGTAGGTGAAGCAATTGCTCAATATTACCGGGACGTGGATCAGCGTCCAGTAAAAGTACTTTTGGTTGGTATTGGCGCAGAAAAAATGCCAGATTGATACTCAGAAAGGTCTTGCCAATACCCTCCTTGCCGCCAGTTATGGCAATGATGTCTGGCAGTTTTTTTTCTTCTCGCGGGGTAGACAGGGAAGTCAGAGGCTGGGCATTTTCAATCATAACACATTTATCCGATTATAGTACTTTTTCAATTTGCTCCCAGATTGTTTCACCGTTTGCTAGATGAAGGTTATCAGTCACATTTTGGCCGTCACAGAAATAGTCAATGGGGATTTCGGTTCCTTTCAAAATGGAGATTAGCTTGCCCGGTCGGGCAGTTTCGTCTAGCTTGGTAATGATTAATCCGGCTGGTTCGAGTAAGCTTAGCAGACCGGTTGACAGGAATATGTCGTCCATGTCGGCCGTGGCACTCAACACCAGGCGGATATCAATTGGCTGGTCAGTCGTCAGCATGGTTTTTAGTTCGTTGAAATGGTTGGGGAAAAAGGGGCTTCTCCCCGGAGTATCAATCAGGATTAAATCATATTCTCGAAGTCGCTTAATCGTGGGTGAGAGTTTAGCGCTATTACGAATTTCGCAGAAAGGGATATTGGTAATCTGGGAAAAGATTTTCAGGTTTTCGGTAGCAGCAATCCGGTAACGATCGGTGGAGATAATCGCAATCTTTTTCCCAACATTGAGTAGCGGATTAATGGCTAATTTCATGATTGTGGTTGTCTTGCCAACACCGGTTGGACCAACTAAGGCTATTATCCTCTGATTTTTATTTCTGCGGGCAGCTGATGTGGATTCAATCAATGTCACAATTTCCTGCTTGATTGCACTCAAGGCTTCTTTTTCACTTAACTTTCGGTTAAGCGGTGAGTGCGTGAGAATTTGCTGGACAAAGTCGGTTAAATCTTTGAGTAAGATTCCACTGTTTATGAGGTGCCGGCATACAGTCCGGAAGGGAATCGGGATTTCCCCCAGGTCCGGCACTTCGTTGGAAGCGTAATTGATATTATTAAAATGAGGCAATCCAGCGGCGCCTTGAGCAGAGCGCGTGAAAAGGTAATTTGATGCATATGAGGTCTGGATATTATTGTAAGTCCGATTACCACTTCTAGTTAAGGAATTTTCAGCTGCCGGACCGGACTCACCGGGTAAGCCGACAGTGATTTGAATCAGCCGGTCATCCGGTGCTTGATTGCCTCCAACTTTGATGCATTTCGATTCCAGGAGTACGACCTCGTTGCCCATTTTGTGAATGGCCCGTTGCATCGCCTCCTGTAGATTGCTGCCGTAAAATTGTTTATGCTTCATGAGGATACTTGACTGCTCCTACTGATTTTAAATTGGTTTCGGGTGTTAATTCAGAATAGGATAAAACTGCCAGGTTGGGTAGAACGGGTTCGATGAAATTTCGAACTACTCGGCGTATTTGGGGTGAGGTAAGCAAAACCGGTGGGGTACCCTGGGATACCATTTTCTCTACCTTATCTTGGACGGATTCCAGCAGCTCGTTTACCTGGACCGGCGAGAATCCTAAATTTTTAGAGCGGCCGTTGCCATTTTTAACGGTCTCCATAATCTTATCCTCGACTCGTGGTTCCAGGGTAGCAATGTTGATGATATTGTTATCCTGTTTAAAGTAATCGGTGATAGTTTCTGCCAGTGACGCTCGTACATATTCTGTCAGAACATCGGCATCTTTGGAAAAGACGGCATAATCGGAAATCGTTTCAAGGATTAGGACCAAATTCCGGATGGGAATTTTTTCTCGCAGAAGATTTTTCAAAACCTGGTTGATGGTGCCCAATGAGACGACTTCGGGGACAAGACTTTCCACGATGGCCGGTCGGGTTTCCTTGAGATGATCCAGCATCCGTTTGGTCTCTTGGCGATCAATCAGTTTATGGGCATTGGCTTTTAAGGTTTCCATCAGATGGGTGGCGATGATTGCTGGTGGTTCTACGACTGTATAACCGGCAACCTCAGCCTTCTCTTTTTCTTTTTTGGAAATCCAGATTGCCGGCAGGTTAAAAGTGGGTTCGGTGGTTGTAGTGCCGCTGAGCTTGACACGGTCATCAGGGTTAATGACAAGATATTGCTCGCTTTGCACATTGCCGTGAGCGACAATTATACCGTAAATTTTAAAGACGTACTCGTTGGAATTTAGTTGGATGTTATCCCGGATGCGAATCGGCGGTACGACGATGCCTAACTCAATCGCCAGACTCTTGCGAATGGTAGTAATCCGATCGAGTAGATTACCGTTATGAGTGGAATCTACCAGGGGGATCAAACCATAACCGATTTCGATTTCGAAAGGATCGGGATGGAGATAATTCTCAATCTTTTCCTCAATCTTGGTTTCTTTATCTTTTTGAGCCTCTTCCTGGGATTTACCGGTCATAATTTTCTGGTTTTTTTGAGAAGTAAAACCGATGAACCAGATGATTCCTGCCATAAGGATGAAAGGGAAGAAGGGCAGCCCGGGAATAATGCTTAGAAGTCCCAGAACGCCCGCCGTAACGAACATCGCTTTTGGTTGACTGACAACTTGAGTGGCGATTTCCAGACCGAAGCTGGAGCCTGAGGCGGCGCGCGAAATGATTATTCCGGAGGCGGTTGAAATTACGAGCGCCGGAATCTGAGCCACGAGTCCGTCACCAATGGTCAAAAGGGTATAAACGGTGGCAGCCTCGCCAATTGGCAGGTGATGCTGTAAGACCCCGATTGCCAATCCGCCGATGATATTAACTGAGGTAATCAGCAGGCCGGCAATTGCATCGCCGCGGACGAATTTGGAAGCACCATCCATTGCTCCGTAAAAATCGGCTTCACGGGCAATATTGTCGCGCCGCTGACGGGCTTCGGTGTCGTCAATTAAGCCGGCATTCAAATCGGCGTCAATCGCCATCTGTTTACCTGGCATGGCATCCAGAGTGAAGCGTGCCGAAACCTCCGCGATACGTGTGGCACCTTTAGTAATGACCACAAAATTGATGATAATCAGGATCAGGAAAATGACTGCCCCAACGATATAATTTCCCTGCACCACAAAACCGCCGAAGCTTGCAATAAGTTCGCCAGCGTAACCCCGGCTGAGGATCAGACGGGTAGTAGCGACATTTAGAGACAGGCGAAACAGGGTAATAATCAATAACAAACCCGGAAATACCGAAAATTCCAGCGGTCGGCTAATATATAGTGAAACAAACAAGATCACCAACGCGCCAGTGATATTCATAACTAACAGGACATCCATCAAAAAGGTTGGCAAAGGTAGGATCATCACGCTTAGGATTAATATGACCATTATAGCCAGCAGAATATTACTGGACTGCATGATATTTATACCCTTTTTCAATGCGACTGTTTCAGCCATGAATTATCACCAGACTAGGCTACCTGTTGTTTCATTTTAAAAACCTGAGCCAGAATTTCTGCGACGGCATGATAGAGAACTTCCGGAATTTCCTGGCCGACCTCCATTGTATCGTAAAGACTCCGGGCCAGGGGTTTGTTTTCAATGATCGGGACATCATTCTGCTGCGCAATCTCCCTGATTCGTTCGGCAATCTTACGGATTCCTTTGGCGATGACTACCGGGGCGCTGTACTTATCCTGCATTGAATAGCGCAGTGCAACGGCGATAAAGGTTGGATTTGTGACGACGACGGTGGCTTTGGGCACCGCAGCCATCATCCGCCTGCGAGCCATCTGCCTCTGAACCGAGCGAATCCGCCCCTTTATTTCGGGATTTTCGTACTGTTTGGTCTCATCTTTCACTTCCTGCTTGGTCATTCGCAAATTCTTTTCATAATTCCATTTTTGATACATATAATCGGCGACTGCCAGGACAATCAGCAGGACTCCTATTTTAAGATAAATCTCAAGCATCATCCGGCCCATGAAACTGACAATCTCACCCATCTCCATGCCGGACAATAGCCAGAAATCCTGTAAATTTTTTTTAATAATTGCATATCCGATCCAGCCTACCAGGATCATTTTCAAGATTCCCTTGGCCAGTTCGACGAGTGAGCGAGATGAAAATAGGTTTTTTATGCCCTTTAGTGGACTGATCTTGTTCAGGCGTGGAGTAAGTGATTTGGCCGATATGACTATCCCGGATTGTACAAAATTAATTCCTAATCCGGCTGCCATTACCAGGAGCAACACCGGTGCTAAGATCGGGATCATGAGTTGGAGAATTCCCATTACCTGGCGCGGCAGGCTCAAGGGAGTTATTGAAATTTTTGTTATATTTTGATATACATAATGGAATATTCCGGCAATTTTAATAAGCATGATTCCGGAAATAAATTGGAGGGCTATTACCCCAGCAAATAGGACGGCCACGGAATTCAGATCCATACTGCGGGCGACACTACCCTCTTCCCGCGCCCGCTGGCGTTTGTGCTCGGTTGCTTTTTCGGTTTTGTCTTCGGCTGAATATTCGGCCATTGTCAAATTCCGTGGAACATGCTAATTATGGTTTTCAGATAATCGGTTAAATTGTTGTAAAAAACACCAAATAATAGCTGGAATATGCTTAATGATGAAATAATGGCAAATATCCCTACCCCGATTTTTAAGGGCAGGGCAACGATGAAAATATTAATCTGCGGCATAACTCTGGCCACCAGTGCCAGTGCGGTATCCACGACCAGTAAGAGCACCAGAACGGGAGCCGCCAACTTTACTGCGGTTACGAATATCTGGGAACCGCCCTGGATCAGATGCCGACCTATTGCCGGATTGAATTGTCCCGCAGTCAAAGGAATTAAGCGAAACTGGCCGGTCAGGACCTGAATAAAAAAATGATGACCGTCAATGGCGAAAAAATAGATCATACTGAGGAGGAACCAGAACTGGCCGATAATCGGAGCCTCCTCCTGACTGGTCGGATCAATCACGGTGGCGATGGTTAATCCCATTTGATACCCTACAAAATTACCGGCCATATTCAGCCCCTCGAAGATCAAACGGGCTCCAAAACCGATAATCAGACCGATTAATACCTCCCGGCTAATCAGTAAAACCATCGCCAGGGTCGAGGGGGGTGCTAAGTTTATCTCGCTAATCAACGGCAGGACAAATATCGTCAGCGAAAAAGCCAAGACCAGCCGAATCCGCCCGGCAACGGTAATATAGCCGAAAATCGGCATGACCATGATAATGGCGGCAATGCGAAAGAATGCCAGCAGAAAGACAGGAACTTTTAATGCAAATTGGTCAATTATTTCAAACATAGTTAATGGTTAATCAAAGTAATCTGAGTAAAAATTTCGTAGGTATAAGTCAAGAGTACATCCAGAAACCAGGGCATAAAGAACAGAATCACTAATGCCACGATTGCCATCTTGGGAATAAACGTCAGAGTCATCTCGTGAATCTGGGTAATAGCCTGAAAAATGGCAACCAGCATACCGACAATCAGTCCGCTCCCTAAAATTGGTAATAGAATATAAATAGCAGTCCAGAGAGTCTTACGACCCAGAAATAGAACATAATCCGGAGTAATCATTATAAGAATCCTTTCACGAGCGATTCGACAATCAAATACCAGCCGTCAACCAGAACGAAAAGCAGGAGTTTGAAAGGCAGGGAAATCATTACAGGCGGCAGCATCATCATGCCCATTGAAAGTAAAATGCTTGCGATAATCAGGTCAATCAGGAGCATCGGCAGGTAGATTAGAAAGCCGATTTGAAAGGCGATTTTAATCTCACTGATAATAAAGGCGGGAATGATGGTTGACAATTTTAGTTCGTCGGGAGCTTGCGGCTTTGCGACACCGCTGATATTGATAAAAAGTTCTAACTCTTTTTCACCAACATGTTTCAGCATGAAGGTTTTAATAGGTTTGACGGTCTCTTGGAGGGCAACTTGCTGGGATATTTCTGCATTAAAATAAGGCTGAATGGCATTGGTGTTGATCTCGTTGAAGACCGGTCGCATGATAAAGAAGGTCAAAAAGAGCGCCAGGCTGACAAGAATCTGATTGGATGGAACTGTTTGAGTTGACAGCGCCGATCGTAAGAAATGGAAGACAATTGCGATCCGGGAAAAGGAGGTTACCATGATCAGAATAGATGGTGCCAGCGCCAGGATAGTCAAAAGGATAACAATCTGAATTGATTGAGCGACCTCTTGGGGTGTATTGGCTTCTTCGACTGAGACGGAAATTTTGGGGAAAGGCGTCTGGGCTGAGGAGATACTTGGTATCAGCAACAGAATTGTAATTAAGACAAGCAGTGCTGTGGGAAGTTTTTTCATGGAGAGGGAGCGGTCCTTTGCTCATTTTCGCTGCCGCTTTTTTTGAATTGCTGAATTACACGATTGAAAGGGTGTTGTGGTCCGGTTTCATCCCTATCGGAAATTAATTCCTCATCGTTAAGCTCGGTTAGTAGTTGAATTGAATTGTCAGTTACGCCTAGGAGCAGATGACGTTGACCGGTCTTGATTACCGCCAAATATTGCTTTGGACTCAGATATTTCCGGCCAACTACTTTTAATTGAAATCGAAAGGGTAAATCGTTCTTGAGGCGTCTGCGGTACACCTTGGCTCCAATGATGATTAAAACAATTATCGCTCCAGTGACCACGACAGTCCGGATCAGATAACTGCCTAAGGCCGGTTTCGGATAGCTCTTTTGGAGCTGCCCGGATTCGACCTCTGGCATAGGTGCTGATTCACTTTTCTTATGGTCAGGCTTGGTATAGATCAATATCATTCCGATAATGGCAATCAGGATAAAGATGAGGGCGACTCCGAGCGAGCCTCGTTTCTGATCGGTTTGGGTGAACATGCTAGTCATTTCTTTATACTCTTGATTCTATCTTTCTGGTCAAGTAATTGGGTAATTCGAATTCCAAAATGATCGTCAACTACGACGACTTCACCTTCGGCGAATTTACGCCCATTGACAAAGATACCCAGCGGTTCACCAGCGGCCTTATCCAATTCGACGACTGAGCCCTTCCCTAATTTTAAAATGTCCTTAATCAGCATGAACTTTCGTCCCAGTTCGACATAGATTTCCAGTTCGACATCCATTAACATTTCCAGTGACTGGGGGTGAGAGCTGGCCTGCTCGCCGGTTGTGAATGATTCAAACTCTACTGGGTGAACACTCATTTGATCCGATGGGAGTGGCGCTGCCGCAAGTTCGGCTTTCCATAAGGCACAGCCACAGGATATGCTGGCGCCGTCGCTGGTTAGGGTATAATGAACAATTAGTCCACTGTCGGGTAGGTCGTTTAACGTAATGCCATCGGGTAAGCTAGTCGGGGAGAAAGCTACATCGCCAAGCGATAAATCTTTTTGATCATTCCGAACCTGCTCGACAAGCTGCTCGACGGTTAGCTTGAACTGCTTCAGCGTCTCTGTTGAAAGGTTGTCCTCGAGCTCCGCGCCACTTACCCAGCCGCAACAGGTAGAAATGAAATTTGAGTCGAAAGCAAAGCTATACTGATACAGCGACTCCTCACCGGAAGAAAAATGCAGATATAACGGGACCGATTCTCCATCTTGATAAAAGGACTTCAAGCTATGATCTTTATCAGCGGTATAGGTAATATCTATTTCCCGGTTCAAGATATTATTTATTACTTTGCTTAGAGTGGGCAGAAGATGGGGAAAGCCCTGTTCGAATCCAGTCATTAATATTTCAGTTGGGGTCATGTTTATCTCCTTTTGCTATTGATTCGATTCG
>Ga0315555_1003601_pt1 | contig 10639 bp, 9 predicted proteins | sample SalMarSW160380MG_FD_202113 | JGI IMG/M metagenome (GOLD analysis project Ga0315555, IMG submission 202113) | Salt marsh sediment microbial communities from the Plum Island Ecosystem LTER, Massachusetts, United States - Salt Marsh Sediment SW1603-80 ...
TTAATTCTGTACAAAAATCTTACAGAGATTGTCTGCAAAGTAGTTTAGAAACAGGAGAACAAATTGGAATATGTGATGAAATTCATAGCATATATCTGTGTGAATTCTTCTGGAGGCAGGCTCTTCCTTTAGCAGGGGTTATTATACCAAAGATGACAGAGGCCCTTTTAGGACAAAATGTTCGTGGAGGAGGTGAGTATTTATCTGTTAATAATGCATGGCAAGGAGCAGAAGATTCAGTAAATTATTTTGTACAATACTACGGAGCAAATTCTTTTGAAGCATTTAAAGCAAGGTCAACACAGGATGCTGGAGGATTGTTTTGTAAAGCTTTTGCTTCAGTAAGTTATCCTGATACTGGAAGCTTGTTTGATACTTTAATTGAACCTGATTCTCCAGCACAGTTCCATGGTAGATTTGATGAAATTCCTTTCACAACAGCGACAGTGCCTCCTATCTCGCAATATAAAGTATTTTATCACATTTTTGCAGGAAAGGATTCTGGGGCATATTATAGTGTTTATTTAAGAAGTGGTGCTGGGAGTTCATTTTATCAAGATACTGCAACTACAAGAGCTGTAGCTTCTGGTTATATTCCTGTTGGAGGATATGCTTCCCAAACTGAGGACTTCACAGCACCATCAGGATATAAAGAAATGTGCATAAATGTTAATGGGCAGGAAGAATGCGGATTCAAAGAAGTTTCTACTTCATTTGTAGAAGATTATGTAAAAGACAGGTATTTGGCTTCACAAGCAACTACAACAGACATTAAAACAGAGCAGGAATGCATTTCAGGAAGTGCAAGTCTTTACAATCTTTTGAATCCAAATATCCAGGAAGGAGTTGGAGGTGTAATTAATCCGGAGATTTATAATCAGGGAATAATAAGAATTTGTGCTACAGATAATCCAGGAATAGGAACAGATGAGGATGTTGAAACAGAAAGTTCAAGATGGGTTGAAGTTGGCTATTGTGGAGATAGTAAGATAAAATGCTGGCTTGATACAGAAAGTGTTAAGGATGTAATAAAATCAGCAGAGGTTGAAGGAGAAACTTTGGAAGAAGTTTCAGAAGATTATCTGAAAATATTGATAAATGAAGGAGGATATCTTGAAGAAGACGACTTTGAAATTGCTGTAGATGAAATTGAAGACGAAGCAAATCCACAAAACAAGATAGAATTGATAGATGCAATTATTGACAAGGTTTTCTTTAATCATCAAAAAGGTTATTTGTTCTTGTTGAAAGGAAATGTGTATAAAGATTTGGTTTTGGGAATTTATAATAAAATAGTTGATAAAGAAACTGAAACTAAAGATTCTGAATCTGGAGGAACTACAGAATCTCAGACAGGTACTGAAACTGAAACTCTTTCAGAAACTTCTGGAGGAACAACTTTGTCCATCAATGAAAAATATGAACAGTTTAGAGAAGTTTTTGAAAAATATTCTACAGATAATTTGCCTGTGGGATGGAATCAAAGTGATTTCAAGGCTTTGTTAGTAGCAATTGGACAGAAACAAACTAATCTAGAGGATGAAGACTGGTTAATGGGATATGGGACTGGAAATGAAAATTATATAGGAGCAGATGAGCAGGTTAGGAGATCTTCAGCTATAATAAAAGCTGCTTTGGAAAAAAGAGTTGGAACTGGTAGCCCTTATGAACCCTGTAATTCTCAGGAAGGAGAAAACCAGCTGAGATGTATATTAAGTGTCTATCATACTGGGAAAAGACCTACAGGTATTTTGATATTTGGGAATAAAGATGGAAGAGATTATGCAAGTAGTGTTATAGAATTCTGGAATAACTGGAAAAGATTTTTTAGTTCTTAAATATAAAATAAGTTATTTACTTGGTAAATGCCCAATGTAATCCCATTGCATTTCCCATTGAAGCTCCTATAAATCCGCCAAGTGCTGCCGAAACCCCTGGTATTATAGCTTTTTCTGTTTTATTCATCTTATTACCTCCCCATATTTTTTTCTGTTTTCAGACCTGTTTAACAGATTTAAGTGCGGGAGATAGGATTCGAACCTATGTAGGCACTAAGCCAACAGGTTTCTCCGAGGCCCGCTCACGTTATTAATAAGACATTTGTCTCTCGCAAACCTCCTCGCCTAAGCCTGTCCCGTTTGACCGCTCCGGCACTCCCGCCTAATTTTATTAGATAAAATTGGTATAAAAAGTTTTAGAAATCCAAAATTAAGATATTAGAATTTTTAATTATTTATTGCCTGTTTTTGATTCTGCTTCTTTCTGCTTTATTTTATCCTCCAAACTCAATTTTTCAATTAACTCTTTGTAGCGGTTTCTTATTGTGACTTCAGTTATTCCTGCAATATCTGCAACCTCTCTTTGAGTTTTCTTTTCATCATTCATTAAAGCTGCTACATATAATGCTGCTGCAGAAATTCCCGCAGGTCCACGTCCAGAAGTTAATTCAACTTCTTCTGCTCTTTGCAATATCTTAAGAGCATCGTTTTGTGTTTTTGGTGAAAGTTTTAGAACAGACGAAAATCTTGAAATATAATCTTTAGGAGAGCTTTGTTTTATTTTAATTCCCAATTTCCTGATTATAAATCTGTACGTTCTTCCGATTTCTTTTCTTTCAACATCAGAAGCAGTTGCCATTTCATCAAGAGTTCTTGGGATATTATAGGATCTGCATGCTGTGTATAGGCATGCTGCAATTACAGATTCCATACTTCTCCCCCTTACCAAACCTCTTTGAAGAACATAATTATAAATTCTTGCAGCTTCATCCCTCACGACATTTGGAAGATTAAGATAAGAAGCAATAACCCTTAATTCTGCCATTGCAAGTCTAAGATTTCTTTCAATACTTGTGGAAACTCTTTCCTGCCATTTTTTTAGTCTTAAAAATTTCCTGGTTTGTCCTGGTTCTAATCTGTAAATATCCGAAATTTCTCCAACATTTGTTATAAGTCCTTTATCAAATTTCTGTATGCTTAATGGAGCACCCCCACGACCTTTTTTTTCTCCTTTGTCAAATTTTCCTGATAAATCTATGCCAGAATCCACCATCTTTTCTTCAATAACTAAGCCGCAATCATTACAAACCACTTCTCCTAATTGGGAGTCAAAAGTAACATGGATGCTTCCGCATTCAGGACAGCTTTTTACAAATGTCATTTTGAACTAGAATTTATAAATTTTTAAGTTTATCGTAAGATTTATAAATCTTTTGTATTTAAAAAGTTTTCGTTTTTTATAGTTTATTAAAGTAGTAAAAATTATCAGAGATTTTGTATAAACTCTCTTTTTTACATGGGGTGAGTAATTAACACACCATTAGCAACTCCTTCTTGAGAAGGACGGTTTGTAATTTTGACTTTTCCAAGTTCTGTTTCAACTATTGTTCCTTTTGTCAAAATATTCTGTCTGGCTAAGAACCTGTTTGAGGGAGTTTCAAGAACATTTTTTATTTCTATTCTTTTACTTTTTCCATCCTGAAAAACATTTACGAATTTTGCATTTAATAAAGAAGTCTTTTTAACTCCTCCTCTTACTATATTGCTTTTTCTTTTTTCTTCCCCAATTTTTACAGTTCTTTTTTGTCCTTGTATTTCATAGGATCTCTTTTTTCTTCTTTTTACATATCTGCCCCCAGAGATTTTTCTTCCTTTATTCATGAAATTATTTGATAAAATTGATTTAAATATCTTTTTATTAATCAGAAGGAATAAATTTAGGGAAATATTTATAAAGCAATTTAATTCAAATAAAATATGGTTGAGAGAATTAAAATTCTCTGAGCCTAAAGCTCAGTAAATATTTGAGGAAAAATTTTATGGTTAATGGTATTGAAAGACCCTTAGATTTGTTGAATAATTCAAAAGGAAAAGAAGTTTTGGTACATCTAAAAGGAGATAAACAATTTGTAGGAACTCTTTTAGCTTTTGACATACATATTAATCTGGTTTTGGATAATATAAAAGAAATGGAAAAAGGTGAGATAAAAAGAAATTTGGGACTAACTTTCTTAAGAGGAGATACAATTATTTTTATTTCCCCCGCTTCTACTGCTTTCAAAAAAGAATAGTTTTTTTGGACAGATTTATAAATTATTATTTCTTATTTTGTTTATGTCTAACATAAAAGTAACTTTTCTTGGAACGAGTGATTCTATCCCAAGTGTTAAGAGAAATCATTCTGCAATTTTATTAACTTATAACAAAGAAAATATTCTAGTAGATTGCGGTGAAGGAACACAAAGGCAATTTAGGAAAGCAAAACTAAATCCAATAAAAATAACCAAACTTTTAATTACTCATTGGCATGGGGATCATGTTTTAGGAATTCCTGGACTATTACAAACACTTGCTTTTGATAATTATAAAAAAACTCTTTTTATTTATGGCCCTGTTGGAACTAAAAAATTTATGAAAGAATTATTCAAAACATTTGTTTTTGTGAATAAAATAAAATTAGAGGTTAAAGAAATTTCTGGGAATAAAAGATTCTTTGAAAATGATGATTTTTATCTTGAATCTGAAAGAATGTCTCATGGGACTGCATGTAATGCATATACTTTTGTTAAAAAAGGCTCTTTAAAAATTAATAAACAGAAATTGAAAAAGACCGGATTACCCCACAGTTCTTTGCTAAAACAATTAAAAGAGGGAAAAGATATTACATACAAAGGAAAAAAGTACAAATCAAAGGATTTGACTTTTGGGGAAAAGGATAAAAAAATATCTATTGTTTTAGATACTTCAATGAACGATAAAATTCAGGGTTTTGTTAAAAATTCAGATTTGTTAATTAGTGAATCCAGTTTTTCTTCTGAACTTGAAGGCAAGGCTAAAGAATACAAACATCTTACTGCACTACAAGCAGCTCAAATTGCAAAAAAGGCAAAAGTCAAAAATCTTTTTTTAACTCATATCAGTCGAAGATATGATAAAAATCCAAAAAAGATTTTAAATGAAGCTAAGAAAATTTTTAAGAATTCTTTCCTTGCTGAAGATTTGAAGGTTATTGAAATATAGATTAAAAGAGAAACATAGAAAGATTTTAAATATGATTTCTTCTTATTCTTAGTAAGCCCCCGTAGCTCAGCCTGGATAGAGCACGAGACTTCTAATCTCGGTGTCGCAGGTTCAAATCCTGTCGGGGGCATAAAATTAAAAATCTTGAAAGATATTTCTTATAATGCATATAAGGCATAGGAAAAGAGGTTTGAAGACAATTACAAAGGTTGGAATTTTTTATCTTTTTGTTTCCTTGGGTATTTCGTTAGTTTCCACTATTTGGGCAATTTATCTCGAATCTTTTTTTCATAAAGCCTCATCTGTTGGTTTCTTAACAAGTTTTTTTACTATTGTAGGTATTTTATCGTATCTTGTTTTAATTCCGATAGTAGAAAAAAGAAGCAAAACAAAGTTATTAATTAGTTCTATATTGTTTTTTGCAATTTCTTATTTTATCTTTTCTGTATATTCTAATATTTACCTTGTTATAATTTTAGGAACTTTTCTCGCAGTTTTTTCAAGTTTAAGAATCACTTCGTTTGGTTTGCTTGTAAGAGATAAAACAAGTGATAAAAGTGTTGCAAAAAATGAAGGGCTTATATATACTTTGTTCAATGTAGCATGGCTTGTAGGACCATTAGTTGCAGGATACATCTCAAGAATATATGGTTTTAGTCCTGTCTTTTTACTTGGTTCTGTGCTTATCTTAATATCATTATTTTCTTTGAATTTTTTTAAAGTTACAGATAACAGGAAATCCAAAAAGGTAGACCATAATCTTTTGAAGATAATTTTTGAATTCTTTTCAAAGAAAGACAGAATTTTCGCATATATAATAAGCGGGGCAGTAAATATTTGGTGGGCATTAATTTATATCTACATTCCGATTTATATTATTGAGAATGGGTATGGGAGTTTTGTTGTAGGGATATTCTTATCAGGAGTTATTATCCCTTTGGTTCTGTTTGAATATCATTTTGGGAGATTAGCCGGCAAAAAAGGCTTTAAAAAATTATTTTTCACAGGTTTTATCCTTCTTGCTGTTTTATCAATATTATGTTTTTTTATTTCTAATATGTATCTAATTCTTTCTTTATTAGTTATTGCAAGTATTGGTATGGCTATGATAGAATCTACAACAGAAGCATATTTTTTTGATATAATTAATAAAAAACAAAGAGATAGATATTATGGAGTTTATAATACTGCAGTTGATGTTGGGCATTTTATAGGGGTTTTACCAGCTGCTTTGATTTTGATTTTCTTACCTTTTAAATCGATTTTTGTATTTTTTGGATTAATGATGATTTTTATTTCTTTTTTGTCTCTGAAAATAAAAGATGTATATGAATTTAGAAGAGAAAGGGGTAAGGAAAATATAAAAAATAACAAATAAAAACCTTTAAAACTAATTTATAACCGTTATTATTATATATCGCTCTATAATTGCATAGTTGCGGAGGTGGCACAGCGGCTACTGCAATCGGTTGCAGCCCGATTTTTCGTGGGTTCGAGTCCCACCCTCCGCTTTCAGTTAAAATGAAAAAGGTTTTTAAATAGAAAAATCATATAATAGTTATGCAGAAAAAAAAGGTTATAGCATATTTTTTTATTGCAGCAATATTGGTTGCGGCTGTTCTTACATTCTATTTTTCTAATCCTTCGTTTGTGGGGTTTGCATTATTTGAACAAAATACTCAGGCTGCATTTAGTGAAGGTGTTTATCAAAACACTGAATATGATATTAATGATAGTGTTATTATTTTGAGTGCAAATCAAATTTCAGGAACTTATACATCCAAGGTTTTCGATGCAGGGAATGATTCTGTTTGGACTAATTTAACTTGGCAGGGACAGGGGAATATAACTTTTGAAGTAAGAAGTTGTTCAGATGTAAATTGTTCCAATACTAATTTTATTAGTGCTGATTTAGCTAATTTAGATTTATCTGGACAATACTTTCAATATAAAGTTTATTTATTCGGTGATGACCCAAATGTTACAACTTCACTTCAAAGTGTTGTAATAAAACTTGAACCCCAACAAGTTTCTTCTTACCTCACAGTGTCAATATCTCAGCCTGTAGGTGAGAAATCCTCTGCTTCAGGAATTCCAATACAATTCACTGTTAATAATGATTCAAGTAATATTTCTTGTTGGTATACTGTTGAAAATGCTTCAAATAACGTAATAGTTGTAAATAATACTGTTATAACAGGATGTAATAATAGTGCATTTGATTTAACTGGAGATGGAAATTATGTATTTACTCTTTATGTGAATGATTCATCTAATGTTGTTTCCAATACTTCTCAATTTTTAATAAATACTCCTGCTGAAGAGGAAGAAGAAACAGAGGAAGAAATAGAAGAAGAGACAGAAGAGACTCTTCAGGAAACAGAAGAGGTGGGAGCATATTTATTTGTGTCCGCTCATGAAAAAGTAACTCTTGTTCCCTCAAGTTCTGGAAATTATAGTTTACCTGTTAAAAATACGGGGGGTGTTCAGGTTAGTGGATGCGCATTGACAGGAACCGGAGATTATGCTTCTTGGATTTCATCAGAAGAAGACAGCCAAAGTCTTAATGTAGGAGAAGAAAAGAATTTTAGTTTTAGTTTGGATGTCCCAGAAAATGCAGTAGAAGGAAGTTATGATATTGTTCTATCATTGAAATGTTCTGAATTTTCAAGAACTTCCAAGTTTATAGTTGATGTTGTTAAGAAAACAATAATGTTTGATCTTATACAGGTACAAAGAATAAAAGCAAATACCGTAAGGGTTGGTTATTCGTTAGAAGACCTTTCTGGAGAAGACCAAAGTGTGGAATTGAAATTCTTCTTATATGACTCTAACAATTCAGAAGTTGCTAATGCTACCACAGATCACAATGTTTCTGCTAACAAGACTAAAGAATTTAGAACGGATATTGGTATAAATGAATCCTTAGAAGGAAACTTAACCCTTGCAGTTAATTATAATTCTGAGCAATATTCTTCTTCTGTCAGAGAAGGAATCTCACTTGGACCATATACTGGATTTTCAATCTTTGGAGGTATTGGAACAGGAGGTATTATTGCTATAATTGTTGTATTGGTTTCTGTTGCTGCTTTCTTTATTGTTAGAAGGATAAGAAAGAGTAAAACTGATTAAAGAATTCTGATTAAAATTTTTGGAGTAGTACCTACCAAAAGATTTAAATAGTTTTTTGTAGTGGGTAAATAAAGAGGGGTTGACTCTAGTTCAGAACTACCACAGGTAGGTGTCTTACCATGGCATTTGTTGTAAGAAAAAATATTCACGGGAATAATTACTATTATCTTAATGAAAATAAGAGGATTGATGGAAAAGTGAAAACTAAAACATTAGCTTATCTTGGGAAAACAAGAAAAGAAGCAGAAAGAAAGGCAAGAGAAATTATTAAAAGTCTTAAAAAAGATAAAAAATCTATGGATGAGAAAATTGAGGAAAAAGAAATCCTAAAAGAGAAAAACAAAGAGACAATTAAGGAGTACACAGACATTTCTATAGAAGAAATGGCAATTTTTTGTAAGAGAAAAGGCTTTGTGTATAATTCCGGAGAGATTTATGGGGGGATGGCTGGTTTTTGGGATTTTGGACATTTAGGAGTTGAATTATCTAATAATATAAAAAAAGAATGGTGGAAATCTCACGTTCATAGCAGAGAGGATATGGTTGGGATTGACGGTAGTATAATAACAAATCCAAAAGTCTGGGAAGCTTCAGGGCATGTTTTCAGTTTTGTAGATGTTGCAGTAGTTTGTAAAAAATGTGGTAATAAAACGAAAGTGGATAAATTTGAGGCTGGAAGAATTGAAAAAGTAAAATGTGAAAAATGCGGTGGAGAATTTGAAACTAAAGGAGAGTTTAATCCAATGTTTACAACCCAGGTGGGACCAATAAAAGAGGATTCTATTAAGGCCTATTTGCGGCCAGAAACTGCACAATTAATTTTTACTAACTTTAGATATGTTTATGACAATGCCAGATTAAAGCTGCCTTGTGGTATTGCACAGATTGGAAAAGCATTTAGAAATGAAATTGCTCCGAGAGATTTTTTGTTTCGCGCCCGGGAATTTGAACAAATGGAAATAGAATACTTCATAAAGCCAGAACAAAAATGCCCCTATGGTATAGGAAACACAGAAATCTTAGTTTATTCTGCAGAGATGCAAGAGGCTGGAAAAAAAGCCGCGAAAATGAAATTTAGTGATGCTTATGGAAAAGGAATTATAAAAACAGATTGGCATGCTTATTGGCTTGAACAGGAGTTTTTATGGTTTATTGGTCTTGGTGCTAATCCAGAGAAGTTCAGAATCAGACAGCATATAAAGGATGAAAAATCACATTATGCTTTGGATACTTGGGATTTAGAATACAGATTTCCTTTTGGATGGAAAGAGTTAGAAGGAATAGCAAACAGAACTGATTTTGATTTAAAACAGCATGAAAAGTTTTCGGGAAAGGATTTGAAAATTTTTGATGAAGATACAAAGGAAAAGTTTTTGCCACATGTTGTTTGTGAACCTTCTTTAGGAATTGGAAGAGCTTTTTTAGTTTTTATGTTTGATTCTTATTTTTATGATAAAAAAAGAGAAAATGTAGTTTTAAAAATTCATCCAAAACTATCTCCAATTAAAGTTGCAATTCTCCCAATTGTTAAGAAAAAAGAATTTAAAAAAATTGCAAAGGAAATTTTAAATGAATTAAAAAATGAGTTTAATGTTATTTATGATGAATCAGGAAGTATTGGAAGAAGATATTCAAGACAGGATGAAGCAGGAACTCCTTATTGTATAACCATTGATGCGGACTCTCTGAAAAAAAAAGATATTACAATAAGAGATAGAGATACATCCGAACAATTTAGAATTAAAATTAAAAACATTAAGGAAACTGTTAGAAAAATTATAGAAGGGGGAAATTTGTCAAATTTGGGGAAGAGAATTAATACAAGAAAGAAGATTTCTTAAAAACACATCTCCCGTCGGTAAAATGTTAAAAATAGAAATTTAAAAATTCTTTGTTTAAGTGTGTATAAAAAACTTTATAAATAATTAATTCTTAATTTTAATAATTAAAAAGAGAGGTGAAACATGGTAAAACTTAAATCACCAAAACAGATATCTGCTAAGATAAGATCTCTTAGAAAAGAGATTAGTCTTCTTGAAAGAGCAAGGGAAGCTGAGACTAAAGCTATAAGTGCTGCTCATAAAGCTAGCAGTGTTACAAAAAAAAGGAGTAGTGGCAAGAAAAAGAAAAGCAGAAAGAAATCACCAGCAAAAAAGAAATCAGCAGCGAAAAAGACAACAAGAAGAAAGCCCGCAAAAAGAAGCAGAAGAAAGAAAAAATAAAAGTATATTTTTTATTTATTTTTAACATTTAATTTAATCAATATATTTTTAAAAGAGATTTTATTTAATTTTTAATGAATGATTGTATATTCTGTAAAATAGCAAATGGAGAGATTAATTCCAAGAAAAAAAGATGGTGGACTTAAGATGATTAGTTAGATGGCTACACCAGGAGTTGAACCTGGGACTCCTAGCTCATGAGACTAGTGTTCTACCGCTGAACTATGTAGCCAATCTTACTAAAAATGTATTCTTTAAAAGCTTTAA
>Ga0315555_1003607_pt1 | contig 10625 bp, 5 predicted proteins | sample SalMarSW160380MG_FD_202113 | JGI IMG/M metagenome (GOLD analysis project Ga0315555, IMG submission 202113) | Salt marsh sediment microbial communities from the Plum Island Ecosystem LTER, Massachusetts, United States - Salt Marsh Sediment SW1603-80 ...
ATGTAGTACCCGAAAACGAAGCTATTCGCTGCTGGATTCCCTATCCACGGGAGATCCCTGATCGTCAGGGTGATATAAATTATATTAGCTCTCAACCGCAGGATCATTTTATAGCCGATAACAAAAATTTGCAGCGAACAGTCTACCTTGAAAAAAAAGCAGTGAAAGATCAGCAAACGGTATTTTTTGTGACATATGAATACACCGGTTATGGCAGTTATATAAATATCGATGAGGAAAAGGTTCTGCCTGTGGATCCGGACGGGGCCCTGAAGCCATACTTGCAGGAGGAATATCCTCATATTGTCTTCACCGAAGATTTAAAATCTCTTTCCAGGAAAATCGTAGGTGATGAAAAAAATCCTTACCGAGTTTCCCGTCGGTTATATGCCTGGATTGATGAAAATATTCCCTGGGCATCCGCCCGTGAATATTCCACCATCCGCAATATCCCGAAATACTGTTATGAAAATGGTCATGGAGACTGTGGGATAAAATCTCTCATGTTCATTACACTGTTGAGATTGAATGGCATACCGGCTCGCTGGCAGTCAGGATGGGAATTTCAACCACCGGATCATAACATGCACGACTGGGGGATGGTGTATTTTGAACCATACGGTTGGGTTCCCATTGATGTGGACTACGGGCTCAGAAAGAGCGATGATTCCGGGTTTAAATATTTTTATCTCAGCGGGATGGACAGTTACCGGCTAATATTTAATGATGACATATCCCGGGAATTCGATCCGCCTAAAAAACATTTTCGTTCCGCGATGGTTGATTCTCAGCGGGGAGAAGTGGAATGGTCCGGCGGAAATCTGTACTTCGATCAATGGGACTGGGACATGAAATTTGAGATTATTTCATCCTGATTTAAAGCCGGGAAAAAAATATCAAGTCGGCAGTTGGCAGTCTGCAGTGGGCAAAAAGAAAAGTTTAACACAGATTTTTTTCTTTAGCCTTTCGCCTTTATCCAGTGACCAGTATCTAGCATTCCCGACTCCCTGACTCTCTCCGCTCGTCTTGTCGGGACTAAACCTTCCCTGGTTTAGCCAGCAACCAGCATCTAGTATCCGGCATCCAGCATAAAATCTACATATTCCATGATTCCCTTGAAAATTTTTTCGGCCATTTGCTGACGGAAATCCGGCGAGAATAATTTTTCCTCATCTTCAGCATTGCTCATAAAGGCTTGTTCAATCAGAATTGTAGGCCGGGAAGATACACGGATCACTATATAATTAAAGGAACCAACCATACCAAAATCGTAAAGTCCAAGATCCAGAAGATTCTTAGACACGATCCTGGAGAAATCAGCCCAGAACGGATTATTGTAATAGGTACTTGCCCCACTGACTCCAAGGTAACCGTTCCGTATGTTGCCGTAATTCGCGTGAATACTTACCAGAACGTCCGCATCTGACTTCTCCACCGTATCCCGCTTGGTAGTGAGAAACATATTCTCATCGGCATTTCTGATCTGCAAAACATTCAGTCCATTTGCCCGGCAGATGTCCGCCAGCCTCCTGGCCACATCCAGATTCACTTCCTTTTCTTCTAATCCGGAAAGCCCAACGGCGCCTATATTGCTGCCGCCATGCCCGGCTTCAATCGCCACTTTCAGGCCGGGGAAATTATTATCCTCATCTTTTTGTAACTGTGGGGGATATTTTATGCGAAAAACGAGCGTCCGCTGGTCAGGTTTACACTCATATCCCCAAATCTTGGGCGATTTCAGATTAACAATAATCTGGTATGTTTCCGGTGTAACCTGTTGCCAGGTAACATTTTTAATCACTTTCAGATTTTGGTGATGAATAATCCAGGTACTGCTGGTTTTTACTCCGTACAATGAAATCTTTATAAGGTTTTGATCGGGTTCGGGATAAATGGCATAAGGTACCGGTTCAGAATAAGGGATAGTAATAACGTCGGCATTTTCTGATGGTGTTATACTGAGGTTCTGCAGATAATAGGCAGGTTTTACCGTTTCGGCAGGCAATATTTCCACCGCGTCTTCCTCAATAAAACCACTCTCTACTGAGTTCAGATAAATGCGATAATTGTTACCTATTTTTCCATTGACCTTCAGAATCACGCCTGCCGGGTATTCGGCGATGATCGGTCCCCCCAGCCGTATTGGTCCCAGGTTGTACCTGAAGATGGCATCATCTCCCCTGGTGGCAACCAGCGGAAAATCCTCAGGATACTGAATATAAATTCGCGGTTTTAGATCCATTTTTAGTTTTTCTTTTCCGGAAGATTCCAGAACAATCATCAGTTTATATTCTTTGTTTTTTTTGAGGCGGTTTAGACTCAGTGTGGTTTCGTACCGGCTGAAATCCTGGTAGTCTGTACGCTGCATTGGCAGCTTGATTTTTCCTGGTTCTGCCAAAATGAATGCCTTTTGACCTCTGGAGCCGATGAAACCAACTGGAATATAATCCTCGGGCAGCAGGACGAGATCATGACGGGGCGTGACGCTGCTGGAATCGATCCAAAGCGGCATAGGACTGCGGGCAATGCCTTTCTTATAGACCACTTGCCGTTCGTAAGAAATGGATCCCGAATCCGGCGAAATAATCCGGGCCTTAATCCGGTTAATCCCTTCGTTCAGGGATATTTCATCAAAGAAGATACCGGTTTTGTAGATTTTTACAGAATCACCATTGATGTAAGTCTGCGCCGGAAAAGAGGTTTTACACAGCGGGTATATCAGCGAATCGGAGGTAGTATCACTGGGGAGTCTCCTGAATTCCAACCAGGGCATTTCACGCCTGACGCCTCCATCTGTCTGTAATACATAACGGTAAGGAGTAAACCAGTTTCGGGGCCGAACTTTAATTTGTCCCACCTGGAAATTGGACGGTTTTTCCGGAAGAACCAGGCCGATCCAGCCCTCGGCATCAGCCACCTTTGTCCGGGCATAAGGTGATACAGTGATGCTTCCTGCAGTAAGAGAATCATCCGGCAAGCGCAAGGCGACAACCTGCTCTGCAGAAGTGCGTTTTAATCCGGCAGGAAGATCTGCCTTATGAGAGAAAACAATTTTTTTTAATATCCGACCTTCATCTTTTTCCAGGTCTGAATAAGCAAACATGACATGCCCCAGGCCGGCATTCTGACGGATAAAATTAACCTGGCTGACGATCTCGCCATTGTCAATCCATCGTGAGCGTAGCCTGATTCCCGGGAAAATATACGAATAAAGCGTTGTACGGCTTTTGAAGTCCATCCACAACTGATGAAAATTGGGAGGAGGATCATTGATATCCCAGTATGTCATGGGTACAATAAAATCCATGATGCCTTTATTCAGCCAGTCAATGGCATCCTGATAGTAATTGGTATACCCTGACCCGAACTGCTGGTATCCTTCCCAATCATCGGTACGATAAAGACCCCAGGTAGCGGCTGAAATAACCAGATACGGTTTTATCAGCAGGGCTTCCGAAACCACATCCTCCACCAGGTCGGTGAGGGTCTGCCGTGCCCAGTCTGCCCGGGTGAGAGGAGAATTCAGGCTGTCCACTTTAAACCTCTGCTGTGAATACGGATCATAGATATAATTGAGACCGGGATAACGTATCCGGTCAAAATGAATACCATCGACGTCGTAATTTTCAACAAATTGCCTTATAACCTTTTTTAGATAACTTTTCACCGCAGGAAGTGCAGGATTCAGATAGTAATATTCATTCAATTTCATAGGCTTACCGCTTTCATCAAAGCATACCCAGCTTTGTGCAGGGAGAACGTCGGGTCCGTGAGTATAAAAGAGATGAGAGCTGTCCGGCGGAGGGGTGTCTTCATTCCACAAAGGCATCAGGTTAATGTAAGCATAAAAGGTCAGCCCGTGTGCATGAGCTTCCCGGACTGCCAGTTTAACGGGATCAAATCCCGGATCTTTGTCTCCAACCAGTTTTGACCAGGGTTCAATAGGGGAAGGATAGAGTGTTTCTGCCTGTCCTCTTACCTGAAAAAAAACAGCATTAAAATTATTCCGGGCCACATTTTCCATAATGTGAATAATCCGGGACTTCATGCTGTCCGGATTGGTATGTACCCAGTTAAAACGGGTTATCCATATACCACGTAGTTCATGTGGAATTTCGGCAATGGGTTTATCCGGCAGTTGTCTCATGCGGACCATCGGTTTGTGTCCACAGTCTGCAATTATTAAAATAAGCACTAATAATAAGGCAGCTCTTTGCATTAAATCTCTCCACAAAGATTGTTCATTGATGTCATGTGTAATTATTCCAGGAAATAGTGACCGTTCTGGGACACGGTATCGTCGCTGTCACGAACATCTATTCAAATATGAAACTAATTTAAGAAAAAAATCCATGCTGAACTGTTAAAAAATAAGAAAGTTTTGCCTGTAAAAATAGGGGAGTTCAAGACTAAAATTGAAATTTAAAAAGTAAACCGTACATTTAAATATCATATTTACTGAAAAGATTCTGAAGGGAATAAGGATCGCCGAGGTATTCCGCTTTGCAGAAAGGTATTATATTTAAGTAATTATAATTTAACAACTTAAATATTCTGGTTATGCCGTTTTATCCATGTTTTCAGTGATTAAAGGGTGTCTGTAAAGCTGAAGTCAAGATTTTTTTAGTCAACGCGATGTGAACACATGAATCCAATAGTGCTTTTTGTCGGCAACTCTGATGGAATTACTCTGGACAATAACCGTGCACTATTAAAAGAGGGGCTGATGGTTGCCGGCATTTCACGAAGTGAATCGTCTTTAAAGGATCCGTCATACTGGCAGATGACGGTAGAAATTCAACATCAAGATTTCCGGTTGAAATAAATGTGGATCGTGTTGTCCGGCTTAACATCCTTAGCAGCCACATTTATAATGATGTCCACTGAACTTCTGATATCATTGTGTGTTTAGACAAAGGTTTTGTGATTGGCAGGGCAGTGGTTCTTATAAAAAAAAACATCTGCCGAATCTCCTTTGCGAAATTTCCCGGGATTTGATGGTTTGGAGCTGAAATATATTTTTTAACTTTATTGCCAGATATTTCTCGATTATTCTGATGTTTTTCTAAGCCATAGATCTGGCAAGTAGTAAAGGGATAGCTGGATTGTTAACAGGGTAAGGGTAATCGCATTAGCTAGTTTACATAATATATATTATATTAATTATGCCCATGTCCGTTAGCAAGCTGATTTTATACTTTAAATCGCTATTACGGTTTTTGTCCTCCAATGATGTAACCCCAAAAAATCGCACTGCAGTACGGCTTTTTATAATCTATCTCTTATGTAAATATTAACTATTTAGAATTCTTTCAGAGTCCTGTCGATTCGCTCAATTGCCCAGTGAATTTCATCCTCGGTAATCACCAGCGGCGGTGCAAAACGAATAATATCCTGATGTGTGGGCTTGGCAAGTAAGCCATTTTCCTTCAAACCCAAACAGACATCCCAGGCCGTTTTGCCCGTGTCCGTGGGTTGAATAACAATAGCATTTAACAACCCTTTCCCCCGAACGCCCGTGACCACCGGAGTGCGGTTGGCAATCTTCTGCATGCCAGCCCGGAATACCCTTCCCAGACGTTCCGCATTCTCCGCCAGTCTCTGATCCCGGATCACCTGCAACGCGGCTATGGCTACCCGGCCAGCCAAAGGATTCCCACCGAATGTGGACCCGTGTTGACCCGGTTTTATGGTTAACATAATCTCATCACGTGCTAAAACCGCCGAAACCGGCATGACCCCGCCTGACAAGGCTTTGCCCAGAATCAGTATGTCCGGTTTCACTCCCTCATGGTCACATGCCAGCATCTTTCCGGTGCGCCCCAAGCCGGTCTGCACTTCATCAGCGATCAATAATACGTTCCGTGAGCGGCATAATTCATAGGCTTTCTTTAGATATCCGTCATCTGGTACCACCACACCGGCTTCCCCCTGTATCGGTTCTACCATGAAAGCAGCCACATTGGGGTCTTCCAACGCTTTTTCCAATGCGTCCAGATTGTTATAAGGAACTAAAACATATCCCGGCATATAGGGACCAAATCCGTCCTTGCACTCCGAATCGGTTGATGATGAAATGGCGGCCAGGGTTCTTCCCCAGAAATTACCCTCGGCAAAAATGATTTTGGCCTCATACTGGGGTATGCCTTTTACCGTGTAAGCCCATTTGCGGGCCAGCTTAATAGCTGTTTCCCCACCTTCCACACCGGTATTCATGGGTAATACTTTATCATACCCAAAGTAATCGGTAATAAATTTTTCATATTCTCCCAATACACTGTTGTAAAACGCACGGGAGGTTAATGTGAGCCGTTTTGCTTGCTCTGTGAGCGCTTGCAGGATTCTGGGATGACAATGGCCCTGGTTCACTGCAGAATATGCGGACAGGAAATCCATGTATTTCCGCCCCTCCACATCCCACACCCATACACCTTCTCCCCGGTCAATTACCACATCAATGGGATGATAATTATGAGCACCATAACGATCTTCCAGCTGAATATAATCCCTAGATTCCATTAGCATCTACCATCCATCTTTATCCCCGAAAAGTTAAGGAAACAATATACCCCAAACAATGTGAATTAAATTTCATAAATATTTGTTTTTCTGCTGGATATAAAGACCTCCACAAATTTCAAGAATTCCACTAATCCACTAAAGGATTAAACTATAAATTTTATTTTAACACAAATTGTTAAATTCCTTTAAACTATGACACATCCATTGAACCTAAATATTTGAATTCAATTCGAGTAATTGGTGTTATTAGTGGATAAGAATAAAAAAATCTTCCGGAATTTCTCGTATTCCACTAATTCAATAAAGCATCCACCCTGTACTGAAACGACCAGCATATCTGTTTTCTATTATTAGTAGTACAAATGTATACCTGTTTTAATTCTTTCTAAATTGAATATTGATTCAGGTCATAAATAGTGTTATTATCTGCCCTTATTATAATGACTGATTATTCAAGAATGGAGAATATATGTATTATTTAGGTGGATTAAGGGTAAATCCGCAATTGCCGGAAGAAATCTGTCGGTTGAAGGATCTTGCCTGTAACCTTTATTTTGCCTGGTATCCCGAGGTAAGGGATCTTTTTATTGCCATTGACCGGCAACTTTGGAAAAAAACCAATCATAATCCGGTAAAATTCCTGGCTGAGGTACAGCAAAAAAAATTAGATGCTGCGGCCCGCGATAATTATTTTCTGGAGAGTTACCGCATCGTGCTGGCAGAATTTGATGAATATCTGGCAGAAAAAAATACCTGGTATTCTACTAACCTCTCCCCTGCCGGCAATTTTCTGGTGGCGTATTTTACCGCAGAATTCGGGTTTCATGAATGCCTGCCTATCTATGCCGGTGGCCTGGGTGTACTGGCCGGAGATCATATGAAGTCGGCCAGTGATCTGGGAATCCCTATTGTGGGTATCAGTCTATATTATCATCAGAGCTATTTTACCCAGGAAATTGATGCCCATGGAAACCAGATTGCCCTCAACCATAATCTAAACCCCCTGGAATTGCCTCTTCATACAGTTACGGATAAAAAGGGAAATCCTTTGTTGATTTCGGTATTGTTGGGCCAGCGAGAGGTTATAATCAGGGTGTGGGAAGCAAAGGTGGGACGACGCAGTGCCTATCTACTCGATACGAATATTTCCGAAAACAGCCCCGCTGATCGCGAAATTACCGCTAAGCTTTACGGCGGAGATCAGGAAACGCGAATTGCCCAGGAAATCATACTGGGAATGGGAGGAACGTTGGTTTTACAGGCTCTGGGTATTGAACCTTCTATCTGGCATATGAATGAAGGTCATTCAGTGTTCCTTGTACTGCAGCGAATTCAGCAGATGGTGCAACAGAATGACCTGTCTTTTAATGAAGCCCTGGAAGTAGTGACATCCAATACTATTTTTACTACACATACCCCGGTTCCGGCGGGAAACGATGCCTTCCCCCTGCACATCAAGGACAAATATTTTCAGAAATACTGGGAATCTGTAGGAATCCGCCGTCATCAATTTATGGAACTGGGATCCCAGGTGCAGCCGGAAGGCTATGAGATCTTTAATCTTACGATTCTTGCATTCAATTTATCGCGATTCCGCAATGCCGTCAGTAAACTTCACGCTGAAGTATCTCAGGATTTATGGAAAACCGTGTGGCCGGATTTGCCGCCCTATGAAGTTCCCATTATTTACATTACCAATGGGGTGCATGCGGCCAGCTGGGTATCCAGGAAATACCGTGCTTTATATGATAAGTTTATTGGAAAGGACTGGCTGGAGAAACAGGATCAGAATTCTGAATGGGAAAAACTGCAGGAAATACCCGACGATGAGTTCTGGAGCACAAAACTGGGATCCAAAAAGAAGTTATTTAATCATATCCGCGAGCGACTGGCGGTTCAATACGAACGTAACAAGATTGGTTCACTGCAAATGATTCGGGTTAAACAGCATTTAAAACCCAATGTGCTTACCATCGGTTTTGCCCGTCGTTTTGCAACCTACAAGCGCGGGACCCTGATTTTCAGTAATCCCGAACGGCTAAAGCGAATTCTAAATCATCCCGAACATCCGGTTCAGTTGATATTTGCCGGTAAAGCCCATCCCAGGGACACCGGAGGCCAGGATCTGATACGCCAGATCCATAATCTGTCTCTGCAACCGGATGTGCGCGGACGAATCCTTTTCATTGAAAATTATGATATGGGCTTGGCACGGGACCTGGTGTCGGGTGTGGATGTCTGGCTCAACAATCCGCGCCGTACCCAGGAAGCCTCCGGCACCAGTGGTCAGAAGGTGGGAATGAACGGCGGTATCAATTTCAGCGTCCTGGATGGTTGGTGGAATCAAGGTTTTAATGGTGAAAACGGCTGGGCTTTCGGAGACCAGGAAAATTACGAAACCCTTGAGGAATGGGACTCCTGGGACTCGGAAGAACTTTATGACATTCTTGAACATGATATAATCCCACTTTATTACAAACAGGACAAGCAGGGAATTCCTCATGAGTGGATACAGGTAATGAAAAATTCCATTCAGTCCGTTATTCCGGTATTTAATACTCATCGAATGTTGAAGGAGTATATGGAGAAACTATATAAACCAGCCCAGGAGCTGGGAATCAGGTTTCGGAAATCAAATTTCATTACCGCCCGTGAGGTATCCGGCTGGAAAACACGAATTGATCAGCATTGGTTTGATGTACAGCTTGAACCCATACTAAAAAAACCGGGCGAAAATGGATTCCTTTCCCTTAGTTTCGGAGATAAATATCAGGTTGAGGCAAAAGTGAAGCTGGGCAGTTTAAAGCCGGAAGATGTAAAAGTACAGATCTTCCTGGTAAGAAATAATATGGATTTGGAAGAAATTTCTGATTTTGAAATATTTGATATGCAGCCGGTACAGAATGGCAAAAAAGGCATCTATCTCTTTAAAGCCCTGATCAAGCCTTCGGATAGCGGTAATTATTATTACACCCTGAGGGTACTGCCCTATCATAAATATTTACCCTGTGATATTGAACTGGGGGTTGCAAAATGGTATCAGAAATAGGCGGGTACATGCAACGGTATTTCTATTAAATATCGATATTACATTAGATCACTTGTTTTCTTCATACATGAACTGCAGCAGTTCAAGAGTAAATTCATAGTCATTTTCTGTTATATACCCGTATTGAACCAGGCGCTTTAATATGATGCGGGATCTCCACAGAACTCCATAATTGATTTGTGAAGGATTCATTTCCAGAGGATTGGGAAGAACGGCTGCCAGCCGCACCATTTCATCCAGCGTCAAATCGGACGGACTTTTCTCAAAATATACCTCTGCAGCTGCACCGATACCGAACACATTATATCCCCATTCCGCAATATTCAAATACAGTTCCAGAATCCTGCTTTTTTTAAGGCGTCTTTCCAGATCAAACGCAATCAGCCATTCCTTGAATTTGCGAGAAATTTCTTTATCCGGTTTTAAATACAGATTTTTGGCCACTTGTTGAGTAATGGTGCTGCCTCCTCTGGCGAATTCACCTTCTTCGATATTTTTCTTTAAAGATTCCTTTACCTCGAACCAGTCAATACCATTATGAATCCAAAAAGAGGCGTCCTCGGCTACGATAACCGTCTGGCGCATTAATTCAGGAATCTCCCGGTAAGACGTCCATAGATAAATACTTTTCTTTCGATGTTTAACGTAGTCCCTGTCTTTTTCCCGGTATTTCATCAGGATTGTCTCTGCAGGATTCTTTTTATTCCATATTGCAACATCAGGAAGGGTCATATAGAGGTAGAAAACAAATACCAGTACCAGGACAATATAACTGAAAAGATAAAAGCTCCAGAATCTGAAAAAGGGATTTTTAAAAATCAGTTTCATTTACCTGAATTTTCTGTGGACATGGTGGGAATAGAAATCGTCCGGAATTTACCTTATTATTGTTGTGTTTCCTGTGAAAGCTCAAGCAGAACACCGAAAATACTTTTAGGATGCACAAAAGCAATTTTTTTACCTTCGGCCCCTGTTCGTGCCTTCTCATCGATCAGTTTAATATCATTCTTCCTGAGTTGATTCAGCACGAAATCAATATTATTAACACAAACCG
>Ga0315555_1003608_pt1 | contig 10623 bp, 1 predicted proteins | sample SalMarSW160380MG_FD_202113 | JGI IMG/M metagenome (GOLD analysis project Ga0315555, IMG submission 202113) | Salt marsh sediment microbial communities from the Plum Island Ecosystem LTER, Massachusetts, United States - Salt Marsh Sediment SW1603-80 ...
TCAGCATTCTCAATTATTTTAAGTTCTTTTTCAGTATCAGCAGGTAGTTGGCTATAGAGTTTTTTGATTTGATCCACAGAAAGAATCTCATCTTTTGTTCCAGTAATTACTCTAATAGGACAGTGTATACTCTGAATAAGCTTTGCTGGATTATACTGAGAAGTTTGTTGTAGAAACCATTTTTTTAAATTTACTTCAGGAAACCTCATTTGTTTGCTTCTTTTCCACAATTGCGATAGTCCATCGAATATTTTCAATTTTGCAACTTTATCTGTATCATATACAGGAGATCTGACTGCTAGACATTTTATTCTTTTATCTCTTGCAGTATGAGATATTCCCATAGCTCCCCCAAAGCTTTCTCCAAGAATTGCTATTTTTGTTGGTTCTATTTTTGAGTGATGGACTAAATAAGATAGAATCTTACTGATATTCTCTTGTGAATAATAATATCCAAACACCCCAGTACTATTTCTTACACCTGTATAATCAAATGCATAATAGGCAATTCCATTACTTACTAAATCTTCAGCATATCTTTCGCCTTCCTTCTCTGGTTCCAATCCTGGCATACCATTTAAATGAACAACTAATGGTGCAGATTTTATAGTCTCTGGGAGATATAAAACACCATTAATAGTTTCTTGTCTGAAATTTATATCAGTAGGCTCTATTTTCATTTAGTTTCCTCCTTCTTTATCTGGCAGTAACTTATAGTATAATTCTGGAAACTTTTATTTGTAATCTCAAATTCTTCAGGACTATAAGGGACTGTTTCAGCAATCTTTGAAGAGAAACCAATTGTGTATGAAGATTTTTCTTGATTTTCTGATATTTCAATATCATGAAGGTTCAGATGCAAGCCTTCTCCTAAAGCTTTAGTTATCGCTTCTTTGATAGTCCAATAAATTGTTCCTTTTTCTGCATTTAAAGAAATTTCATTCCTTTCTTTTTCAGTAAAAGCTTCTTTATAGAAAGATTCACTTCTTTCTTCAATTTGCTCTAAATCAACTCCTATAGGTGTTTTATCAATTGCTGCAATAGCAAAATCACCTGAATGAGTAATTGATAAATGTAAATCACTTCTTTTCTTTGATTTAAGATCAAAGAAATAAGGTTGACCTTTCTTTTCCTTTCTGATTTCAATATTCTTTAATTTGAAGCTTTTGTTTTGCAATTTAGAGTATAGCTCCTTAGAAGCTATTATTCCAGAAAGATATTCTGTTTTTCTTTTAGGATTTTTAATTTCATCATATTTGGTCTTTTCATTTTCTGTCAGATATGCAGATATAATTGATTTATCTCCTTGAGAGAAAGTAGATACAACACTTACTGGAATTATTCTGAAATTTTCACTACTCAAAGAATTAGATATATTCCAATATTGTAGTGTTGATTCCAACTTTTCCTGTAATTTTGAAGTCTCATTAAAGGAGAATTGTGTATGAATCATACTTAAACCAGATATAGATAAGATAATTTTGCTACTCTGGTCTAAAACTTCTACATCAAAAATACTATGAGTGTTTGTTATTTCTCTGAATTTAGAAACAATATATTTTGGTTTCTTTGTATTGTATATTTTCAAATAATCTATTCGTGAAGGAAGTGATGTTTTATTATTGACGATATAATCGTATAATCCTGATGTTTGTAAAGCTGCTTCTATTGCAAGAGGATTCAGAAGAGTTTTATTTTTTGTATTTGAAAAAAGTTTACTCTTGGATAATTTTATTTTTGTTATAGCTTGGCTTCCATTTAGTTCCTTTAAACATTCTAACACCTGAAAGCTTTTACCATGGAAGAAGAAGGAATAAATATCTTCTTTTGACAATAAATCAATATTCGAGTCTCGTATTTCTGAAGAGGTAGGTTTAGATTTGTTTGTTTTAGTAATATGTGCAACTTTACCTTTGAAGTGTTCGATTTCTCTTTTGTTACTTGGAACTATTTTTGCTACAAATTCTGATTTAAGAAATAATTCTTCGGTCTCTGGTTTATACAGAACTTTGATTTCTTTTGATTTATCTGGATGAATCTTCAAAGCAGTGTTGAACTCAAGATCACTGAAAGCAGTTGGTTTTGTCTTATTTATGAAATCAATACACTCTGCAAACATTTCGATTCCCATTACAGCTGGAAAGATAGGAGTCTGCTGTATCTGATGATCTCGTAGATATAAATCAGTAGTAACAGAGAGAGTTTTCTTTACTTGGAACTCTGAATTCGCATACTCATAACTTTCTAACATTGGGTATTGATTTTCATTTAATTTTGCCTTAACTTCATTCATTTGTTCAAACGGTCCCAAACCACAAGAAACAATGACTTCGCTTCCTATTGTGTTAAGGAATAATCTTACAAAAATATCAGTTCCTTGCTCTAATGAGATTGGATGAATTCCTTGAGAAGTTAGAATATCCATTATAGATCCACGAGTTGCCATACCCACACCTCCCCAAGCTGACCAATCACATGCAAGAGATGATATTCCTTTTTGATTTAACATCCAACATAATCTTGCAAGATAACCATTTGCAAAAGAATAATCAACTTGACCTCGGTTACCATATCTTCCAGCAATAGAAGTAAAACAGATAACACGCTTGAGTTTATTCATGTTTATTGAGTTAAGAATGTTCCAAATACCTTGAACTTTTACAGCAACAATGAGATTTGAAAAATCTATGTTCTTCTTTTTAAAAGACTTTGATTCTTCAAGTCCAGCACCGTGTACGATGTGTGTGATTGAAGTGTTAAAATGCTTTTCAACATCCTTTATAGCGTTTTCAACAGCCTCTTTTTTTGTAACATCTACACTTCTATATTCTACTTGTATTTTCATTTTTCTAAGTTTCTCTAAATTACGATAAACTTCGAGATTGAAGAGGAATTTACTCCATTGTTTCTCAATTAAAACTGGAGTTAACTTCTCTTCTGTTTCTTTCATTTGTTCTATAAGTTCTTCTTTTCTTCTAACCAAATCACTTTCTGACCAAATTAACATTTCAGGTGTTATTTCAGAAATATCTTCAAGACCTAAGATAGCTACTTTAGGTTTAATAATAGAACTCAAAGATTCAAGACATTTATAGGTAATTCCTCGTCCTCCACCTGATACTAATAACAAATCATTTTCTTTTATATCAATTTTAGAAGACTGAGTGAGCGATTTACTAATGTTAAGATTTGATAAAGCGAAACGATTTTTCTTGTAATAAGCAATTTCTGAACTATCATCCCAAAATTCTAACTCTTGAACGATTTCTGGAACTTTATCAGAATAGACATGTTTATACTTCATTTCAAATTCAATACCAAGTGTTTTAATGAATCCAGAGATACCTCCAGAAATAGGATTAGCAGAGTCAATATGACCAAAGAAATTCTCATTCGAAATAGCAAGAATTTTCTTGTTAGTATCGAGTTCAAGCTGTTGAAAGAGAGAGAATAATTGCCTGTAAATCTCTTGATCTTCTTGTCCTTGTTTTTCTCTGAAATCAGGAACTAAAACTATGTAAAAACCAAACTGATTCCCTTCAAATGTGGAAATTTGTTCTTTTAGTAAATCAAAACTTTTAATAGAAGCAAATTTGTTTTCTAATTCTGCAGAAAGCTCTTTCTGTAATGATGAATTAATGTTTATTATAAGAGCAGAGGTCTCTTTTATTTTGATTTTCTCTGCAATATGTTTGTCTAGAGGTTTTGGTAGTGTTATCAACCTATCTACTCTTACCGAATCTTCATCCTGTTCTTCTTCTTTAACTTCAGTTTTTTCTACAGATTTCTCATCAGATATTACTTCAATCTGTTGATTATCACCGATAGTTTCTACTACATAGTTGGTAATATCAGTTATAGTACGAAATTCAGCTAGACTAACAGTATCATCTATTGGGAGATCAAATATTTCTCTTATATCTCCAAAAATCTCTGCTTGTTTAATTGTATCTATACCTAAATCCTCTTCCAAATCCATATCAAATTCTATCAAATCTTGATCATATCCAGTAGTTTCCGAGATAACTTCTCGTATTTTGTTTGCCAAATCTGATTTGTTAGAAGATGTTGTTTTAGTTGAAGCACTTGTAGAAATTTTTACATTTTGTGCATTCATCTGAATGTATTCTGCAATTTTTAACGGAGTTGTAAATTCAGCAAGACTTAGTGAATCATCTAAACTCAAATTTCATTTTTCTCTGAGAATCCCAAAAATTTCAGCTTGTTTAACTGTATCAATTCCCAAATCTTCTTCTAGATGCATTTCTGCTTCGACTAGATTAGGTTCATAACCTGTTGTCTCAGAAATTATTGAGATGACACTTGAGAGAATTTCTGTAGAGGTAACTGGTTTTGTGGAAGGAATTTGAGAAATAATTTCAGTAGTTTCTGGAATCTTGTGTGTGATGTTCATTTTGAGAACTCGACCATCTTGGAAAATACTAGCTATTGAACCTCCTAATTGATTTAACCATTCTTCGTGAAGAATTACATCAAATCTATCTTCGTAAGTATTTAATCTAAAAGCTGTAAAAGCGACTTGTGATCCAAAACCAGCTGCTAAGCGTATTGCATATTTTACTCTTCTATCTTCTCCTTTAGAGAATTTTAAATCTGAGAAAAGAGGATCAATCTTATCAAAATTTGCTATTGGTGGAATCTTTCCTTTTTCCATAGCTTTTATTGCTACACATTCTTCAAGTCCAGCTCCCATTGCATGTCCGGTAAAACCTTTTGTATTAACAATTGTAATTTTATTAGCATCCTTTCCAAACACTCTTCTTAATGCTTCTATCTCAGATTCAGCACTTCCTCCTCGTGCAGGAGTGTAGGTTTCATGCGAGACAAATATACCATCTCTTGCGAGTTCTTCTCTTGGAATGTTATACTCTTTCTCTATTCTTTCAATGAATTTTTGGAAAACATCAGAAATATGTGAAACATCTAGTCTTGAACCATGAAAACCGCTGTTTACAAATGAAGAGCCCAATAAATCAACAATTGGCTTTGTTCCCCTCTTTTTATATGAATCTTCATTTTCAAGAACTAATGCAGCAGCTGCAGCTCCGATAATTAATCCATGTCTATTTTTACCAAATGGAAGAGCAGCGTTTTGAACTTCTTCTTCTGTTGTGACTCCACCAGCAACCAGAAAACCAGATCCAATCCAAGGTAATAGATGTTCACTTGAAGCATCATCTGCTGCTATTACAATTACTCTATTACATCGTCCAGTCCTAATCCAATCTTCTGCAATACCAACTGCTTGAGTTGTAGAAGCGCAAGCAGCATTAATTTGAGTGTTAGGTCCTTTTGCTTTGATGAGTTGAGCAAACTGTGAATGTCCCATAGACAGAATTTTAAAAAGGAAGTTTCTACTGAATTGTTTGTCATTTTCCAGAGCTTGATACTCTTGAATTTCTTTTATTAAATTATCATATCCTGGAAAGGCTGAAGCGAAAATTATTCCTGTTTCATCTTGTAAAGATTCAGGTAATTCCCATTTTCCTTCAAGTACTTTACCTGTTGAAGTGGTGAAAGACGATTTAACTAAGGGTATTCCTGCATCTGCTAACGCATCTAGACCAGCGCAAATTGCAAGTTGAAATGTTATATCTAAAGATTCAATCAGTTTTTCATCTAATCCGAAATCAGTTTCTGGATCAAAATCACCTAATTGTCCTGCTAAATTAATAACTTTCGAAATATCATCTATTTCTTCGAAAGAAGCTGAACCATCTGCAGATTTAACAAGTCTATTGATGTTTTTACTGAGCATATCTTGTTTGAGTTCTTGAACAACAGAATCTATGAAGTTCTCCCCAGCTAATATTGCATCAATGTTTCCATCATCAAAAACATTCCTGTTTTTTCCAGGAAAACCAATTCCTATACCAGTTACACCTATAGATTGATGTTGAATGTTTTGTTCGATTATTTTTCTTTTAGTTTCTCCTTTATCTTCAATATAAGAAGAATAAAGTTGATATCCAGATTTTAGAAAGTTTTCCAAATAATTCGAATTGTACTTCAAAAATGCTTGGAAATCATCTTCTCCAGAATATATTTTACGAAAAGCATCAGAATCTATTTCAGCTATTCTTTCAGAAGTAACATCCGATATATCAGTTAATACTTCTGTTCTGAAACTTTGAAGTTGTTTTAATGTAGTTTGAACAGTGTTTAATTCATCTTGTTTTGGAAGTAAAGTAGTGTAAGCATTAATATCGCCTTTATCCTTCAGAATATCATTAACGAAACTATAGAGTGCTTTCTTCGGTCCAATTTCAACAAAATATCTAGCTCCTGCGTTATAGAGATTCGCAATCTCATCTACCCACAAAACAGAAGAACTTATTTGTTCAACGAGAAGTTTCCTCATTTGATTTGGATCAGAGGGGTATACTTTTCCATTAACATTACTGTAAACTGGTATTAATGGACTATTGAATTCTATTTTCGATAGAACTTTCTCCATTTCTTCTTCAACTGACTTTACAATCTTTGAATGAAATGCTGTAGACACTGAGAGTCTTTTTGCATTGATTCCCTTCGTCTTTGCAATTTCAAGGACTTGTTCTATTCCTTCAATTTCACCCGAAATCACAGTTTGATTTTTTGAATTATAATTAGCAATTGTGATGTAATTGTTTTTTACTTCATGAACAATTTCTTTCACTTTTTCAATTGGTGCTAAGATAGCAGCCATAGCTCCTGGAACGGAGTTGCCTGCTCTACTCATTGATTTTCCTCTTTCAATAACTGCTCTCAATCCATCTTCAAAAGATAGAGCTCCAGCAACAACTAAGGCAGCATACTCACCTAAACTATGACCTCCTAAAAGATCAGCTTTTATACCTTCTTCGGCTAATAGACTTGCTATTGCTACATCTACAACAAATATTGCGGGTTGTGTGAATTTTGTATCAGTCAATCGTTTCTTATTAGATTCGAGCGAAAGTTTGTCTGAACCAAAGACAATTTCTTTGAAGTTGTAACTATAGTAATTATACCATATTTGTTCAGCTTTGTCAAAGAATCCTTTAACTATGTCAGAATTTTCATACAATTGTTTAGCCATACCTAAATACTGACTTCCTTGACCAGTAAACATGTAACAAAGCTTTGGTTTAATACTTTGAAGTACAATCTCTTTCTGCTCCATTTCCTGAGAGGACACAGGAACAGAAACTATTGTTTTGTCTTGGTATTTAATCTTTAGAGGATTGTATTCTTCTAAAATTGCATGATAATTTGTTCCACCAAAACCAAAAGCTGATACACCAACTCTTCCTACTTCAGAGTTGTCTATACGCCAATTTTTTGTTTCAGTATTAATGGAAAGATTTGATTCAGTCCAATTTATGTTAGGATTTAATTTATCAATATTTACTGAAGGTGGTAATATTTTATTGTAAAGAGCTAACGAAGCTTTAATTACAGAAGCGATACCAGCAGCACTTTTCAAGTGCCCTATTTGACTTTTAATAGAACTAACTGCTACTTTCTCATTTTTATTTCTAGTAGCGAATATATCTTCTAACACTTTAAGTTCTACAGCATCTCCAACTATTGTTGATGTTCCATGTGCTTCAATATAATCGATTGCATTTGTATCAAGGTCAGCTTTTTTAAAAGCCATCTCAATAGCTTGTTTCTGTCCTTCTGGATTTGGAGCTGTTATACCTTTTCCTTTTCCATCTGAGGATGAACCAATTGCGGTGATAACAGCATAAATTTTATTCCCATCTTTGATAGCATCTTCAAGACGCTTTAAAACAACAAATCCTGCTCCCTCACCCATAACAAAACCATCAGCTTTTTCATCAAAAGGTCTTGAACCTTCAGCAGATAGAGCACCAATTTTACAGAACTTAACATATGTAGATATATCCATTGACCTATCTGCACCACCTGCAAGTGCTACATTAAATTCACGAGAGAGAAGTGAGTTAACTGCAGTATCAATGGCTGCAATACTTGATGCGCAAGCAGCATCTGTTGTCATAGATTTTCCAGAGAGATTAAACACATTTGCAATCCTTCCTGCAATAACATTAGATAATTCTCCAGGCATTGAATCTTCTGTAATAGTTGGTATCTTTGAATAATAGTTTTCTCTAAGATCACAAACAAGTGTTCTTTGTTTTTCTGCAGAGAGAGATTGGAAAATTTCGTTATTTTGAATATCTTTAATGAATTCCTGAACGAAAAGACGTTTGTTAGAAGAACGTTGATTTTCTCCACCTAAAGAATTTCCTACAATAATTGCAATTGGTAATCTTGCTTTACCATCTGTAGGTATTCCAGCGTCCTCAAGAGCTTGTTTAGCAGAATCTATCGCCCATTTTTGAACATCATCCATTTTATCTGCGATTTTAGGTGGTATTCTATAATTTACTGAATTGAATTTATAATCTTTAATAAAAGAACCAATTTTAGAATAAGTTTTATCCTCGACATTTTTGTCTTCATGAAAATAAAGCTCTGAACTCCATCGGGTTTTAGGTACTTCTGTTATTGAATATTTCTTAGAAATAATATTTTGCCAGAATTGATCTGCATTAAAAGCATCTGGAAATATACAACCTAATCCCACTATAGCAACACGATTTTCAATAGAAAGAGATAATTGTTCAGTTTCTGATTCTTCAATCAAATCTTGTTTCTGGAAATAGTTTTCTATTTCTGCTATTTGTTGTCTAGCAAAAGTTTTTCCAAGAACAATAACATCGTAATGTAAATCTCTTATTCTAACTATATTTCTCTTCAAACTGATAAGTTCTCCCGCCATGTAACAACCATTATTATCTTGAATTTTTTTGCTAGCAGGGATAAATTGTGTAGATTCTGTACCTGGTTTGTGATCTGTGTTCCAAATCTCTGCTTTAGTTGCGATACGTAGAGCGCCTAAGTTATCTTTTTCGTATAACTCTTTTCTCTCTTGAATTGGTTTACCTTCTCTAATTCGATCAAATTCTAGTTTCAGTGTTTTTGACACAAAAGTTGAAGGTACAGCTCTAGCACGTGTGTTAACAGTAGTTCCGATTACCTTTGTTTCATCTGAATTTAGCAACAGTTCTTGATATCTTGACTGTAAAGCTTTAGTCTCAGTTATCTCCTCAGTAAATAGATACGCAGTCCCCATCTGGATTCCAGGAGAGATATATTCTAGATGATTTGACACCATAGCTGCTAGCATTGCTGTGCTTTTTTCGTCACTTATACCTCCTGCAAAAATTATGTTCAACTTCTCTGTAAAATTCTCTTTTTCCTGTTCAACATATTGTATAATTGTTTCCCACAGTGTCATTGAGGTCTGAGTACCGATATGTCCTCCACATTCATTTCCCTCCAAAATAAGAAACTTAATTCCATTTTTTATAGCATCAACAAATAACGATAAAGCTGGTGTATGCATGATTACACTAGTTCCTTCATTTTGTATTTTTGACGCTAATTGAACAGAACCAGCTGCTAGAAGGCAAAAAGGAGTATTGTTTTTTTGGATTAACGAGATATGTTCATCTCTTCTCTCCTTTACAACTTCTAAACCTATTATACCTGCAGCATAGGTTTCGTTCTTAGGATAATTTTCATTAAAAATTTGATAAAGCTCTTCTGTTTCTTCTTTAAGTAATCCTCCAAATGCTAAAACTGGTAAAGCTCCTTCCTCTTTAACTTTTATAGCAAAATCAACATTATCTGTGACATTAGCCATTGGACCTTGGATAATGGGGTATTTGGTGTTTAATTCTTTGGTTAGTTCACTACCTTCTTCGAATGCCCAATTAATTGAAAGATTGAACATTTGTGAATTTACAATCCTTCTTATACCTACCAAGAATGAAGATAAATCACCAAATTTCATCAAGATAAATTTTGCAAATCGAAGTCCTATTCCAAAAGGAAGAAAAGCATGTTTTATATCTGAATCAGATAGAAAAAGAGAATTTGATAAAACCTCATTTATCTTTTCGTAAAGCTCATTAGAGTTCTCATGAGTTATGCTCTTCTCAAAATTCTTAAACTCTCTAATCCACTTATTAGCTATTTTACCAACTATTCTAAACTTGGAATCGAAACTTTCACCTATTATATAAGTATCATTTTCATCTAATACTGAGAGATAAGTCTTAGTTTCTTCTGAGAGAGGTGATTCTGGAAGAAGAGACAATTGTTCGTCTAAAACTACTCCTAAAGCACCTCCAATTAAGGTACTGATAATATTATAGACACCTATTCCTCCTTGGATGATAAAAGGATAACCTGCATCATTGAACTCTTGAATCAAAATGAAAGAGGACTTATCACTGATCCAACCTCCAGATTCAAAACCTTTTACTAAAAAGAGATCAGCCCATTCAATCTTTTGTTGAGCTTCAGAAAAACTACACACTTCTGCTAGTAACCATTTGAAATCACAAGATAAACCCAAAAGAAGTTCTACTTCAAAACCATTCGGGATAATTACAATTGGGATATTTTCAAACTTGTTCAAAATGGTTACTTGAGAACTATCTGTTAGTCTTACTCCCCACAAATTACCTTTTGAAATGTTATCAGTACATTCTTTGAGAATGTTGAATATTGTTTTTTCATCCAATCCTTCGAGATCAACTA
>Ga0315555_1003610_pt1 | contig 10616 bp, 13 predicted proteins | sample SalMarSW160380MG_FD_202113 | JGI IMG/M metagenome (GOLD analysis project Ga0315555, IMG submission 202113) | Salt marsh sediment microbial communities from the Plum Island Ecosystem LTER, Massachusetts, United States - Salt Marsh Sediment SW1603-80 ...
ACGTATATTGTAACCGTTTTCTAAGAGATGTGTAGCAAACGAGTGACGTAACGAGTGAATTGTCCCTGCTTTTCTAACCTCAGACTTTTGTAATGCTGTTTTAAAAGCCCGTTGAACGACGCTTTCATCGATATGATGCCGTTGAATGGCTCCTGACACTGGATCCATTGAGCGCTTTGAGGCAGGAAAAATATATTGCCATAGAAATTCCTTTGCAGCCCGAGGAAATTTATTGAGAATGGCATCCGGTAAATACACATCGCCATATCCTTCGGCTTTATCTTCTTGATGCAGGAGTTTCACTTTAGCGATCTGACGTTCGAGGTGCGGAAGAAGTGATGCGGGAAGAACCGTGACGCGGTCCTTTTCTCCTTTTCCTTCGCGCACAACAATTTGTTTTCTGAGAAAGTCGACATCTTTTACACGTAGCCTATGACATTCGAGCAGGCGCATACCACTACCATACAGAAGGGCACAGATGAGCCACTGTGATCCGTGCAGATGCTGCAGGATGGAATCGATCTCCGTTTTTGCAAAGACGACAGGGATACGTTGCGTTCTCTTTGCCCGAACAATATCATGCAAGTTCCCGATCTCGATATGGAGCACTTCACGATAGAGAAACAAGATGGCATTAAGTGCCTGATTTTGTGTGGAGGCAGAAACCTGTTTTTCCACTGCCAGAAAAGTAAGAAATTGTTCAATATGTGATTCGCGCATTTCAAGCGGATGCATTTTTTTGTGAAAGAGAATATAACGCTTGATCCAATTAAGATATGCTTCTTCTGTACGGATGCTGAGGTGTTTAGTTCGTATGCAGTTATGTATGAGATCTAATAATTTTTGTTCTGCCATATTATTCCCTTGCGTTTTATTGATGCAATTGATAGATTATTAGCGCGCATAAAAAAGATACAACATCAAAGTATCTAAAGAAAGCGGGGAATTGTTGGAAGACATCGAAAATTTCAACAACTATAGTGCCAGAATTACCTCAAACAATGCCAGGATTGGTAAATATCCTTGCAGTCTATCACACAAATTCATCATGTTAGGCTGCAATATGCAGTCTAATACACAAAAAACGCATGTTAGGCTGCGGGTCGCAGTCTAATCATAGTTAGGCAGCCCAAAAATTATATTAGAGCTAGACGATGGAACTATTAATTTTATTGTTTGATTTTCTCGGGCAGCTTATATTGGAATTGCTTTGTCTCGTTTATTTTAATAATGACCTTAGTAATCAACCAAATCTTGCAAATTCTTTTATTAGATACTTTTTCATTGGTATAATTATTGGAATTATCTCTGTGATACTTATTCCTAGTCAGTTCATTCGGTTGCACACTATTCCTGGGTTGAGCATGATTCTTGTGCCTATACTTACAGGTTTATCGATGAAAATGTGGGGAATATTTCGTAGCAAAAGAGGAAAAGACCCAATCCATCTGGCAACATTTTGGGGTGGAGCAATATTTGCTTTTGGTACAACTTTAAGTCGTTTTATCTTGATATATATAATCTTAATCAATTAATTTATTTGGGCTGCCTAACCAGCAACTCAAGCTGACGGTATGAGCGTTGGTACGTTAAGCATGGCGCATAGAGGTTCAGATGTTTAATAATTTACTTTTCAGAATGAACTTGGTTCGTTTTCAGCAACTTGCGGGTTCTCGTTGCCGCAGCTTAGTTGCCATCCGTTAGGCAACACGACAAAGGAGGTATTAAATGAAAATCTCCCAAAATAATTTATACAAATCGCTTTTTATTAATGTTCTGAGAATTAGCGTTTTTGTATACGGTGCTTTTTTCTTTTCAAATGGTTGTAAATCATCGGAGCAGATGAACGCAGATGCACGTGCCAGACTTACAGATCCATCCACAAGATTGACTATTAGAGTCGAATCTATTCCAAGGGGAGCAACAATTTATGGGGTTCAGGATAATATTATGGGAAAACGACTTGGTATCACACCTATGGAATTTTATTATGCTCAAACTGAGTTTAGGATAACTGGCACTTATTTTGACCAAACTTTAGATTTAGAATCAGCTAAATCTGGTATATTCTCAGATGGTCATACAAAAGTTGCATTCAAATGCTTCCTGGTTCTTCCTGGATATGAAACTGTTTATTTGTATAAAGTACTAGAAGACGATCAAGGAATCCCTTTTTTTTCTAATGATCCTGAAGTACTCAAGGGTGGATATTCAAGGACATATACAATTCCAATGACTTTAAAAGATGACCAGCAACACATACAACAACCTTCACAGCAACAGCAGCAACAACAGCAGCAACAACAGATGATGGTTATTCCAGACTCTAAAGTTCCAAAAGGATCAGTTAATATAACGTCAACACCGTCAAACGCTGAAGTGTACATCGACGGAGTATTTGTTGGTAACTCTCCCTGCTCTTTATCAATAACTGAGGGAATTCATATTATAGAGGTAATTCAAAGTGGTTACATATCATATAAAAAAGAACTTCGTGTCATCTCAGAATCCGATGTAACTATCAGAGCAAACCTTAATAAAAAGTAATCTCATCAGTAAAATGATATTATAAAATGTCAAGTTATCTAAAATACGTGTTGCCTAACCCGCACATCAACCTGACGGAATGAGCCGAGGTACTTGGCGCATGGCTTGTGGTGGGTTATAGTTTTTATTATTATGTTCTTAGTACTTCATAACTTTAGTATTAATTAATTACGTTTAGTGCATGAACCTGTTTCGGGTAGTACAATTTGAAAGTTTTCAGTGCCGCAGGTTATGTGCCATCCGTTAGGCCACACGGCGCGAATGTTTAGCAGAAAAATACTTTATTTGTTATGATGAATTGAGGTTTGGAAGTAATTCAGATTCTACCGCTAAGACGCTAATTTTCTTCTATAAAAATATACGCCTAATTTTAAAGCCATTGCATCAGCAATATCTTGTCTGAGTTGTAATATTTTTTTATCTAGAAGTTTTTGATAAAAATTATTTCTCAAACTAAAGCATTTGGAAAAATCACATATTGCGCCATTAGAATATTTAAGTTTACTATTTGGCTCGAGATAAAAATATTTTAGATAAGAAGAATGCTGTCCAGCATTAAGTATATTACTTTTTATTAATTCTTCAATTTTATCTTTCTCTGTGGCGGTGTCGATATTTCTAATTGGTGCTAAAATGATACTAGTAACCTTAATTTTGTTGGCTAAACTAATTTCGCATGAGTGTGATAGTACTATAGCATCTCCAATTGCCTCTTCCTTTATTGGAATTATCCAAGCAGTCGGTTTTCCGTTGTTTACTACATCACTAAAACCCTGTGGGTTCAGCACACCTAATAAATGTGTCTGAGAAATTATATCTCCCTGTCTGAGTGTGTTTCTTTCAATATTTATTTCTTCTAAGTACAATTTTAATCATCCCAGCCATCATTGAAATGAATTGTGTCAGAAAGATCCTCTATTTCTGAGAATGACTCGATAGAGAGTTGATCTTGATCAAAAATTATATCAGGCTCGAGTTTTGCAAGATAAATGGCGTCAAATGGGTTGTCAATTGCTTCTGGGTTTCTATATGTCGACTCCAATATCTCTTTTCCAATAATGTGAGATTCAATCATATTCTTAATCCCCGATTCAAATTTTTCACTTGATAAAACTTTATTGACAATTTCGTCTATGTCTAAAGTTGGATTTGAAGATCCATCTTGAGCTTGGGGTGTAGCAATAATGATCGGAATTATATTTTTATAATGTAGCCTACTATTCGCTTCGTATGTCATGTTAATATACCTTGTAATTTCAAAGTATCCGGCAAGGTGTTTATTTCATTCTCCATTTTGCCAATTAATACTCCTATATCTTGTAGCAATCCTGCTTTTTTATTGATTTTATTATTTAAATCAATGACAATTTGAATTCCGACTTCTTGAGAGGGATATTCAGACAAATTAATCGCAAAAGGCTGTTGTCCTTTTAAACTAGATATCAGTATTTGTTTTGTCTCATATCCTCTGACTGCAAAATTTCTCGAAATTGCCTCTTCTATAAATCCAAAATTTAATTGGAACGATGAAAGGTCGCAATTATTTCTGTCTATTTTTATAAGAGAATCATAAACAGGAGTTACAGATTTTAATCCTGTTTTCTCGTCTTGCTTAGGATAGTCACATAATACAATACAACCTGACCATTCATATCCCAATTTATCTGCATTTAATATTGTTAACACTTTTTCCGCTCTACTTTTTACAAAATTTAACGATGACTTTATGTCAGAAATAATGTGATGTGGCGGAGTTACAAAAATATCTATTCTATTTAGACCGAGGTTTATCAAAGTGTCCACACTTTTAATCATTGCTCGTGGAGCATCGGGTGGGACACCATCGGGAATATTAATAAGCTGTAATTTTCCATTTAGCTCTTTTTCGAGTTTCTTTAATCCTTCTCCACAAGTTAATACGATACGCTTATCCAATTTAATAATAGCAACAATTTGAATTCTGGAAATCTTCATTTCATTCTTTCAACGAGAGTATGTATCACACAGTACTTTGGACGGACAAATCTTTTTTGTGTTCCATAACCGTTTAATTATAGTGTTTTATCCAATTGGAATCAACATTTGCCAATTATCAAGCATTTAAGTGCTTTTCTTCAATTATTTTGTAAGTTACAATAAACAACTTATCGCCTAGCCGTGTTGCCTAACCAGGTGTTCAAGCTGACGGAATGAGCGTAGGTGCATGGCGCCTGCCTGCCGGCAGGCAGGCATTGCTTGTGGTGGGTTTTAGTTTTTATTATTTTGTTCATTGTACTTCATAACTTAAGTGATAATTAATTTTGTTTTGTGTATCATCTTGTTTCGGGTAGTACTATTTTGAAAGGTAACGTTGCCGCAGCTTAACACACGTCCGTTAGCGCGCAAACTCTTGTAAGGAATGTCAAATAATTTGCTGTCAAAACAATAAAGGAGAAAACATGTCGAAAGGAACCGTGATCTTGCTATCGGTACTCTTAATATTTTTTGTTTCTCAAATATATTCACAAGAACGGAAACCCGTTCCTTTATTTGCGACAGTTCACCTGGGTATACTTAATACCGACCGTGAAAACTTCTCAGACAACTATGGATCAAACACAGGCTTCGTTTTCGGCGGTGGTCTCGGTTTTCAAGTATCTAGTTCTGTCGCACTAGTTTTTAAGGCTACATATTTTCATAAAAGTGGAGTTCCACTTATCCGAACTTATTCGTATAACTATTCCACCGGTACGACGACATTAGTTTCTGAAAAGAAAGAAGGCACTGCTTTCTATACACAATGGTTAGTCAATGCTGGTCTACAGGTTTTTATTCTAGATTTGAATCAGTTCATTATGTTGGGAAGTGGTGGAATTCTCTACAGTGTCGTTTCGGAAGAACTAAATGCTCCATCATTGTCTTATTCAACAAGCGGTAAAGGAGTGTACGGATACTTTTTAGGATTGACTATTGAGAAGGAATACAAAGAGTTACAACTATCTCCGTTTATAGAAGTACAATATAATTTTACAAGGAGTGGTATTATAAACGCACTAGGTCACTATGGCGGCATAAACGTTTCTCTTGGATGTAAATATAGCTTTCATCAATAATAGTTTGCGCGCTAACCAGCGGCTCAAGCTGACCGAATGAGCGTGAGTACGTTAAGCATGGCGAGTGGTGGGTTTAGGTTTTTATTAGTAGCTTATCAGGGTTTAGTTAATTGGGGATTATTAAATTTGGTTATCAGCGTCAACTTGTTTCGTTGGGTGTAATTTGAAAGTTATCAACGCGGTCAGCTTAGCCGCCATCCGTTAGAATGCACAACAAAAGGACAATATATTTATGGATTCATATTTAAAATCTGTTTTACTAATTTTTATTGTCGCCTTTACATGTTTTTCGCAATCGAAAGTACCCTCTCCAAATCCTTGTGATTGTAATTTAAAAGGAATTCTCTATGTCCCTGATTCGGTAGTCACAAATATTCTTGCAAAACCAAACGGTAAAATTCTTAAAAGTATCAAACTTAAAATAGATGACGAGAGAATTGTTTTTGATATAATAGGCCATCGTTCAGGATGGCTGAATGTCTTATATGACTACACAGATTCATCAAAAATCGGCTGGGTTAATGGTGATTTAGTTGGGCTCTGGTTAATGCGACCATCAACTCCTCTGTATAAAAAAGCTAATATCAATTCACAAATCATTGCTTACATATCGCAATTCTACGAAGGCGAAAAGAGTGATCATCCCGTTTTAGTTATTGGTTGTCAGGGTTCTTGGGCTTTTGTGAAAGCAAAGGATAAAGATGGCAAAATTGTCAAAGGTTGGCTTGCCCCAGAAGATCAATGTGCTAATCCATATACGAGTTGTGCGCCCTAACCAGCAAGCTGACGGAATGAGCGTGGGTACGTTAAGCATGGCTGATAGAGGTTCAGATGTTTAATAATAAACTTTTCAGCATGAACTTGTTTCGTTTTCAGCAACTTGCGGGTTTTCGTTGCCGCAGCTTAGTTGCCATCCGTTAGGCGGCACGAAATATGAACTCAATCGAAAATAAAATTGCTGAATACGTTAACATCCTTTGTGACAGTTTGGATAAAACCACACATGCTAACGATCGGTTGACGTATACTAAACATCTTGCAGAAGCAGCAAGATGGTTTGGGATGATCAATCGTGGTGTTTCGAAAGAGAAACTAAGAAAACAGATTCTCCAAGAAGAACGCAACTTTGGTTGGGGTTTTCTTTCTGGTTCAGAAGGTGAATCCGTGGAAAAGGCTTTTGCAGAACTAGTAAAATATTTTAAATAAATGTGCCGCCTAACCACTTTAAAAAGGAATAAGTCAAGAGAAAAAAGTACTCCCGAGGCATCAAGCGGTCAATGATGCCGAATAAGTTCTTTGAGTTAGTAGTCACCGATACGCCATAGTGCCGGTTCATCTATCAAGAGGACGCCACACAAGATGGCGACCAAACCACTTTACGGATTAATCCCGCACTAAAAGGCGGGACGTGTCTCGTCAAAGCGAGACGATCCAGATATTAATACGGCACAACGCTTGGCTTCCTCCCGCAGGGATCCCTTCGGGACAATCCAGCGCACGGAGTTCAAGACGTCCAGTTAGGCGTTCGAGCTTGCCAAGCGCGGCCATTGCAGAGATTTAATACGGCTAATCGGTTGACCTTTAAGTCCTTTATACTGTGATTTGTTCTTTAATATATAATAGACGATCTTTGCCAACTCCTTAGCTACAACAGTACGAGCAGTGGCTTCAGAGGAACGCCGAGCTAATTTCTGATAGAATTTTTTGTATTCCGGATAATACTGAATTGCATGAACGGAAGCATCAGAGAAGGCTATTTTGAGATACTTATTGCCGTCTTTGCTTGAGCGGTGATGCGCAGAGCGATTGGAGTTATCAGCAGCGGGAACAAGACGACAGTAAGAGACAAAATGTTTATCGGAAATGAAGCGCTCAATACCATCGATCTCTAAGTAAATGGTAAAGGCGGAGAGTTTGCCGATACCCGGAATGTTCAATAGACGCTGAATGTCGTCATTTGGGATCAGGACTGGATGCAGAGATTTCTCAAGAGCAAGTATCTGAGAGGTGAAAGTATCTCTGGTATGTTCAAGCGCAGCAAGCTGGAAGTGATAAGGATCTGGAACCGAGCCGTTGAATTTCAGTCGAATGCTGTTGAGCCGAAGTAAGCAGGCAGTTCGTTGCTGAATGAGTCGTAAGCGAATGCGCATGGTATCACGCAAGCCGCGCAGCTCACGGCTTATTTTGTGAGCCTGGGGAATAAGTCCCTGCCGTAGGAGGAAAGCAAGAGTTTGCGAATCGACTTTATCTGTTTTAACTTTAGCATAGCTGATGGCTTTAAGGTATTTAGCATGAGCTAATACAAGCTCGATACCATTATCCTGAAGCAGATCATTGAGCCAGTACCATCCGGTGGTAGACTCAACGACTGCCTGGTGAGCACCGGGCAGAGAGTTGAAGTAATCGAGAACGTGTTTATTGTCATTCTCAACTCGTTGTCGTTTAACGACAGCACCAGAGTCGTCGATAGTTGTCATATAACAATTATCAGAATGTAGATCGATACCTGAGTAATACATGGGAACCTCCTTTAGGTTATGGATATTGTGACTTCGCAATCATCAATGTACAAAATCGGGAGGTTCCTTTTTTGTAATATCCAGCGCATCAAGCCGACGCGAGAACGTGAGGTGCATTACGCATGGCTAATATAGGTTTAGTACAATTTGAAAGTATTCAGTGCGGCAGTCCCGCTGTACGGGATCCTCGTGGCGATAAATCGCCACGGGACTTAACCGCCGTCCGTTAGGCATTCTGACAATTGATGATAAAATACATTAAATATTTTTTTACAAGTATATTCTTTATATCACTTAGTTTCCGTTGTGCATCACAAGTGTTGGATCAAGTTGTTCCTAAATTGCAGACATATCCACCAGCACATTTTCGTGAAATGATTTCTGTAAGGACATCAAAGCTAGTTTTTACATGCTCACTTGATTCAATTTCTATTAATCTACGCCTAAAAAACAGAGACACTCTTGTATTTGTAATATCAACTCATGGAAATAACCAAATTCACGAAATTCCTTACAAAGGCACGCGTCCATTTTACCCTTTAGCTTATTTGATTGATATCGACGGTAATGGATACAAAGATATTATTGTTGTCTGTTCAGAATGTGAATCAGAAATCGTCATTTATGCATTTCTTCGCTATCCAAATAATCGCTTAGTAACATATGAATTATGTTCTGGTATCGGGGGGATAGAGCTATTTAGAGATTTTGATAAAGATGGCCAATATGAATTTGCTTGTATTAAATACATTGCTGAATGGTTTTATTATGGAATAAACATATTTAAGTTTACTCCTTCAGGGCTCATTAATATTTCGGACTCTATTCAACCTTTTCCATTAGCATTTATTAATATCAATAAATAGGATGAACGACCAAAATATAAATACATCGTCCATCCTCCCGAAAATGTCAAGAATATGCTTCACTTTGAAAATGCAGATGCTCGTCATAGAGAATACTAATATTATATTATCAAGTATTATAAATGTCAGAACGCCTAACCACTTTAAAAAGGAAAGAGTCTCCAAAGGAGTCCTTCGGACAAGTAAATAGTAATCTCCCGATGCATTTCGCAGAGCGGGATGCGGAAATATTAATCCGAATGAGATTTTCGTCCGTAGAAACGACCCTTGCTTTTAAAATCGAATTAAATGATATTGATTGCAGTTGGGGGATGATACCTTTGCCAGATTAAATTGTAGACAGAATCGATCTAATCATATGTTAGGCGGCAATTGTATTTAGAAAATATGAAATATGGATTTTTAATAATATTTATCTCTTACACTTTTTGTTCATCTATTTCGTTGAGGGCAGAGGATAAAAGTGATTCTCGGAATCCCGAAGGCCTAATTACCTTTGGAATTGGAAGTGGATATTTTGGGCCATCGCTTTATTTTGGCTTATCTTATATTTCAAATAACAATTTATTTACCATTCGATATTGGAAGGCTGACGAATTCAGATTTAATGTAGAGGGACATTATGATGAACCGGCTTTGAATTGTAAAGAAATTGGCTTTCTTTACGGAAGAACTTATCAGAAAAAGTATCTCATATTAAGTTTATCTGCTGGTCTTGCTTATCTTGATGGAATTGATCGGGGAACGTTACTTTCTATTAAACAGTATGAACAAGTAGCCATCTCGACAATCGGTGTTCCTTTCGAGGCAAAGTTTCGTTTCAGGCTTGGCTTTATTAGCTTGGGTGGTTCTTGGTATGGAGACTTGAACTCCAAGAGATCTACTTCTGGTGCTTTATTTGAATTATCGTTTGGAATTTTATAGGAATCTATTTCAATTGCTGCCTCTTAAGTAACAAACTCAGGAGGAAGCAGATAAAGGAATAATCTGGAAGCCAGATGTGCAGCTCATGAGACAGTCATTAGGCGGCGTGTCCAGTAATTAATATGGGATATTGTAATATTACTCAGAAAGAAAAAAGTGGTCACAAATTATACGTTCATTAAGGTCAACTGGTCTGTAATAGTTCTCCCAACATTATTCTTGTTGTTCTTCGGATGCTCGCATTTCTCAAATGATGAGAAAATGATCATTTCCACGGCTACTTATATACGATTGAAAATTGAGCTTGGTGAAAAACCTCAATCAGCGAAGGAAGAATGGCTCACCAAGATACAAAAAGGCGGAACGTCATTAGAAAAGCTTCAAACACTCCTGAGCGAAGACTGGAAAATCAAGTTTGAAAAGTATGGAAAAGCAGATGATTCTGACCATAAAGCTGCAGGTTGTATGCATGTTTACGGCGATTGTATCTTAAAGCGCGATGAAGAAACGGCGTATGCGACATTAAAGTTTTACTTTCCTTCTCAAGAGATGGATAAGCAGGCGAATCGATTTTGTCCACAATAAATAATCATTTATCTCTATGTTATTATGCCAAAACATAATCTGAACGTTCGGGGACATAGGTAACAAAATATTCTAAAGACACG
>Ga0315555_1003614_pt1 | contig 10613 bp, 13 predicted proteins | sample SalMarSW160380MG_FD_202113 | JGI IMG/M metagenome (GOLD analysis project Ga0315555, IMG submission 202113) | Salt marsh sediment microbial communities from the Plum Island Ecosystem LTER, Massachusetts, United States - Salt Marsh Sediment SW1603-80 ...
CTTCTCCTTGGGCGCTTCCCCCTTAGGCTTGTGTGATCGCTTCGCCATACATGAGGCGCAGAGGCGGCCTCCGGGTGACAGTATGGGCCTTGTTTTACATTCTTCACAGAGCGCGGGTTTTTTATCTTGCACAGGAGCCTCCTTTTGCTGGCCGATGGGGAAGCTCTCCCTGCCGAGCAGCCCTTTGGTTTGTTTCCCCTTAAATTCCTGAAGCTCAGGGCATCCCTCGCAGTTGAAGCTACTCCAGTTTTCCGCCGCAGCGATATCTAGGCACGTCCCGTAGAGCTCGCATTTGATATGTTTTTCGCCGTCCCCGCGCCTTGGATAATCCGTCACCTTTATCCCTGCGTTAATTTTGATCTTTTAAGTTCCTATTCTCAAATAGCCTGCCCACATTGTAAGAAACGACACTCCCTGGTAGAATGGATGCGTCACACAAACCATCCCAGGAGGTGCCGTCGTGGAGATTAAAACCAGGCATATCCACACAGAGCTATTGCTGGAGACGTGGTTGGCCACGGTCAGCACCCTTCTTTTCCCGTCTTTCTTAGAGGACGAACTTCGCCCCTTTGATTTGTTAAACGAGTGGGGCGACACGCTTCGGGGGAAGCGCGAAGCCTATCGTGTTGAAGTAGATTTATTAATTGATCGGCTATTAGAGATTGATATTCCTGAAAATTACTGGCAAGTATTGCGCGAAGTTGATCCCACGATATCTGCTCTGTTTTTTGACCGCATCCAGGAGGCAACATATGGTCTGGAGACGATAAAGAAGGCGGCTTCCGTAACGGAGATCCCGGAATCCCCTCAAACCCTAATCGCCTTTCTTCTTCTTCAAAAACTCTTTCAATAACGCTCATTCGTTCCCCTCCCCTTGCACGGGGACGGCACCGCCTGGTACAATGGCTGCGCCACACAACCCATCCCAGGAGGTGCCGTCATGGAAAAGAAAGAACTCGCCGTCACCACAGCCAAGGACATCTTCGTCGCCCTGTTGCAGAAGGGACAGATTCCCCTATCATTAGACAAAGATATCGGCAAAAGACTTGTTGATCTCGGTGACAAATTTGAGGTCCTTGCAAAACGGGTCCTTAAGGTCGTTAGCTCACTCAAGGACTAATTTCACGCTCTTGTAAGGAAATACGAGCTTTGCGACCAGCTCTATAAGGGCCTTTCTCTCTTCCCCATATTGGCCGTCTATTGCTTCGGCCTCGACGATCTGGGCGATGCGTGAGGCTACTTCTGTATTTTTTTCGCGATCCCATCCGTCCATCTCTATCCTCCTGTTTTTATTGCCCTTCCCCGCCCAACTTCGCCAGGCACTCATCCAGCAACCGGCCTTCTCATGTAAAAACTGCATTAGGTCGCACAACCCCTTCGCCCCGAAGAAGGCAGGCAAGATCACCATCGACCTTGACCTGCTTTTCCTTCCTCATGCCAATCCTCCTGTTTTGGATTCGGGCGGGGGCGGATCGCACCGGATGCAGCCGATCCACCCCGCACCCCTTTTATAATTGCGGCCCCGGCCCGTTTCCATGTCGCAACCGGCAGGAAGGTTGCCAGTCGCATCCCGCGCCCCCAGGCCGGGGCTTTTTGCTGAAAGGGGGTGGGGCGCAGAAGCCAGAAGCTCAACCCCTGGGCTCAAAGACGGGCGGATGGAGGTGCCGCCCCGCAGGGGCACCCAGGGGCTAAAAGTAGCCCCCGCGATTCTTATGCCAAGCTCTTTAGGCGCTTTGAGAGCTGAGCAATCTTGGTATCGAGCTCCTTGATCTTTCCCTCGCGCTCCTCGTCGGTTATCCCATCCTCCAGCCCCGCAACCGCTTTTTTGATATCCTCTTCCGTGATGGTGAACCAAAATAGGTCGAGGCCGCTTGCCGGGAAGCTGTAGCGAATTCGCTGGGGGTCAAATGGCGTCTGGCCGCTCTCATGGCATCCCTTAAGATGCGCCTGAAGCGGGGCAGCCAAGGAGCTCTCCCGCTTCCGTCTGAATTCCTCCAGCACAAACTCTAAAAACGGCGCCGTTTTGCCCGGCAGTACCATCGCGAGGGCTCTCTCATTCTGGAGGTCTTTGATCTCTCCCAGGATCTTCTTTGACTCTTCTTCAATCTTAGCGACGGCCTGCCTTTTTTTCTCCTCCGCCGTTTCTGCCAGCGCTTCCCTTGTTGCATAATCCTCGTGGCCCTTTTTTTGTAGCTCTTCGCGGGTTGGTCGTTTCATATCTCCCTCCTTTTTTAGAAGCCCCACTCGGCAAATCGAATTTCTTTTATCTGCCTCGGCAGCTCCGGGTTCTCTCGCATCACGATCCTGACGGCCTCACCGTAACTCAGGGAGCGCGTCCCCCGCTGGTCGTGATAATGATAAGGTTTCTCCATCAGCTCCAGCGCCTTTTGTTTTAGCAGCTCGGCGGGATCTGTAGTTATATCAAATTCACTGAACGTGAGATATCCTTCCCCCTGGGCAAAGCTGGCATCGGGCAGCCCCTTGACCGCCGGGGGCATGGCCCCCAAAAAGCCAACGTGCCGCAGGGAGAGATCGGGGTACAGAGAGATCGAGCGCTTTTTGAAAAGCCCCTTTTTGACCATGTCCACAAACTCAGGGACCAGGTCCTTGAGCTTGGCATAGAGGATCTCCCCCTGGCGCTTGAGCCCCTCCACCCACCCCCACGCCGGGGCGCTTTCTTTGGGGTGGCCGATCACCACCGGGGCCTCGTGCTCGGCGGGGTCGTACTTGGCGGCGATGGCGTCAAGGTCCTTCTCGGACCAGTCGCGCTCGTTCCCCGCCGCGTCGGTGTGCCTGCCGGTCTTAAAAACCGGAATCCATTCGTCCATCTATCCGTACCTCCTTTTCCCCTCGTTTTTCAGTTTTCTCGGATACCGCGAAAATCGGGGTATCCGCTCTAATGATTTCAGGTACTTAGACCCGTATTTGTGCCCTGATTTTCGCTACCCTTCAAAACTACCCCTTGGGGAAACTTTCTGTAGAATTTTCGGGCGTATCTTTCAGGAATCTCTTTTGAATTCAACCACTTATATATAGTCCCGGTACTCACTCCCAGCATGGCTGCCAGGCGCCCTTTTTCGAGCTTTTTAAAGGTGTCCAAGAGGACCCCGGCCCGCCCCTTTTTGTTGTTGCGTTCGTTCTCGGCCCGCTCCCACAGGATCAAATTAGCCTGCACACAATACTCGCAGATTATGTTATCGTGGCACAGACAAGGGCTTTGCCGCCCGTCCACAATCAGCATCTTTGGTGCTATACCCTGCTTCATCGGGGACCCTTTTCTCCCCCTTTATTTTTCGGGAGGGGCAAGCCTAATCCCAGCCCCAGCTCGCAGTTATCAGCCATCGAGTAATAGCAATCCTCCCCTAAAATGATATGGTCCAGGACCGAGATCCCCAGGATCTTGCCCGCCTCGACTACCCGGCTGGTAATTTCTTTGTCTTCGGGTGATGGGATGGGGTCCCCGCCGGGGTGGTTGTGGGCCAGGATGACCGAGGCGCTGTTTGACAGGATCGCGGCCTTGAAGGTCTCCCGGCAATGAACAAGGCTGGTGGTGAGGGTCCCCACAGATACCACGTTGACGGCATTGATGCGCCCCTTGCTATTGAGACACACGACCGCGAATATCTCCCGGTCAGCGCCATCGAACATTCCCTTGATGGCCTCGTAGCACCCCCCGGAATTATATATCGGGCCTCCGTACTGGATGGCCCCCTCCCGGACCATCTGGATCTTGACGACCTGGGCCTCCAATGACTACCTCCTTTTCCTTCCCATGAGTAACCTTTCCGCTTCTCTCTTCACCTTTTCTGTTTTAACGATATGGCGGATGGCTTGCCTCCCAAGCCCTGAAACTTCTGCCAAGGCCCTGATCCGCGCCCCCCTTTCCCGCAGCCCTAAGATCGTCCGGTTTCTGATTGCCGGGAAGGGAAAGTTTTTATAGATCCTTCTCCTCTCATCCTCGGAGATCTCCTTCAGGAGCATCTCGCCTTGAGGGGGAAGGTCTTTGGCTTTGACCATGCTCATAGCCAATCTCCTCCCTTAAAGGTTACGAGCCCATCAATTTTTTTTAGCAAGGTCACATCGAGAGGGACCCCTTCCTTGACATGGACCTGGGCCGCCTTCGCTAAAAGCTTGGTCACGGCCCGCAGCTTGCCCGGCCCCCTCGCGCGGTCAAATAAATACCTTAAACATTTCCCGTCCAGTTCGGGACAGATCCCCTGGCAAATCGCTTCCACGTCCCCCTCGGTTGGTGGCTCAAGGCGATAGTGAATCCCGATGCGACTTATAAGTTGCTCCCAAACATAGTTTTTTCTACTGCCGATCATGGAATCATAGAGGGTTTCTTGCGCGATAAAGGCAACCCCGCACCTGGCGCGGTCGTAGAAAGATCGCATGAGCTCCATTTGCGGCCAGGATAAAAAATGAGCGTCATCGAGCGCCAGGAGGGAGGGAAACTCGGAGAGGGATTTTATGATACTCTCAATGGTTTGATAATTTGATTGATGACGGGTGGCGCTGACTTGGCGTAAAAGCTGGTCCAGAATCGATCCTAGAGAGCGGGTAGCGATTGAACAGTTTATGATGTGCACAAAATACTGCTCGCGCTTGTACGCCTGGAGAGCTCGGGTTTTGCCCGATCCCGACGACCCCACAATGAGTCCCATATCGGGTGCCTTGGAGCAGTGGCCCAATACCCCAAAGATCACCCTTGAGGCTGTGGTTTCGATAAAACCTGGATCTCTGAAGGGGAATCCCTCGTCATAGAGATCAATGCGGGGGGTGGATCTTTGTCGCACCTTTTCTTGAGATTGCGGATTCTTCTTAAGTGCCGGATCTGCCATGTCTCCTCCCGTTAGATGCCAAAAAGCCCGTGCTTGATCTTATCCTCCAGGCTGTCCTCCTTGGGCATTTTCACGACCTTCCCCCGCCCCCCTGCCCCGGCTTCCGAAGGGGCCTCCCTGAGGCCCTTGGCGACCTTCTTTGCCAGACGCTCCTTCTTGTGGAGGCTCACGACCTTGGCCTTGGGAGCACGGGGTACAACTTCGATCTCCTGGTCCTTTTCGCTCAAATGTACCGCCAGCTTCAGGGGGTCTTCTATATATCCCCCCTGCTCGATATGCTTTTTCTTAAACTGTGATTCTGAGCGTTTAATCCTCCGGGCCATCTTGACATTTTCCTTGGTGAAGGGGCTTGCATGATCCCCCATCTGAATTTCGGGGGCGGTACAGAAAAATTCCCCCTTATATATAAGGGCGGCCTGGCGGAGGTCTTTGGGGTCGCGCCGAACCTCAACCATTTCACCATTGAGCCGCCACATATCATCGTGCCGGTACATCGTCTCCCGAATTTTGACGGCGGATGATCTCACTTTACATTGATGAACGTCCATGAGAAGGAAGGCGAGAAGGTTCTCAGAGGGGATAACCGGGGTGAAGTCCTTGTAGCAATCGTTGGGGATTTTCCCCGTGGTGGAATGGGGGTGGGCGTTGCGGTTATGGATGAGTTCATCGATCTTCGCTGACAATTCCTCAAGGGCGAGGAGCTTTCCCGATTTGATCAGCGCCTCCAAATTCTTAGGGCGGACCTTGGTATTATGGCCACAAAAACCGAGCCACCCCCGCATCCGGGAGGTAAAGTAATTAAAGGTCGCCTCTATTGCCCCTTTTTCCTTGGCGTTATAAGGTGCCGCCCAGATCACCCCTACCCCCATCTCGCCGAAGATCCCCGCGATCCGCTCAATCTTTGAATCCTTCAGGGGATGAATAGTCTCGACTTTAATTTTTTGCCCCGTGATCTTGAAGCTCTTATATGCCTTCCCCCGATCGATATAGACGGCCTTGGGGATACCATGTTCCCGGACGGCTTTGACAAATGCCATCGCGATGGCATCGGCATCGGGGGTGATGGTAACGGCCCACCCCACAATCTTCCCGGAGGCGGCATCGAGAAAAATCGTCACCCAGAGGCGCACCGCTTTCCTGTGATGGCGGATGAAAATATCGAATTGTTTAGAATCGGAATACCATAGGTCATTAACGTTTTCGGGTCGCTTCCGGGGTACATAGGGTGAGTGTTTCCGGTTGTAAGCCTCCGTATCTCGGATGAGGAGCTGGAGGTCTTTGGGGCAGGCCTTGTTAATGTAGGCGGCCACGGTGCGGTAGGTGGGGAGGGGGCCTTTATCTTTAAAGGCATCGCAGAGCTTCTCCCAGGTCTCCCTTGCGGAGGGGCCGCGTGGTTTTAGAAATGTATTATATATAAACTCCTTCTTTTCCTTGGTTAGCACACGCGCCGAGCCGCCGGGATAATTCGGGGCCAGGGCCTCCCTACCGAATTGACTATAAAGATAAAGATGACGACGGAGTGTTTGGGGGCTTATGTTGTGCATCTTGGAATAGGTTTTTTGGAATTGCCCCTTTTTGCCTGGCGGGATATCCCCCTCCGCCGCGAGGTATTCCCTAACGATAGCTTCCCTTTTGAGCATGGCCCGCCGCTGCCAGAGTTGAAGCTTAAGGTTGTCGGGCGGCTTGGGCTCGGCCTTGGCTTCAGGTAGCAAACCCCGGTCCTGCAAAAAGGCCTCCCGTGCCTTTTCGGAGAGCTGGCTATAATGGATGCGAATTTCAAAGAGCCCCTTCCTGCGTCCCTCCCCCTTGACCTTGAGGGATGATACCTTGCCGTCCCGCATCCGTCGCGTCATGGTCCGCTCACTTATCCCCTCATAATGGGCGGCTTCTTTTTTGGAGAGTAGCTCGTCTTCCCTTGCGGACATCGCGTTTCTGTGTTAGAAATCTATGGTCTTCGTATATGGGTCTATTTAGTGCTATTTGCACTATATTTATGCATAGTATTAGTATAATTTGCGCTTGTCAAGGGAAAAATGGACCTTTCTGAAAAAATTAAAAAAATCAGGTTTTGGAAGGGCTTGTCGCAAGAACAATTTGCGAAGGTGCTGGGCTATTCACAAAAATATATATCAGACATAGAAACCGGGAAAACAAAGCCATCAAGAAGAATACTAGAGGCTGTCGCCTCTAGGCTTGGCATATCCTTGGATTGGCTGTTTTTAGATAGTAAAATCCTCGATCTTATTGAAATTAATAAATATTTTGATAACAAGGACTTGATTTGCCTCTATGGTTTTACACAAAAAGACCTGGACCGTGGCGAACAAATGCTAAAGGACCTTCTAGGGCAAAGAAGGTATATATTTATTGATGCTACCGGTAAAACCGGCACTCAGGTTATTAGGGCGATAGTGAGGAGTTCGGGAGAAAGTTGGGTGCTTTGGGAAGCATTAAAAGATGTATTATTTCGTGAAGAGATTATTGTTATTGTTAAAAATATTTCCAAATCAAAGATATCCGGCAAAACGGAAGGGGGCTTTGTTCGTAGTATTTTTAAAACCATAGACGATGCTCATATTACCGAAAAAATAACTCCCAAGTCTATCTTGGTTCTTTTGGATTTTGCTAGTTATATTGAAAAGCTCCATGAAAGGCTGGGGAGTTATATTACACCTATATATATCGGCGAACCCAAGGGGCTGCCAAAAACTACTCTTCACCAGATAACAATAAAGGGAGAATAAATACATGTCCCCCTGTGTCCCTCTGTTATTTGCCCTCGTTTTATAAATTCACCACAATAAATCTAATAATTTTAGTTGGTTATGGGATGTCCCTCTGTTCTTGCCGCGAGGTGGTATTTTGTGTCCCTCTGTTCGGGTTAAATGTAATGAGGTTTGATCAAAATTCTATATAGAAAGATTGGGATAGACCTTTAATCTTAACAACTTAGAAGTCTTTTAAAATTCCGCCAGGGCCGCCACGTGTCCCTCTGTAAATCGTGATATCGCCGGTTTTTGTTCAAACCTCGTTTCGCGCCGGTGTCATCAGGAGTTCAATGATATTCCATACCTAGCTCATCAGATCTAGTGTTTTCGCGGATCTCCGTTGCTCATCCCCCCCTGCACATAACACTCATCCATCAAATTTGCTGGAATGGTGCCGTAAGAAAGTGACAAATATTGTCGTTTTGAAGGCCCGCCAAAGAGATGGTAGTGTTAACTATTTAATTTTAAAAGACAATTTTCCGCTGGTTTAACGTAAGACGTGGCGCATTTTTTGCAAAACTTACAGTAGCCTCACATACAGGAGCAGGACCCGTGGATGTGTTTATGAGTCAAAAAAAAGGCCGCGCTGCCCAGTCAGCCTCTTCTCTCCAGGCCCATCGAGTCCAGGAGAGGAGAGATGTCTTATTCTCAGGGTGGAGGCTGATCCACCCCCATCAGGTTATCAGGGCCTTCCTCGCACAGATGAAGATCCTAGACCCGGCGCTCTTGACACACACTCGCGCGGTGGCCTATTATGGCTTGTTGTTGGTCCGGAGTTTTAATGTTGCACCACAGGATGAAAGAGAGCTGTTATACTGTGCCCTGCTGCACGATCTGGGGCTGATGGGCATAGACCGGAGGATTATAGAAAAAAGGGAGAAACTCACCCCTCAAGAATGGGAGGTCATCCGCGCGCACCCCATAAACGGTGAGAAGATACTCTCCTCCTTTCCCTGTTTTTTGAATATCAGCCCCATCATAAGACACCACCATGAGAGGTTTGATGGCACGGGATACCCCGATGGCCTCAATGGCGAACAGATTCCCTTCAAGTCCAGGTTGATCGCGGTGGTTGATGCCTTTGTCGCCATGACCAACAACCGCCCCTATCAGGGAGCCTTGGGGATCAGTGATGCCTTGGAAACCATCGATGAGAGCAAGGGGAAGCAGTTCGACCCAAAGATCACCGACCTCTTCACAGCTGTAGTCGTCAAGACCCTCAAGCGACGCGCGGTACGGGAACGGATCGCACAAGAGCCTGACACGGATATGCCGTAATGTCCTTCCCCACGTCCTGCCGGACACGCGTCTGTGGTCTTTTCTCTCACCCTATCCTTCTGATATAATACCCTCGATGCCTTTGCGGGGGTAAAGATTGGTGGAAGAAGTTTATTATGCCTCAGTCTCTTCGCCCATAGGGAAAATCTGGTTAGCCTCTGACAGGGTGGGCGTTCGTCTGTTGAGGTTTGGGCTGAGGAAGGAGGACTTTCTGAAGGAGATACGGGGATTGTGGGGGTGGCATCCTCGTTCGAATCCAGAGGTCACCCGAGGGGTTTTGGAAGAAATCGAGGCCTACTTCGATGGTCAGGTGACTCGCTTTTCCTCATCCCTGCATCCTCTGGGGACGCCTTTCGACATGAAGGTCTGGGAGGTGGTACAGAGGATACCGCTGGGCGAGACCCGGTCCTATGAGGAGATCGCTCAGGAGGTGGGGAACCCCCGGGGGTGCCGGGCAATCGGGGGGGCCAACGGGAGAAATCCCATACCGCTGCTGATCCCCTGTCACCGCGTGATAAGAAAAGATGGGGGGCTGGGCGGATTTTTCAGCGGAACGGAGATCAAAGGATGGCTTTTGCGGTTTGAGCAAAAGGTGGCCCGCTGTCAAAGGTAGGTTTAGGGTACGGCGGAGAATCGAACCGTCGGTGAAAGCCTTCCAGCCACTTACTTGTTTACCGTGAAATACTGCGTATTGCTCTCGGACCCGCAGGGGAGCCTGATAACAACGGGACCAGTAGTGGCGGCTTCGGGGACGATCACCCAGATTCTGTGAGTGGTCCAATTCACAATTTCTGCCTTTACCTCGGGCGTGAAAACAACCGCGCCCTCTTCCGTTCCGAATCGTCGTCCCCGGATCTTGACCTGATCTCTGGGCTGAGCAGCCCCTGGGAAGATGGTCTTGATATATGGCTTGGGACACGGACCTTCATCTTCCTCCTCTGTCCCGGCATGCTACGGGAGCAAAAAGCTCACTATACAGATAGTAAAAACAACAAAGAGATATTTTGCTCTCATGTGGCACCTCCTGGAGGTTTCCTGTTGCAATAAGGACTTGTCCTTTTTGCAATACTGTAACACACTGTCTCATTGGGGGCAATAAAAAGGCCCCGTGTGCGAGGCCAGATCTTTCCTCGTACTTTATGAGAGATGTCCTCAGTCAGATAACTGAGCCATGAGCTTATCCAGAGCAACCACGACCTTGCTTTTGGCGGGAGAATCGGTGGACAATCTGAAGACATCTCCTCTGACCTTCCCAATCTCCGCGATCACTTTCTGTGTCAGGGGTATCCCCAAGATATTTCTCATCTCCTGTAAGATATTGCTCATAAGTCCATGGAACCCATCGATGAACATTAACCGATCAAATGGGTTCGGATAGTTGACAGAGATATTTTTGAGAATCTTGTTTGTATCAGCCGAGATATCCATGTCCTGAGATATTCCATGGAATATCCGATCGTAGTCCTCTCCCAAATTTTCTTTAGCCCTATCCAACACCTCTTCGGCCATTACTCCCAACTCTTTTCGCAACTCGTCAACAACCAATCTAAAAATCTCCAGAAGTGTCTTCAGAAACTGGGAGAGTTCTTCGAACTCTGTATCCTCGTAGATGCCGTCACTATCTTTTTGCGATTTTTTAATCAAGCCCATTAAGAGCAGACGATGGAGCATGTTGATGGTGAAGATTTCATCATCCCCGCTGAATTTGATCAGTTGGTCTATGTTC